>ERZ773090.382-NODE-382-length-26392-cov-4.59992_pt1 | contig 26392 bp, 30 predicted proteins | sample MGYA00580579_ERZ773090 | MGnify/ENA primary metagenome ERZ773090 (study PRJEB29015, sample SAMEA2738014) | human oral metagenome | biome: human oral; feature: human-associated habitat; material: dental | place: China | collected 2132 ... | reverse complement strand
CTTCGACCAATTGGTTAAAAGCCAACTGCTCTACCACTGAGCTAACAGCCCAAACGAAGCGCCCTATTATAACGGGGCTAATATTTTTTGCAAGCAAAAAATAGCGGCGGGCGCCCCGTTGCTAGTCCAACAGCAAAATATCGTCGTTGATGGCCTCGCCGCGCTGCTGCTCAAAGAGGCGCAGCAGGTCGGAAATCTGCGCCTTTTCCCGCTCTTCGCCGCTGATATCAAAGGCTATTTTGCCCTGATGCAGCATGATGGTGCGCGTGCCGTAGTCCAGGGCCTGGCGCATGCTGTGGGTAATCATCAGCGTGGTTAATTGCTGCTCGGCGACGATTTCCTCGGTCAGCTTCAGCACGAAGGCCGCCGTTTTCGGATCGAGGGCGGCGGTGTGTTCGTCCAGCAGCAGCACCGCCGACGGCGTCAGGCTGGCCATCAGCAGGCTCACCGCCTGGCGCTGGCCGCCGGAGAGCAGGCCGATGCGGTCATCGAGCCGGTCTTCCAGCTGCAAATCCAGATGGGCGAGCACGTCGCGGAAGCGCTTCAGATAATCGCCACGCACGGCCAGACCGAGGGAGCGGCGCTGGCCCCGCTTCAGGGCCAGGGCCAGATTTTCGGCAATGCTGAGATTGGCGCAGGTGCCGGCCAGCGGATTTTGAAAAACCCGGGCCACCAGTGCCGCGCGCCGGTGCGGCGGCAGCTGACTAACGTCCCGGTGGTCGATGATGACCCGGCCCCGGTCGGGAAAAATCTCGCCGGCGATGGTATTGAGCAGCGTCGATTTGCCGGCGCCGTTGGAACCGATGACCGTAACGAACTCGCCGGCGGCCAGCTTCAGGCTGAGGCCGCGCAGCACGTAATTTTCCAGCACCGTATGCGGGTTGAAGGTTTTATGGATATTGTCCAGCTCAATCATGTTTGCGCTTCCATTGCAGACGCCGGTCGGAAAGGACGATGGCCAGGGTTACGATGAGCGCCGTCATCAGGTTGAAATCCTGGGTTTTCAGGCCGAGGAATTTGGTGTTCATGGCCAGGGCAATGGCGAGGCGGTACATAATCGCCCCGAGCAGGCAGCCGATGAGGGCGCGAACGATGTTCTTCGGACTGAGCAGCGCCTCCCCGCCAATCAGGGCCGCCAGCCCCACCACGATGGTGCCCAGGCCCATTTGCACATCGGCATAGCCCTGGCTCTGGGCCATGAGGGCGCCGGCCAGCCCGACCAGGCCGTTGGCCAGCGCAATGCCGAGCATAATCATGGCGCCGGTGCGAATGCCCTGGGCCCGGGCCATGCTGGGATTGGCACCGGTGGCGCGCACGGCCAGGCCGATTTCCGTCTTCAGAAAACGCCAGAGCAGCAGGCCCACGGCCCCGGCCACCAGGGCAAACACCACCACCTTCACATAGAGCAGCGGGTAATCGCCCCAGGCGCTCAGAATGGTGCTTTTGCCGTGAATGGAGACGTTGGGCGTGCCCATGACGCGCAGGTTGATGGAATAGAGCGCCGTCATCACCAGAATGGAGGCGAGCAGATTCATGATTTTCAGGCCCACGTGCAGAAAGGCGGTCAGGGCCCCGGCCAGCATGCCGGCGACGAAGCCGCCGAGGCAGGCCAGCCAGGGATTGAGGTCGGCGTTAATCATCACCGCCGCCACCGCCGCCCCGAGCGGATAGGAGCCGTCCACGGTCAAATCGGGGAAATCGAGGACGCGAAAGGACAGATAAATGGAGAAGGCCACCAGCGCATAGATGGCGCCGGAGGACAGGGCCCCGTAGAACTGAAAGCTATTGAGCATCACGGCACCAGCTGGGCCCGGGCCCGAAGCGCTTCGGGCAGGCGAACCCCCATTTTCGCCGCCGCCTCGCTGTTCAGCAGCAGCTCCTCCCGCTCCGGCGTCTGCACCGGCAGTTCACTGACCTGCTTGCCCTTCAGAATGGCAGCCACCTGGCGGCCGGCCGTGCGGCCCACCTGATAGTAGTCGAAGCTGACGGCGCCCACGGCCCCCTGTTTCACCAGCGCCGTATCGGCGGTGAAGACGGGAATTTTCGCCGTTTCGCCCACCTCCAGCACCGAGGCCAGAGCGCTGACGGCGGTGTTGTCCTGCACCAGATAGAGGGCCTGCACCCGGTCCACCAGCGTGGCGGCGGCCTCCTGCACCTCGGAGGTCTTCGTGGCCGGTGCCTCCACCAGCTCAATGTTCTTAGCCCGAAGCGCTTCCTTCAGGGCGGCCACCGAGGCCACCGAATTGGCTTCGCCCGGGTTGTAGAGGGTGCCGAGGCTCTTCAGCTGGGGCACCACCTCCAGCATCAGCTCCACATTCTTGGCCACGGGCACGGCGTCGCTGGTGCCGGTGATGTTGCCGTCGGTTTTGTCCCAGGCGCTGACCAGCTTGGCCGCCACCGGGTCGGTTACGGCGGCGAAGACCAGCGGAATGCTGCCCTGGACGCTGTTACTGACCGCCTGGGCTGCCGGCGTGCCGATGGCGACGATGACATCGGGCTTGAGGCCGGCGAATTTCTCCGCAATCTGCTGGGCGATGGCAATGTTGCCCTGGGCGTTCTCCAGCTCGTATTTGACCGAACCCACCGCCTGCAGCTCGTCCTGCAGGCCGCGCCGTACCTCGTTCAGGGCCGGATGGTCGATGATTTGGCTGATGGCGACGCTGTGGGCCCCGGCCCGGCCGGCCAGGGCCAGGCCCAGGGCCAGCAACAAAGATTTTTTCATGGGATAAGCTCCTGCGCCTGGGAACGAAGCGCTTCGGGTATGGCAACGCCCATTTTCTGGGCCGCCGCCGGATTAAGAATGAGCCGACTCTGGGCCGGGCTGCGCACGGGAATGTCCTTGACCGGCTGGCCCTTGAGAATGGCGGCCAGCTGCTGGCCGGCGCTGCGGCCCACCTCGCGGTAGTCGAAGCTGCGGCTGCCGATGGCCCCGGCCCGCACCGAGCCGGCGTCGGCGGCGAAGACCGGCAGTTTATTTTCCTCGCCGGTCTGCACCACGGCCTTGATGGCGCTGATGACCACGTTGTCCTGCACCAGATAGATGACGTCCACCTGACCCAGCAGCGAGGCGGCGGCCTCCTGCACCTCGGAGGTCTTGGTGGCCGGCGCCTCCACCAGCTCCAGCTGCCGGGAACGAAGCGCTTCCTTCAGGGCGGCCACGGCGGCCACCGAATTGGCCTCGCCGGCGTTGTAGATGGTGCCGATGCGCTTGGCCGTGGGCAGCAGCTCCTGAATCAAATCCAGATTCAGCGCCACCGGCACGGCATCGCTGGTGCCGGTGATATTGCCGTCGGTTTTGTCCCAGGCGCTGACCAGCTTGGCCGCCACCGGGTCGGTTACGGCCACGAACACCAGCGGCACACTGCCATTCAGCGTATTGGCCAGGGCCTGGGCCGCCGGCGTGCCGATGGCCACCACCGCCCTGGGGCCGTTGCCGGCGAATTTCTCCGCAATCTGCAGGGCCGTGGCGCTGTTGCCCTGGGCGTTCTCATAGTCATAGCGCACCTGCAGGCCCTCCTGTTCCAGGGCCTCGCGCAGGCCGGCGTAGCTGTCGTTCAGGGCCGGATGGTCGATGATTTGGCTCACGGCCACCGTCGGCAGCTCCTCGGCCCGGGCCAGGCCCAGTCCCAGCAGGGCGGCCAGCCACCAATGCTTGCTCATGGCTTGTTCTCCTCAATCACTTCCGCCGCCTTTTGAATCAGCGCCGGCGGCAGCTCCAGACCGAAGCGCTTCGCCGCCGCCGGGTTTACCACCAGCCGGAATTTTTCCACCGTCTGCACGGGAATGGCCTCGGGGGCCGTGCCCCGGAGGATTTTCACCACCTGGGCGCCGGTGCTGCGGCCGACGTCGTAGTAGTCGAAGCCCAGGGACAGCACCGTGCCGCGCTTGACCGAATCCACGTCGGCGCTGAAGACGGGCAATTTCTGCTCCTCGGCCGCCTGCAGCAGCGCTTCCAGCGCCGACACGGCGGTGTTATCCAGCACCAGAAAAATGGCATCGGCTCGGCCGGCCAGGGCGGCGGTGGCCTCGGCCACTTCGCTGGACTTGGTCGCTGGCGCTTCCACCAGCTCGATGTTTGCGCCGGCGGCAACGGTCTTCAGCTTGGCCACCGAGGCGGCGGCGTTGGCATCGCCGGGGTTGTAGACCGTGCCCAGCCGTTTCAGGCCGGGTAACGCCTCCCGCAGCACGGCCAGCTGTTCGGCCAGGGGAATGCTGTCGGTGGTGCCGGTGAGATTTTTCACCGGCGTGTGCAAATCCGGCACCAGCTTGGCCGCCACCGGGTCGGTGATGGAACCGAACACCAGCGGAATCTTGCCCTCGGCCACATTGGCCGCCGCCTGGGCCGACGGCGTGGCGATGGCGACGATGACCGCCGGCTTCAGGCCGACGAATTTTTCCGCAATTTGCTGGGCAATGGCCGGCTGGCCCTGGGCACTTTCCACCTCATAGCGCACCGCCAGCCCGGCGGCCTTAATTTCGTCCTGGACGCCCTGGCGAATGGCGTTGAGCGAAGGGTGGTCGACGATTTGGGTGATGGCCACCAGGGGCAGCGCTTCCCCGCTGGGGCTGGGACTCTGGGCGCCCCCGGCCGTCGCGACGCCCCAGAGCGTCGCCAGAAGAATTTTTTTCATGGTTTACCTTTGGTCTTGGCCCCGGCTAGCGGGGTTAATCGTTTGAAAAATAATAAATAATCGCCACCGACAGCCGGCGGGCCTCGGCGGGAAAAATAAAGGGCTGAATTATAAAGGAACGGGCCGGGGATTTTTCGCCATCGCCGGGCCGCCGGGGGTAAAATCGCGCTTTTTTGCGAGGCCCTTTCCATGCGGAGCGAACGCGTTTGGTTCAGCTTTTTTATCATCGTCGCCCTCACCCTGAATTTCGGTTTTGTCTACGGCGACATCGACAATCCCGCCCACCACGACAAAATCGAACTGTTTCTGGCCTTCATCGTCAGCATCATCTGCACCATTCTGAAATTCGGCGACCGCTCCCAGCTCGGCGCCCTGCTGCTGGCCACCAGCCTGGTGGCCGATGTGCAGCTGTTCTTCGCCATTCTGGTCTGGACGTTCAACGTCGGCCTCCTCGACAGCAGCACCATGGCCACCATCGTGTCGCTGTCGGTGGGGGCGCTGGTGGCCAACGTGGTTTCCACCCTGATTGTCATCATTGAATCGGTCAGCTTCTGGCGCTGACCTGCGGCCGTGCAAGAGATTATCTATCTGATTCTGCGGCAAATTCGGCGGCCGGCCCTGATACTGCTGGCCGCCTATGCCGTCGCCATGCTCGGCATGGTGCTGATTCCCAGCCTGGACGAGAACAACGAGCTCTCCTACCTCACCTTCTTCCAGGCCTTCTACTGGGTCAGCTACACCGCCACCACCATCGGCTATGGCGAAGTGCCCCATGCCTTCTCCGAGTGGCAGCGCTTCTGGGTGGCGGTCAGCATTTACTACACCGTGCCGGCCTGGTTCTATGCCATCGGGAAAATCATCTCCCTGCTCCAGGACGCCAACTTCCAATATGCCCTGGCGGTGAGCCGCTTCCAGCGCAGCGTCGCCGGCCTCACGGAAAAGTTCTGCATCATCTGCGGCTTCGGCGAGGCCGGCCTGCGCCTGACCCAGGCCCTGCAGGCCGAGGGCTTCCGCTGTGTCGTCATCGAGAAGGACCCGGTACGCCTGCGCAAGCTGGCCCTGAACTCGGACCTCTCCCACGTGCTCGCCATCGAGGCCGACGCCGACAACGTGGAATTTCTGGAGAAGGCCGGCATCCGTTCGCCGCTCTGTCGCGGCGTCGTCGCCATCACCGACAACGAGGCCGTCAATCTGAAGGTGGCCCTGGCGGCCCGGCTGCTGTCCTCGGAGCACCGCTATTTCAAAATCGTCTGCCGCACCTATTCCCGCAGCGGCAGCAACCAGGCCAAGGCCCTGACCGTGGACATCATCATCAACACCAACCGCATCTTCACCGAACAGCTGCTCACCGCCCTGCGCCGGCCGGCCATTGCCGAGCTGCTCGCCCGCTTCAACGGCGTCGGCGGGGAGCGCTTCGAGATGCCGCCGGTGCCGCCCTTCGGCCGCTGGCTCATTTGCGGTAACAACGCCCTGGGCCTGGCCCTGAAGCGCTTCCTGGACTACGAGGGCATCGACTGCCTTACCCTGGACCCGACCCTACCCAACGGCCCGGACAGCATCTGTGGCCTGGGCAACGAGGCCGTTACCCTGCGGGCGGCGCGCATCGACCGGGCCCAGGCCATCGTTACGGCGCGCAACTCCGACGCCGAGAACCTGTCCATCGCCCTGACCGCCAAGAGCATGCACCCGGCCATCTTCGTGGTCGGCAAGCAGAATAAGAGCCTGCACAAAAGCCTGTTCGCCGTGGCCGGCTTCGACCGGCTCATGGAGGAGGCCGATTTAATCGTCAGCCAAACCTTCTCCCAGCTGGCCCGGCCGCTGCTGAGCCGCTTTCTCAAACTGCTGAGCCACCAGGACGAGCAGTGGGGCCAGCAGCTGCTGAAACGCATCAACCAATGGTCGCCGGACCGGAACCCCTATCACCGCATGGTGCGCATCGACGCCGCCAACGCCCCGGCGGTGGTGGAACAGCTGGCCTCCGGCCGGCTGCTGCGGCTGCAAACCCTCTGGGCCCCGGCCAACCAGCCGGAGAGCGTGAACGAAGCGCTTCCCCTGCTGCTGGTGCGCAAGGACCAGGACATTCTGCTGCCGGAGCCGGCCACCAGCCTGCAGCTGGGCGATAAAATCCTGCTGGCCTATGCCCAGCGCAAAATTGAAAAGCGGCTGCGCATCAACCTGTTCGACGAGGCGCAGCTTTACTACAGCATCCACGGCAAGGAGAAGGTGAAATCGCCGGTCTTTGCCTACCTTTTGAAAAAATGGGAGTGAACCATGCTCTATTACCAGGAATTTGGCGCCGCCGACGCCCCGGCCCTGGTGCTGCTGCACAGCGGCGGCCTGGCCGGGGTGGAGTGGCAGCCGCAGATTGCCGCCCTGTCGAGCCGCTACCGGCTGATTATCCCCGACCTGCCCGGCCACGGGGCCAGCCCGCTGGACGTCCCGACCCTGACCCTTGAACACATCGTCGCCTCGGTGCTGGCCCTGCTCGACCGGCTGCACATCAGCCACTTCTATCTCTGCGGCTCGTCCCTGGGCGGGGCCAGTGCCCTGGCCCTGGCGCTACAGGTGCCGGAGCGGGTGAAACGGCTGGTGGTCTACCGCATCAGCTACCGGAAGAACGCCGCCACCTACGCCCAGACCCGGCAGATGGCGACGCCGGCCTACTGGGCCCAGTTCGGCCTGGCCGGCTGGCTGTCCCAGCTGCACGAGCCCCAGGGCGGCCCCGAGGCCTGGAAGACGGTCATCGGCCGGGTGAGCGAGGCCCTGAATCCGGCCCTGGGCGGCCACAATTACAGCCTGGAGGATTTGCGCCGGCTAAATATGCCGGTGCTGCTCATCGCCGGCGACCGCGACCCGGTGGCCCCGCTGGCCGACATCCTCGCCATGTACGAGGCCCTGCCGGCCCCGGCCCTGTGGATTATGCCGGCGGCCAGCCACATCACCGCCAGCAACACCTGGCGCGCCGCCGCCTTCGCCGAGGAGCTGAAGCGCTTCTTTTCCCTGCCCCAACTACCCCCCAAACTGGAGAACGAATAATGAAAGAGTACAAAGCCGTGGTTTATCAGGAGGGCATGATTTCCTCCATCATCTTTGGCTCGGCCAAGGTGGACCCGGAGAATCTGAGCCGCTTTCTCAACGACAACGCCCGCGACGGCTGGCGCGTGGTCACTATGGAAAAGGACGAGCGCCGCACCCTGCTGTTCTGGAAGCGGGAGGCCTACGTCATTCTGCTGGAACGCGACCGATGAAATGGCTGCGTCCGCTGCTGGTCTACGGCGGCCTGGCCCTGTTCCTCGGCTGGGTTGGCCTGCTGCTGGCCGGCCTCTGGGGCCTGGCCATTGACCCGCTCCAGTTCGGCCGCCTAACCCTGTCCCTGCCGCTGCTGCTGCTGGCCCTGGGGGCGGTCATCTACGTGGTCGGCCACGAGCGCCGTTTCACCCTGCGGGCGGTGGCCATCTACTGCTGTCTGCTGCTGTTCCTGGCCTGGCTCGGCCTGCTGCTGGCCGGCCTCTGGGAGCTGGTCGCCATTGACCCGGCCCAGTTCGGCCGCCTGACCCTGTCCCTGCCGCTGCTGGCCCTGATACCCGGCGCCATCGTCTTCGTCGTCGAACACGAGCGCACCGACCGGCGCCAGAAAGAGCAGAACTATCTGCGCTGATGCTGCTACGAGAACGGCCGTTGCGCCTCGACCCGGCCCGGCTGCCGCTGGAACCGTTCTGGGCCGAGCTGCTGGCCCGGCGCCTGGACCGGCCCGAGGAGCTGTCCCAGCGCTGGCAGGATTTGCTGCCGCCCCGGCTCAAAGATATGGACGCGGCGGTGCAACGTATTGCCACGGCGGTGGCCCGCCGGGAACTTATCCTGATTTACGGCGACTACGACGTGGACGGCACCTGTGCCACGGCCCTGCTCTACCGGGTGCTACAACACTGCGGCGCCCGGGTGGCCTATTTCATTCCCCACCGCCGCCGCCACGGCTACGGCCTCAATCCGCGCGGCCTGGCCGAGGTGCTGGCCGGCCCCCGGCCCGACCTGATTATCACCGTCGATAACGGCACCGCCGCCCACCGGGGCGCCGAACAGCTGCGCCAGCTCGGCATCGACCTCATCATCACCGACCACCACCTGGGCGATGGCCCGCTGCCGCCGGCGGTGGCCGTGCTCAATCCGAACCGGCCCGACGAGGATTTCCCCAGCAAAAATCTGGCCGGCGTCGGCGTCGCCTTCTACCTGGCCTGGGCCCTGCGCGACCATTTCGGCTTTGCCGCCAAGGTCAGCGACCTGCTCGACTGGGTGGCCCTGGGCACGGTGGCCGACATCGTGCCGCTGGATTGGAATAACCGCATCCTCCTGCACCACGGCCTGCGTCGGCTGCGCCGGGGCGACAATATCGGCCTGCGCGCTCTGGCGGCGGTGGCCGGGGTGGATTTGGCCCGGGCCAGCTGTGCGGACATCGGCTTCGCCCTGGCCCCGCGTCTCAACGCCGGCGGCCGGCTCGGCGACATGGGCGACAGCCTGCGCCTGCTGCTCAGCGCCGACGAGGACGAAGCGCTTCGGCTCGCCCGCCAGCTGGACGCCACCAACCGCCGGCGCAAGGAGTTGGAGCAGGAGCAGCTGGCCCGCATCGAACCCGGGCCGGAGCCGCTGCTGGCGGTCTACCAGCCCGACGGCCACGAGGGCCTGAGTGGCATCGTCGCCGCCCGCTTGAAAACGACCTACCGGCGACCGGCGCTGGTGGCCACCGACGGCGAAGCGGGCTGGATTAAGGGTTCACTGCGGGCGCCGGCGGCGCTGTCGGTGAAAGAACTGCTCGACGCCGGGGCGGCGGCCCTGAATCTGCCCCCGGATAGCCTCATCTACGGCGGCCACCGGGGCGCCGGCGGTTTCAGCATCCGCGCCGAATACTACGAGGCCTTCCGGGCTGCCCTGAGCGCCGCCGTGCCCCCGACGGTGGAAGAGGTCTGGGAACACGACGGGCCCCTGCCGCCGGCGGCCTTCAATCTCGCCACGGCCGAGGCGCTGGCATTGCAACCCTGGGGCGAGGGTTTTCCGGCGCCGCTCTGGGCCAACCGCTGCCGCCTCAGCGACCATCGCCCCCTGAGCGGCGGCCACTGCCGGTTCACCGCCCAGCTGCCGACCGGGGAGCGCTTCCCGGCGGTCTATTTCAACCAGGCCCCGGCCAGCCTGCCCAGCGAAGCGCTGCTGCTCTTCCAGCTGGACATCAACCGCTACCAGGGCCGGGCCAGCCTGCAACTGCTGGTGCGGGGCCTGGGCTAGGCCGCCGCCGGTCAGCCAGCGCCTCCCTATCCGCCGGTTTTTCTCCGGCGCACCGCTTTTTTCTCCAGCCCCCGCCGACCTTTTTATCCCCGTTCCCCGGCCGGCCCTCACCCTCGGCGCAGCGCTCCCCGGCTCAGGAACGAAGCGCTTTCCTGCCTCGGCAAACGACCGTTGCCGAAACCATTCCCCCGAAGTGCTTCCCTTCTCTTGCCCCAGCAGCCAGCGGCGCAGCCAGTTGAAGCGCTTTGGTCTTTTCTGGCCGCCGAGAACGAAGCGCTCCCGCTGGTCCATTCAACCGAAGCGCTTCCTTTCTCTTAGCCCAGCGGCTGGAGTCGCAGCCAGTCGAAGCGCTGCGCCTCTCCCGGCCCAGCCCTCTAGCCACCATTCCCCTAACCGACGGCCCCCGGCGCAGCGCTTTCCCGGTTCAGGAACGAAGCGCTCCCCCAGGTTGGCGAAGGCCAAAGTGCTTGAAAAAGGCTGGATAGCGGGAACCGAAGCGCTTCGGCCTTTTCTTCCCTCCGAGAACGAAGCGCTTCCCCTCTCCCCATCACCGCCCCGCCAACGAGCCTTCAACCGACCGGTGGCGAAGCGCTTCCTTTTTTTTAGACCGAAGCGCTCCCCGCCACCCTCAGACGTCGCCACCACTGGCCCCCAGCGCAGCACTTGCCTTCATAGGCAAACGCCGCCACCGCTGACCGTCGCCGAAACCATTCCCCTGAAGCGCTTCCTTTCTCTTACCCCAGCGGCTGGAGTCGCCGCCAATCGAAGCGCTTCGCCATTCCCGGCCCGGCCCCGGTTCACCACCAAGCGGAAGCGCTTCGCTCTGGGAAGCGGGTTCAGCCGGAAGAAGCGCTTCCGGTTTTTTCGCTTCCTAGATTGAAGCGCTTCCCTTGCAACGAGCCTTAAACCGGCCCGGGGCCAAGCGCTCCCCGCCATAATCAAACGACGCTAAAACCCTTGTCCCGAAGCACTGCGGTGGGCCAATCAGAGGAAGCGCTTCACCGGAAAGAATCCTTTCAGGCCGAAGCGCTTCGCCCGGGGCGACCTTTGAAATTGAAGCGCTCCCTTTTTCCGCACCTCTCGGGGCGAAGCGCTTGCCGCCCATCGTTCCCGATTAAAGCGCTTTGGCCCCCAGCCTCTTGCAGGGACTGAAGCGCTTCGTTCCCGACCGCCGCTTCAGCCACCAGAAGCGCTTCTCTTGTAAGGAGCTTTAAACCGGGCCGGAGAAAATCTCCACTGCCCCCAACGAAGCGCTTCCAGCTTTAAAACCTTTTCCTCTTTTCCTAGTCCTGCCTACCGAAGCGCTTCGGTTTTTGCGCTCTTTAGGTGGGAAGCGCTTCGTTCTAGAAAGATAGCCCCGACGGATTAAAGCGCTTCCCCCGTTGCCGTCCCGCTGCGAAAGAAAGCCGGGCCGGGGCAAAAGCGAAGCGCTTCCCTCCACCCGTTTGGGCGGCGAAGCGCTTCGGCCTTTGCTTCCCTCCGAGAAGGACGCCATGCCCCGCCAGCTCATCTTTAGCTGACTGGGGGCGAAGCGCTTCGTTGGGAAGAGCCTTTCACCGGGGGCGAGCCTCCCTTGCCTTGACAGCTGGAGGACGGCCGAAGCGCTCCCCCTCCTGCTGTTCAGCGTCATAGGGCAGCGCCTTTGCCTCTTCTGGCCCCCGAGAACGAAGCGCTTCCCTCGGCGCCTGAATCCGGGCCGGAGAAAACCTCCACCGCTCCCCGTGGCTCTCTGGGAAGGAAGCGCTTCATTGGCTAATAAAAAGCCGGCCGGCGGGGCCATTGGCGAAGCGCTTGGGTTCTGGTGATTGCTGGAATTAAAACCTCCCTTTTCCCGTCCTTCCGAGTGAAGCGCTTCAGTTCCGGTGCCTTTCAGAAAAGAAGCGCTCCCCCTCATTTAAAACCGCCAAGCAAAGCACTTCCCCCGATGAAGCGCTTCAATATGAACGGCCCGGGTACTGGGCAAGGGCGAAGCGCTTCGCTCTAAGCAGCTGGCCCGGCTGGGATTGAAGCGCTTCGCTTTAAAATTAGGTCGAGGCCGAAGCGCTTCGGTTGGATTGGCCGATGAAAAGTCGGCCGGCGGGCCAACGGTGAAGCGCTTCGACCTTTTCTTCCTTACGAGAACGAAGCGCTCCCTGCTGGGGAACGAAAACATCAGCTGGCGGGAAAAATCCTTGCGGACTGAAGCGCTTCGGTTTGGGCGGTCTTTAGAAGGGAAGCGCTTCCTGCTGGAACAAGTTTTAAAGCGGGCCGGGACAAAATCGAAGCGCTCCCCTTTTAGCCGGGGAGGGCAATCCGGGCCGGGGCTGAAAATCTCTTTGGCAGCGGTGAAGCGCTTCGTTCTGAAGTCAAATTTTGTTGCGGGCCGGTTGGCTATGAGCGAAGCGCTTCGGTTGGATTGGCCGATGAAGAGCGGGCCAGCAGTGAAACGCTGCCCGCGCGCCGCCCCGGAATTTGCCCCGGCCCCGGCGTTATAATCACGCGCCGTTTCCACTTTGCCCGTTGCCATGCCCCTGCTCAGCCCCGAATTTGCCCTGTTTTTTCTGCTGCTTCTGCCCCTGCACTGGGCCCTGGCCCGCTGGCCGCGCGGGCAGAATTTGCTATTGCTGGCCGTGTCCCTGGGGCTGCTGGCCAGCCTGAGCCGCTATTTTCTCGCCGTGGTGCTCGGCTACAGCTTCCTCATCTACGGCCTCGACCGGCTCCTTGATGCCCGCCGGGCGCTCTGGCGCGACCTGGGCCTGAGCCTCGGCATCGCCGCCAGCCTGCTGCTGCTGCTGATTTTCAAGTATTACGACTACTACCGCGCCGCCCTGGCCCCCTTCGGCCTCGGCACGGCCGATTTAGTCCTGCCCCTGGGCCTGTCCTACTACATCTTTCAGGGCATCAGCTACCTGCTCACCCGCTACCGCCGCTCGGCCCCGGCCCTGCGCCTGGAGGAGGTGCTGCTGGTGTTCAGCTGCTTTCTGACCATCACCGCCGGGCCCATCTGGCGGGCCTCGTCCTGGCGCGGCCCCGCCGGCGACCAGCCCGGCTTCCTCGACCAGCTGCGCGAGCCCAAGGAGGTGGAGGAGCCGGCGGCGGCGCTGCTGCACATTGTGGCCGGGGTGCTGCAGAAATGGTGTCTGGCCGGCCTGCTGGAGGAGGCGCTGGTGCGGCCGGTGTTTGATAATCCGCTGGGGGCCTCGGGGCCGGCGGTGCTGGCGGCCATCTACGGCTACAGCCTGCAGCTCTATTTCGATTTCGCCGGCTACAGCGCCCTGGTGCTCGGCCTCGGCCGGCTGCTCGGCTACCGGCTGCCGCTGAATTTCGCCCTGCCCCTGAACGCGGTGAATCTGCGCGATTTCTGGAACCGCTGGCACATCAGCCTGTCCAGCTGGATTCGCGACTATATTTATATCCCCCTCGGCGGCAGTCGCCGGGGCTGGGCCCGCACCCAGCTGAATCTGCTGCTGGCCTTTATCCTCTCCGGCCTCTGGCACGGCACCGGCTGGAACTTTTTCTACTGGGGCCTGCTGCACGGCCTCGGGCTGGTGGCGCTGAATCTCTGGCAGCGCTGGCGGCCGCCGCCGGACGACTGGGGCCGGGAGGAAATCTTTTTCGACCGGCTGCCGGCCCGTTTTCTCACCTTTAATTTTGTCGCCCTGGCCTTTGTTATCTTCGCCACCGCCACCCCGAGCGAAGCGCTGCTGGTGCTGCGCGGCCTCGGCGGGGCCTGGGGGACGGCCCCGGCCCGGGACTATCTGCTGCTCGGCCTGCTGCTGCTCGGCTGGCTGCTGCTGCCGCTGGGTCTGGCTTTGCAGAACGCCAGCGTCCGCCTGCTGGAGGCGCTGCCGCCGCTGTGGTGGTGGCTGCCGCTGACCCTGGCCTTCACCGTCATCATTCTGCTGGCCCCGGAGGGCCTGCCCGGATTTATCTATGCCAATTTTTAGAATCCTGCTGCTCAGCCTGGCCCTGCTGCTGACGCCGGCCCGGGCCGGGGATAATCCGCCCCGACGGCCGGACCCGGCCCCGCTGCGCCTCAGCCCCGGCGCCCGGGTTTTCTTCGTCGGCGATTCGCTGATGGTGGGCATCGCCCCCTATCTGCGCGACTATTTCCAGCGCTATGACATCGTCAGCATCGACCGCAGCCGCGAGAGCAGCGGTCTGGTCAACGAACAGCGGCTCGACTGGCCGCGCACCGTGGCCGAAACCTTCGCCACCACGCCGGACATCAGCCTGATGCTGGTGCTCATCGGCGCCAACGACCCCAAGGACATGGGCGCGCTCAAATACCGCAGCCCGGCCTGGGAGGCCGAGTATCGCCGCCGGCTGCAGAGTCTGGTGGACACGGCCCGGCGCCACCACGCCCAAATCCTCTGGCTGGAGATTCCGCCGATGCGGGCCCCGGCCTTCAACGCCGACATGGCCTATCTGAATGGCCTGCTGCGCCGCTTCACCGCCGACAACCAGATTCCGCTGGTGGCCACGGCCCAACTGCTCGGCGCCGACGGCCTTTATCACGAGCAGCTCAACGATGAGCAGCTGGGCAGCGTCGCCATTCGCGCCCCGGACGGTATCCATTTCACCAAGGCCGGCTACTGGTATCTGGCCGAACGGCTCTGGCGCCGCTATCTGCCGGTGGGGCCGCTGTGAACGGACCGGCCTTGGCCCGGGCCTATGGGGCCCTGCTGCTCAGCCTGCTGCTGCTGCTCTGGCTGCATCAGGATTCCCTCAATGGCTACTGGCAGAACAGCTACCACCAGCCCAGCCCGCTGGAGGCCCTGGACGAACTGCCCGGCTGGCGTCAGGGGGCCGAGCTGCGCGCCCGGCTGGAAGAGACCCTGGCCGAGCTGCCGAAGCGCTTCCAGCCACCGCCCCGGCCCCGGCCGGTGCGGCGTCCGACCCCGACGCCGAGTCCGACGGTGGAACCGCTGGCCGCCCTGGCCGCCGAACTGCGTCTCACCGCCGACCGGCGCACCGGCATCGTCCGCCACAGCAGCAGCCTGCTGCAGGAGCTCCAGGACGAAATCACCGCCGCCGCCCTGGCCGCCCGGCCCAGTCCGGAGCAACAGCGCTGGCAGGAGGCCTTGCTAGAACCGCCGACGCCCACGCCCCCGCCGGCGCTGGTACAAAGGGAGGCGGAGCCGGCGGCGGCAGCGCTTCCCCCCGGGGGTGAATGGGCCCTGCGCCCCGACCGCAGCGTGCAGGTGCTGTTCATCGGCGATTCCTTCATGCAGGGCATCGGCCCGCCGGCCCAGCAGCTGCTCCAGCAGCGGGCCATCGGTTCGCTCAATCTCAGCAAACAGAGCACCGGCCTGGTCAATAACAAGGCCTTCAACTGGGCCGAACGGCTGCAGGCGGCCCTGGAGCAGCACGCCGATTTGCGCCTGCTGGTGGTTTTCCTCGGCCCCAATGACCCCTGGGACATCTACGGCGGCCGCCAGCACTACCGCTTCGCCAGTCCGGAATGGGGCGAGGAGTACCGGCGGCGTATGAGGGAACTCATTGATTTGGCAACGGATTACGGCCTGCGCGTCTTCTGGGTGGAAATTCCGGCCATGCGCGACGGCCGCTACAATGCCAAGATGAATTATCTCAATGGCTTGATTTATGCTGAGGCCCAGGCATCGGGTTTTGTGGTCATCCCGAGCCGGCGCCTGCTCAGCGGCGACCAGTATCAGGAGGTTCTTCAGCGCGGCAATCAGACGCTGCGCATCCGCGCCAAGGACGGCATCCATCTGAGCGCCGCCGGCTATAAAATCATTGCCCAGGAAATTTTGCGGCAGCTAAGCCCGCCCCCCCACTGGTAAATCTGCACATGGAAAACAAAAAAGAGATATTGGCCGAAGCCCTGGGCACCATTGCCCGCACCTTCACGGAAATCTATTCCTCCCGCGTCCGCTATATCTGCGATGACCCCGACAACCGCAGCAATATCGCCATTGCCCTCAGCGACGACGGCATCTATTACCGCAACGAGGAGGAGGGCGTTTACATCAAATATCTCTATCTGGACGAATTTCTATGGGGCATCTATGAAAACCAGCTGGCGGACAGCCTGAAACTGATGGCCCTGTTCATCTTCTGCCAGCGCTTCGACTACATCAACCACCGGGAGCAGTTCAAAATCACCCAGGGCGAATTCTTCAAATATGACCTGTTCAACCACGAGAAATTCCAGCCCTTCTACAAACAGGCCCAGGCGGTTTATGTGTCGCTGATGCTGCAGAAAATTTCCTCGGACGCCCTGAAACTGCTGCCTATTAATCCGGACTTCCACTATGTCAGCGACAACGGCCTGAAGGAGGCCCTGCTCCAGCTGCACGAGGAAAAGTTCATCACCGCCCACGACAACTACCGCCGCCACCTGCTCCATTTCGAGCTGATTGAGCTGGAGGAAAAGAGTCTGGGCCAGGAGCTGAAGAAGCGCTTCGGTCGCTTTTTCGGCCGCCGCGACGAGGACGAGGACGACTAGGCATCGCTGTTTCTCCCAAAAAACCCGCCCCGGCGGGATTTTTTTTTGTGGGAAGCCGGGGCTACGCGCCTTTTGCGGGGCTCGCGGTGCCCGGCACGTTTCCCTTTGAAACGGCGGGGGCGGTCGGGCCGGGGGACGGCTTTATTCAGGGCGGCGTGGTGGCCGCGTTATCATGGCGGCTTTACTTATTAATAAAGGAATCCCGTTTTGACGACCTGGCAAACCTTTCTTGACCATCTGCAGAAGCGCTTCAGCCGTAGCACCCCCCGGCTCCACTGGCAGAAAATCAAATCCGACCAGAAAAAAATCCGGCCGCTGTTCCGCAGTGCCGTGCCCGGCGGCTGGCTGCTGAGCAACGAGTTCGGCGCCCTGACCTTCCTTCCTGACCCCGACCACCGCTGGGACGGCCACTCGGTGCCACCCTTCCTCCTGGACCCCCAGCCGGCGCCCACCACGACGCCCGGTCTCCCCTTTGACTAAAAATTGACGAGGTTTTCTATGAACTACTACTCCACCCGGGGCGCCGCCCTGGGTCGTTTCTGTGATGTGCTGCTGCAGGGGCTGGCCCCCGATGGCGGTCTGGCCCTGCCGGAGCAGCTGAAGCGCTTCAGCCGCGAGGAAATTTTGAGCTGGCGCCCTCTGCCCTATGCCCATCTGGCCTACCAAATCATCGCCCCCTATGCCGATGACATTCCCGCCGATGACCTGCTTACCCTGCTGGAAAACACCTACCGGCCGGAGATTTTCCACAGCGAGGCCATCACGCCGCTGCTGCGTTTGAACGACGATTTGGCCCTGCTGCAGCTGTCCAACGGCCCGAGCCTGGCCTTCAAGGATATGGCCCTGCAGCTGCTCGGCAACCTCTTTGCCTATGTGCTGCAACGGCGCGGCGAAACCCTGAATATCCTCGGCGCCACCTCCGGCGACACCGGCTCGGCGGCCGAATATGCGGTGCTGGGCAAGGCCAATCTGAATATTTTCATGCTCTCGCCCCACGGCCGCATGAGCCCGTTCCAGCAGGCGCAGATGTACAGCCTCGACGCCCCCAACGTCTTCAACATCGCCATTCGCGGCGTCTTCGATGACTGTCAGGATTTGGTCAAGGCCCTGAACAACGACGCCGCCTTCAAGGCCGAATATCACCTGGGCGCGGTCAATTCCATCAACTGGGCCCGTATCCTGGCTCAGACGGTCTACTACTTCAAAGCCTATCTGCAGCAGCCCCGGGAGGAAATCAGCGTCATCGTGCCCTCGGGCAATTTCGGCAATATTCTGTCCGGCTATCTGGCCAAGCTGATGGGCCTGCCCATTCGCCGGCTGCTGGTGGCCACCAACGAAAACGACGTGCTCGCCGAATTTTTCCGCAGCGGCATCTACCGGCCCCGGCCCGGGGCCGAGGTGCTGGAGACGTCGAGCCCGTCCATGGACATCGGCAAGGCCAGCAACTTTGAACGCTATCTCTATCTGCTTTCCGGCGGCGACAGCAACAAAATCAACCAGCTCTGGGACCAGCTGGAGCGCCAGGGCTATTTCGATTTGAGCGACGACCCGCTGTGGGCGGCGGTGCAGGATTCCGGCTTCAGCGCCTACCGTTCCAACCACCGGGAGCGGCTGGCGGAAATCCGCGCGGCCAAGGCCGAATGGGGCCGGGTCATCGACCCCCACACCGCCGACGGCGTCAGTGCCTGGCGTAATCAGCTCGACCAGCACGGTTGGATAGTGCTGGAAACGGCCCTGCCGGCCAAATTTGCCAAGACGGTGCAGGAGGCGCTGGGGGTGGAACCGGGCCGGCCGGAGCGCTTCCGGGGGCTGGAGGCGCTGCCGCGCAAGGTTACGGTCCTCGACAATGACGCCGACCAGCTGAAGGCCTTCATTCGCACGGCCCTGCAGGACAAGGTCTAGAAACCGGGCCCTAAAAAACACGAAGCGCTTCCTTGGGGAAGCGCTTCTTTTTTGGGGCGGCGGAGCTGGATTTAGAGACACAATTTTTCAGGGTCGCACAATATTTCTATTTTCGGTAGATATTCATTTATAAAAGTTATTGGTAGCATGGTCAGCACACCATTTTTATTTAACAACGGAGAAATCCTATGAGCGATGCGCCTTTCAGCGAAGACAAGTGGCTGAATATTTTCCAGAATCACTGGGAAGAGTTCACTGGATGGCGTAACCGTTTGGACCACTGGTCGTTTAAGAAGGAGCTGACCACCATCATTCGCGGCAGTATCAGCGAAATGGTCAATAGAATGAATGAAGCGGCCGGCGCATGGTAAATCTGACTTCCATTGCATCTTTTAATAAGCCCCTCTCCCGGAGGGGCTTTAAGCCAGGCCATTAAAATGAAAAGCATAGTTCCACTTCTGCTGGTGGCCCTGCTGCTCGGCGGCTGTAAGAAACAAAAACCCCACTACAAAACCATTGGCAGTGCCCACCTCTACGCGGCCAAGGATACCGATGAAGACAGAATTCTTCAGGAGGCCAATTTAATCTGTCCTTCCGATTACCCCACCCCCTGCCAGGTGCTTATCTTTAAACCCGGAACCCAGCCGCCCGATGCCTTTCCATTGAGTCCCCAGGATATTGATAATTTGCTGTTCTATTGGTCCGTCGATAGCAAAATGGAAAAATACAAATATGTAATCGACATTCGTCAGGATTGTATGATTTATCCCATCTCACCGGACTTAGTTATATTCGAGGATATGAGAGACCTCTGTATCCGGAAAAAAGAAATGAATAGGCTACTGCGGCTTTATCACGATTTCTAAAGCTATTGCTTGCTAGGGCTCGCGCAGCTGCCAGCCCGTCGGGCCCGATTGGAGCTGCCAGCCCTCGGCGTCGGCATAGCCGCCCTTGACGGCGATCATCAGGCGTTCCCGGCCCCGGTGCTGCACCCGGGCGCTCTGGCGGTCGGGGCTGAAGACCACGGCCACGGTGCTGCCATCGGCTCGCTGGAAATGGAGCGCCGGCGGCGGGCTGCAGGCGGCCAGCAGCCATAGCAAGAGTAAACGGTGCAAATTTCCTCCCAAAATCATCAGCAAATGAAGCGCTTATTTTAAAATGGCCCTTTTACGCGAGGAATTTATGAGCAGCTGGCGCGACCACGTCATCGACATCCACGACTACCCTAAACCGGGCATTGTCTTCAAGGACATTACGCCGCTTCTGGCCAACGGCCCGGCCTTTGGCGCCGCCATCAGGGAAATGGCCGCCTTCTGCCGCAACAGTGGTTTGCACCCGGACGTGCTGGCCTGTCCCGAGGCCCGGGGCTTTATTTTTGCCGCCGCCCTGGCCAATGAAATGGGCATCGGTTTTATCCCGCTGCGCAAGCCGAACAAGCTACCCCGGCCCACCGCCCGCCTGCATTTTCAGCTAGAATACGGCGAGGACGTTCTGGAGGTTCATCGCGACGATGTCAAGCCCGGCATGAAAATTCTCATGGTCGATGATGTCCTGGCCACCGGCGGCACCATGGCGGCCTGTGTCCAGCTGCTGGAGGAACTCGGCGCCCAGGTCATCGGAGCCGTTTTCCTACTGGAAATCGCCCGACTCGGCGGTCGCGGACGCCTGCCGAACTTCCCGGTGGGGGCTTTAATTCAGCAATAGCCACCCCCATAAATTTTCCCATCGCTTTTACTAAAACATTGAGGAGTTAGCCATGAGTTTATCTCTGCAACGCAATTTCAACGTTACCCTGGACCGGGAAACGCTGCTGCAACGCCATAAGGTGTTGCGCCAAACCTACCAACTGCTGAGCGCCAACCTGCTGTTCAGCGCCCTGTGCGCCTATGTGGGCGTGCTGATGAACCTGGGCCCCATTCACCCGGCGGTTCATCTGATTGTCTTCTTCGGCCTGGCCATGGGCGTGAATGCCACCCGCAACAGCGCCATGGGCGTCGTCCTGCTCTTCGCCCTGACCGGCTTCCTCGGCCTGGCCCTGTCCAACATACTGGGCTCCCTGGTCAGCGCCAATGCCGGCGATGCGGTGGTGAAAGCCCTCATCGGCACCGCCATCATCTTCGCCAGCCTGTCCTTCTACGTGCTGAAAACCGGCACCAACTTTAAATTCCTCGGCGGCTGGCTCTTCTGCGCCGGCATCATCGGCGTTCTGGCCCTGGTGGCCTCGGTCTTCTTTGGCATGGGCACGCTCTATGTGGCGACCTGCGCCTTCATGCTGCTGGTCTTCTCCGGCTATGTGCTCTATGACACCAGCGCCATCATTCACGGTGATATGGACAACTACATCATCGCCACCATGAGCCTGTTCCTGGACATCTACAACATCTTCCTGTACCTGCTCCAGCTGATTCTGGCTTCCCGGGACTAAGTCGCCCGCCGCTTCGCGCCCAGCTCCGGCTGGGCGTTTTTTATCCATGCTTGAAAAAGATTTAATTGCCTGCCCGGCCTGCGACGCCCTCTATGCCAAGGAAGCGCTCGGCAAAAATGAGCTTATCCTCTGCGACCGCTGCGGTTCGCTGGTGGACGACGGCTGGGCCGATTTTCGCGCCGCCTTTGCCTACGCCCTGACCGCCCTCATTCTTTTCATCGTCGCCAATGCCTTCCCCTTCATCACCCTGAACCTCAAGGGCGAGAGCAACACCATTTCCATCGTGTCCAGCATTCAGGCCCTCTGGCAGAACGATTTAAAACTGCTGGCCCTGTTCATCAGCCTGCTGATTGGGGTGGTGCCGCTCTGGTTTCTGCTCGGCGCCCTCTGGTCCATTCTGAGCTTCCACTACCGCTGGCGCAGCGAGATGACGCGCCGCTTCCTGCACCTGATGGCCCGCATGGGCCAGTGGAATATGCTGGAGGTCTATCTGGTCGGCGTGCTGGTTACGCTGGTCAAAATCATGCAAATGGCCGTGGTCCATTTCAAAACCGGTTTCTGGGCCTTCTGTGTCCTGATTTTCTTTTCCCTGCTGCTGAGCCACAGCTACGACCTGGGCGATGCCATATTTCTTCTGAACGACGATGACGACAGCCACCGCGCGGAACCAACGCAAGATTTTCTGCCGTGAATGCCGGGCGGTGATGGGCGAGCCCTGGCCCAAGCGCTGCCTCCACTGCCATGCGCCGCTGCATTCGCGCCTGCCGGACAGCCGCCGCCGCACCTGGGCCTATTTGCTCACGGCCATCATTCTGTTTTTCCCGGCCAATCTGCTGCCCATTTCCCTGACCAGCACCCTGGGCCGCACGCCCCAGGGCGACACCATTTTCACCAGCATCGTGCTGCTCTGGCACCACGGCTCCTATATCATCGCGCTGATTATTTTTCTGGCCAGCATCGCCACGCCCTTCTTCAAAATCATGGCCCTGCTCTATCTGCTGCTGCACATGCACCCCCGGCGGCCGCCGGTGTGGGAAACCAAGCTTTACCACTGGGTGCATCTGGTCGGGCGCTGGTCGATGATTGATGTCTTCGTGGTGGCCCTACTCAGCGCCCTGATTAACGGCAACCTTGCCCAAATCAACGCCGGCGCCGGCATCTTTGCCTTTGCGGCGGTGGTCTTTTTCACCATGCTGGCCACGGAGAGCTTCGACACCCGCATTCTCTGGGATAACTACTACTACTATGAAAAAGAAAAAGAAATTTAGCTTTGTCTGGCTGTTCCCGACGCTGGCGCTGCTGGTGGGCTTCTATCTGGCCTATGACAAATACGCCCAGTACGGCGCCACCATTGAAATCCGCTTCCCCAACGCCGAGGGCCTGGAGGTGGGCAAAACCAAAATTCGCTATAAAAACCTGGACATCGGCACCGTTACCAATGTGCAGCTGGCGTCGGGCCTGGACGCGGTCATCGTTACCGCCCAGATGGACAAGCGCGCCAACAACCTGCTCCGCGCCGATAGCGAATTCTGGATTGTGAAGCCGCAGATTTCCGCCAAGGGCGTGGTCGGCCTTTCGACCCTGCTGTCCGGCAGCTACATCGCCGTGGCCGCCGGCCGGTCGCCGGAGCCGAGCCGCCATTTCACCGCCCTGGCCGAAATCCCGCTGGTGGAACGCGGCGAACCGGGCCTACGCCTGCGCCTGGCCACGGAAAAGCTCGGCGGCCTCAACGTCGGCTCCCCCATCTACTACCAGGGCATGACCGTCGGCCAGGTGGAGAAAATCAACTTTGACGATAACTTCGAGCACATCATCATCAGCGCCTTTATCCGCGCTCCCTACGACCGGCTGGTCAATGGCAATAGCCGCTTCTGGAACGTCAGCGGTTTCAAGGCCAGCCTCGGCAGCACCGGCGCCAAATTTGAAATGGAATCGGTGGAAAGCCTGATGATAGGCGGCATCACCTTCCAGACGCCCACCGGCCTGAGCAGCGCCACGCCGACGCCGCCGGCCCCGGACCAGCTCTTCACCCTCTACAAAAACGAGAACGACAGCCGCAGCAACAGCCAGCAGCGCAAGGAATACTATGTGGCCTATTTCCCCAACAGCGTGCGCGGCCTGAAGGTGGGGGCGCCGGTGAATTTCATGGGCATCGACATCGGCGAGGTGGCCGAAATCCGCCTGCTCTACGACCGCCAGCAGAAGGAGGCCCGGGTGCCGGTGCTGCTGACCCTCGAACCGGACCGCATCGGCAGCGCCGACGGTGCCGGCGACACCGTGCCGGATTTGATTCGCTTCGGCCTCGGCGCCTCGCTGGAAACCGGCAACCTGCTCACCGGCGAGAAATACGTCAAGCTGGCCATGGGCAGCAAGCTCCAGCCGCTGCGCCAGGACGAGCACAGCGCCTACAACCTCATGCCCACCCGCGACACGGAAATCAGCCAGCTCACCGACGACCTGAGCGAAATCGTGCGCACGGTGAAGCAGCTGCCGCTGAAGGAGATTGGCGCCAACGTGGCCACCATCACCCGCGACCTGAAGGGGGTCAGCGCCAACCTGAACCGGGAGCTGCAAAGCACGCTGAAGCAGGTGAACGGCCTGGTGAAAACCCTGGAACAGACCGTGGCCAGCGGCGACCGCAGTTTGCAGACAACCGTGGAGGCCCTGAACCGCACCATCGCCCAGCTGGAGAAGGTGCTGGCCGGCCTGACGCCGAGCTCGTCGCTCTACTTTAGTTTGGAAAAAACCCTACAGACGCTGGAACAGACCGGCCGCCAGATTGAGGCGCTGGTGCGCAAGGTCAATGCCAAGCCCAATAGCCTGATTTTTGGAGAATAGCCATGAAAAAATTCTGCCTGCTGCTGGCCGGCCTACTGCTGGGCTGTGGCCGTTCGCCCCTCAACTATCACCTGCTGGCGCCGCCGCCGCCGACCCCCAGCGCTTCGGCCCGGGCCGGGGTCTATGCCCTGCGCCAAATCCAGCTGCCCGAGTATCTGCGCGAGGAAGCGCTTATCGCCCGGGGCAGCGGCAGCGCCATCGTCAAATTCCCCCAGGAGCGTTGGCTGGAAACCCTGGACACGGCCCTGCCCGCCGCCCTGCAACGGCAGCTGGAGGGAGCGGCCCGGCCGGCCACGGTCTACCGCTATCCGCTGGCCCCCAACGTGAAGCCCGAGGCCGTCCTCGACGTGGACATCGAAGAATTCATCGCCGACCTGCCCGCCGGCGTCGTCCATCTGCGCGCCAGCTGGGCCCTGGGCCGGGGCGAGGAAACCAATCCACCGCGCCGCCACTTCCAGCGCGATTTCCCCCTGGCCGACCGCCAGCCGGCCAGCCTGATTGCCGCCCAGGGCGAAGCGCTTCGGGCGCTGGCCGCCGCCATCGTCGCCACTTTCTAGGAGTTTTCTATGAGCATTATTTTTGGCCTGTCCGGCCCCCACCTCACCACGGTGGAACGGCGCTGGCTGCGCAGTCCCAACGCCGCCGGGGTCATTCTCTTCGGCCGCAACTACCAGGACAGACAGCAGCTGGCGGCCCTCTGCGGCGATATCCACGCCCTGGCCCCCAAGGTGTTTATCAGCGTCGATTGGGAGGGCGGCCGGGTGCAGCGCTTCCGCGAGGGCTTTACGCCGCTGCCGTCCATGCGCGCCGTCGGTGAAACCTACGCCGTCCACCAGGAGCGCGGCCACCGGCTGGCCCACGCCCTGGGCCTTATCATCGCCAGCGAACTGTCCTGCCTGGATTTGAGCTATACGCCGGTGCTGGATTTGTACAACCCCATTTCCCAGGTCATCGGCGACCGGGCCTTCAGCGCCAATCCGGCCGAGGTCTTCATTCTCAGCCAGGCCCTGCGCCAGGGCTTGGCCGCCGGCGGCATGGCGGCGGTGGGCAAACACTATCCCGGCCACGGTTCCATCGCCCCGGACAGCCACCACGACGTCTGCCGCGACGAACGGCCCGAGGGCCAGCGCCAGCAGGACGAACTTCCCTTCAAGCTGAGCATCGGCGACGGCATCGAGGCGCTGATGACCGCCCACATCATCACCCCGGACAGCGACGGCCTGCCGGCCAGCTTCTCGCCGACCCTGCTCGGCCGCCTGCGCCAAAGCTTTGGGGGCGCCCTCATCAGCGACGATTTGGACATGGCCGGGGCCCTGACCGGCGCTTCCTATCCGGCCAAGGTGCAGCAGGCCCTGGACGCCGGCGCCGACGCCTGTTTGATTTGCAACAATTTCGCCGCCATCGACGAGACCCTGAGCGCCAGCTATCGGGTCGATGAGCGCAGCGCCAGCCGGCTGCAGAATCTGCGCCGGCGCCACGCCCCCGACCCGGAACGTTACGAAGCAGCCCTAGGAGTGCTCGCCGCATGGCAAACAAACTCGTCATCATCATTCTGAACAGCAACCCGGAGAACGGCAGCGAGATTCTCGAGCCCATCTACCACGCCACCATCGCCGCCTCCATGGACTACGGCGCCGAAATCATCTTCGCCGGCCGGGCCGGGGAGCTGGCCATTCGCGGCGTGGCCGAGAAAATTCCCTCCATGCGCAAGCCCGACGAGACCGTCTACGACCTCATCAAGGATGCCTATCAAACCGGCGTGGTCATCAAGGCGAGCAAATTTGTGGTGCAGCGCTGGGGCGACAACCTCATCGCCGAGGTCAGCGAGGTGGTCAGCGGCAGCTATGTGGTCGGCGAAATCATGAACGGCAACGTAACCACCCTTTCCTACTAGACGGAGGCAATGAATGAACCTGAGCAATGAGGAGCTGCAGCGGGTGCTGGCCAACAGCGACTGCCTGATTAGCAGCCAGGAAATCGAATTCACCTACAACCGGCTGGCCGAACAGCTGAATTTGCACTATGCCGGCCTGAATCCGCTGATTCTGGTGGTGCTCAATGGCGGCCTGATTCCGGCCGGCCAGCTGCTCACCCGGCTGAACTTTTTCCACCGGGTCGGCTATCTCCACGCCACCCGCTACCGCAACAACAGCGGCGGCGGGCTGGAATGGCGGGCACCGCCGAGCGTGCCGGTGCGCGATGAGCACGTGCTGCTCATTGACGACATCTTCGACGAGGGCATCACCATTCGCGCCGTGGCCCAGGAGCTGGAGAAACAGCACCCGGCCAGCCTGAAAACGGCGGTGCTGCTGAACAAGCGGCACGACCGCAAGGTGCGCGATTTCTGCCCGGATTTCATCGGCCGGGAGGTGGTGGACCGCTATATCTACGGCTGCGGCATGGACTATCACGGTTATTTTCGCCATCTCGCCGGTATCTACGCCCTCAAGGAATAATTCCAGCCGTCTTCGTCCCGAAACTGGCCGGGCGGCGGGGGGCGCCATCTCGCTGGCCTCTACGCCCTGAAGGAATAATTCCAACGGTCTTTGCTCCTGAAGCGGCCGGGCGGCGGGAATAGCACCCAGCGGCCCCCAAACCATCAAAACGAAGCGCTCCCCGGGGCGCTTTTTTTATGGCCGGCTAGGGAGAAGCGCTTCGGCAGGAGGCAGCGACTGGGAATAATCCCGCGCCGGCGTAAAAAGGGGAGCGCTTCAACTCCGGCCCGCTGCTGTTTCTAACGAAGCGCTTCGGTTTGACCCTCACCCGGAGAGGGAAGCGCTTCGGCTGGGAATAATCGTGGCAGCGTTGAACAAGAGCTAAGCGCTTCGCCTTGGGAAGTCCTAGTTCAGAACGAAGCGCTTCGGTTTTAGC
>ERZ773090.378-NODE-378-length-26651-cov-5.19774_pt1 | contig 26651 bp, 20 predicted proteins | sample MGYA00580579_ERZ773090 | MGnify/ENA primary metagenome ERZ773090 (study PRJEB29015, sample SAMEA2738014) | human oral metagenome | biome: human oral; feature: human-associated habitat; material: dental | place: China | collected 2132 ... | reverse complement strand
CTTACCAGTCTTAAAAGCCGTTTTTTATTCATAGGCGGAAGCGCGCCTATTTTTCCCATCTATTTAGTGTCTGCGAAAGCAAACATCGGAGCAATAATGAAAAAAATGTTAATCAACGCAACTCAGCAGGAAGAACTGCGGGTGGCGTTAGTTGATGGCCAGCAATTATATGATTTAGATATTGAAACCCTCTATTCCTCCCAACGCAAATCCAACATCTACAAAGGCAGAATAACCCGCATTGAGCCGTCGCTGGAGGCGGCCTTTGTCGATTATGGGGCCCAGCGCCACGGCTTTCTGCCGTTCAAAGAAATCGCCAAGGAATTTCTCATCGGCAGCACCAGCGCCGAAAATCACCACAGTACCAAGGATATGCTGCGCGTCGGCCAGCAAATCCTGGTGCAAATCGACAAGGAGGAGCGCGGTAACAAGGGCGCCGCCCTTACTACATATATAAGTCTCGCCGGCCGTTTCCTCGTGCTGATGCCGAACAACCCCCGGGCCGGGGGCGTGTCGCGGCGTATCCAGGGCGACGAACGCCAGGAGCTGAAGGACACCCTCGACCAGCTCGACCTGCCCGAAGAAATGGGCATGATTATTCGCACCGCCGGCCTCGGTCGCAGCAGCGAGGAGCTGCAGTGGGATTTGGATTTCCTCCTGCAGGTCTGGAACGCCATCACCGAGGAATACCAGAAGCCGGGCAATAACCATCTGATTTATCAAGATAATAATATTATCGTCCGCGCCCTACGCGACTATCTGCGCTCGGACATCGTCAAAATCCTGATTGACGACGAGAAGGTCTATCTCCAGGCCCAGGCCTTCATGAAGCTGGTGATGCCGAACAATCTGAACAAGCTGGAGCGCTATGAGGACAACATTCCGCTCTTCTCCCGCTACCAGGTGGAGGCCCAGATTGAGAGCGCCTACAAGCGCAACGTCAAACTGCCCTCCGGCGGGGAACTGGTCATCGACTACACCGAGGCCATGGTTTCCATCGACATCAACTCCTCCAAGGCCACCAAGGGCGGCGACATTGAGGAGACGGCCTACCAGACCAACCTAGAGGCTGCCGATGAAATCGCCCGCCAGATGCGGCTGCGCGACCTCGGCGGCCTCATTGTCATTGACTTCATCGACATGTCCTCGGCCAAGAACCGCCGCGATATTGAACTACGCATGGTACGGGCCACCCAGATTGACCGGGCCCGCATCCAGGTGGGCAAGATTTCCCGCTTCGGCCTGCTTGAACTGTCGCGCCAGCGCCTGCGGCCGTCCATGGACGAGCTCAGCCACCACGCCTGCCCGCGCTGCAAGGGCCAGGGCAGCATTCGCGGCGTCCAGTCCATTGCCCTGTCGCTGCTGCGCATCATCGAGGAGGAAGCGCTTAAGGAAAAAACCGTGCAGATTCGCGGAGAACTGCCGGTCAATGTGGCCACCTACCTGCTCAACGAGAAGCGCACCGCCCTGCACCTCATCGAAAAGCGCAACCAGGTGCAGGTGCTGATTGTGCCGAACCCGAATATGCAGACGCCGGACTATGAAATCCACCGGGTGCGCGAGGAGGAGCTGGACGAGGAACACATTACTCCCAGCTACCGCCTGCCGCTGAGCCAGCAGCGGGCCGCCGAGGAGGACGAGGGCCTGATTGACCGCAAACTGGACATGGGCGAACAGCCGGCGGTGCAGGGCATCATTCCCGACGCCCCGGCGCCGTCGGCCCCGGCCCGCAACGACGAGCGCGAGAAACAGGCCCTGGCCGGCACCTTTGCCAAGGTGGTGTCCTTCTTCAAACAGGACCGGCTACGCTATGCCGAACAGATTCAGGCCCAGCCGCCGGTGGCACCCCCCGGCCCCGAAACGCCGCCCGGCCGGCCAACGCTGCGCCCCGACGGCCCCCGGGCCCGGGTGCCCCGGCCGGTGAAAAGTCTGCGGCCCCGGGTCGAAGCGCTTCCCCCCGGCGCCAGTCTGCCGCCGGATTTGCCCGAAACCCTGAGCAATGTGCCGGCACCCCGGCCGTTGAATCCCCAGCCGGTGGCTCCCCTGGCCCCCGAAGCGCTTCCCCTGCCAGAACGCAGCGAAGTCGCCCCGGCCCAGCCCCTGGCCGGCGAGGAGCTGGCCCCTCTGCCCGACGGCCGCCGGGTGCGTAAGGGCCGGCCCCGGGACGCCAACGCCGTGCGTGGTGCCGGCAAGGCCGACTATGTGGCGCCACCGCTGAGTCCAACGGCCAAGCCCGCCAATGCCAAAACCAAACGCAACGCCAAGGCGCCGAGCCTGAAGGCACCGGCCCTGGTGGAATATCTGCAGAATCCGGAAGCGCTTCTGCCCGGCGCGACCGAGGCCCCGACCGAAGCGCTTCGCCCGGCCGCCCCCAGAAAAACTGCCGCCGCCCCCGCCCTGCCGCTGATTAGGGTGGTTGGCCACCGGGTGCGCCAGGCCGTCCAGCACGTGCTGGGTCTGCCGCCGCTGCCGCCGCTGGCGCCGACAAACGAAGCGCTTCCCCCGGCAGCGCCCGCCGAGGCCGGAACCGGCGCCGCGCGGCCATCGGCCGTCCAACCCCTGGACCTGGTCGGTCAGCGGGCCGCCGCCATTCGCGCGGCGGTGCTCCATGTGCTTGCCCCGGACAGCCTGCCCCTGGCCCTGGCCGCCCCGGCCGCCGAAGCGCTTCCCGTTGCCACGAAGCTCGACGAAGGGACGCCCGGGGCCGAAGCGCTTCCCGCCCGCAGCCGCCGTAAAAAGGCCAGCTCCGGCCCGGTGGCGGCCAGCGCGGCCAAGGTGAAGGCGGCGGTGGCGGCGGTGCTGCCGACCCCCGAGGCCGAACCGACCGAAGCGCTTCCCCGCCGCTCGCGGCTGGAGGAGCTGCGCGCCCGGGGTCAGGATTTCGCCCTGCTCAGCGGCGGCAACGATGAGGACGACGAGGACATTCTGCGCCGGGAAACGGTGGCGCTGATGGGCTATCCGCTCCTGCCCGAGGACGTGCTCGAGGACAAAATCTGCCGCGCCCTGAATATCCAGCCGGATTTGGCCGTGTCCGTGGACATTAACCTGCCCTACAACGCCGACAGCTACGACCTCATCGCCAAGGTCGAAGCGCTCCAGGAACGCTGGCAGAATCCGAACATCTACTACCGCCTGCCCGCCACGCCGGCCGGCCTCAGCGCCCTGGAGGCCCTGAGTTCGCGCGGGGTAAAAACCGAGGTGCGCGCCATCTATGATGTGGTGGTTTACCGGGCGACTCTGGAGGCCTACATCGCCGGCCTGAAGCGCTATGCCAGCCAGAACGGCAATCTGGCCGAGGTGGCTAGCATTGCCAGCTTCTGCGTGAACAAGGTGGACAGCGCCGTCGATGCCATCATCAAGGACATCGCCGGCCTCTCCAACAACTGCGGCCTGGTCGGCATCTACCTGGCCAGCGCCCTCTTCCAGTACCAGCTGAAGCGCTCGGCCCAGGCCGACTGGCAGGAGCTGGCGGCAGCCGGCGCCCAGAGCCAGCGGCTGATGTGGATTGGCACGGCGGTGGAAAACAGCAGCTACACGCCCACCCGCTACGTGGACTACCTCATCGCCCCGGGCACCCTGTCGGCCATGAGTACCCACACCTACCGCCTGTTCCAGAGCCAGGGCAACAGCAATCTCAGCCTGGAACACCACATTCCCCACGCCCTCAAACTGCTGGAAAGCCTGAGCAGCCGGGGCTGTGATTTGAGCGCCGTCGCCGAAAGTCTAGAACGCCAGTACGCCAGCGCCCGGGACGCGGCCCTGCAGCAGATGCTGGCCCAATGATTGTGCTGGTCATACCGGCGCGCTACGGCTCCCAGCGGCTGCCGGCGAAGATGCTGCGCCCGCTGGCCGGAGTGCCGCTGGTGGTGCGGACGGCCCAGAACGCCAGCCGGGCCCCCTATCCGCTGCTGGTGGCCCATGACGATGAGCGCATCGGCGCGGCGGTACGGGCGGCCGGCTTCGCGGCCCTGGCCACCCGGGCCGACCATGCCAACGGCAGCGAACGGCTGGCCGAGGTGGTTCGCCTGAAAAACTGGGCCGATGACACCATCGTCGTCAATGTGCAGGGCGATGAACCGCTGCTCCCGCTGGACTGCATCGAAACGGTCATTGCCACCCTGCAACAAAACCCCCGGGCCGCCGTCGCCACCCTGGCCACGCCGCTGGCGGCCCCCGCCGCCGCCGACCCGAATCTGGTCAAGGTGGTTTGTAACCAGCACGGCGAAGCGCTCTATTTTTCCCGGGCCCCCATTCCTTTTGACCGCGATGGGCTTGGGGCAAGCTATTTGCGTCATCTGGGCGTCTATGCCTACCGGGCCGGGGTGCTGCGCCGCTATCCGACGCTTAGCGTCTCCCCCCTGGAACACTATGAAAAACTAGAACAGCTGCGCTTCCTGCATCACAGCGAAACCGTGGCCGTGGCCGTCATTGCCACGGCGCCGCCGGTGGGCGTGGATACCGAGGCCGACTTGCTCCGGGTGGAAGCGCTGCTGGCGAACCAATGAGGATTCAAATGGAACGATTTCGTGGCCTGGCGATGAAACTCACGCTGATGCGGGTGGGGCTCATCCCTTTTTTTATGTTGTCCTTCTACTGGCACCCGGCCGCCTGGGGCCAGTGGCTGGCGGTGAGCATCTACTTCATCGCCTGCATCAGTGATTTTTTCGATGGCTACCTGGCCCGCACCCTGAAGGAAGAGAGCGCCTTTGGCGCTTTTTTAGACCCGGTGGCCGATAAATTGATGGTGGCCTGCGCCCTGGTGGTGATTCTCCAGCGCGACCCGCAGCTATGGCTGATGCTCTGCGCCTTCATCATTCTGGCCCGGGAAATCTGGGTGTCGGCCCTGCGCGAATGGCTGGCCACCGTCGGCCACCGCAACCTCATCGCCGTTTCCAAAACCGCCAAATGGAAAACCACCGCCCAGATGTTCGCCCTCGGCTTTCTCATCTTCCGCGAGGATTTGGGCGGCGTGCCCATCTGGCAGCTGGGCAAGGGACTGCTGCTGATTGCCGCCTATCTCACCCTCCATTCCATGTGGGACTACACCCGGGGCGCCCTCAAATATCTGCGGGCCGAATGATGAAAATCAGCGAGCGTTTTCGCGGTTTCCTGCCCATTGTGATTGACGTGGAAACCGGCGGCTTCGACTGTGAGCGCGATGCCCTGCTGGAGATTGGCGCGGTGCTGGTGCAGTACGATTTCAACGACAAACTGGTGCCGGCGCGTACGCTGCACTACCACGTCCGCCCCTTCGCCGGCGCCCAGATTGCGCCGGAGTCGCTGAAACTAACCGGCATCGACCCCTTCCACCCGCTGCGGCCGGCCCTGGAGGAAAAGGACTGTGCCGAGCGCTTCTTCGGCGAGGTGCTGACGGCCCTGCAGGAAAGCGGCTGCAACAAGGCCATTCTCGTCGGCCACAACGCCAGCTTTGACCTGGGCTTTCTCCGCACCCTGGCCCGGCGCACCGGCTGGGAGGAGCGCTTCCCCTTTCATTCCTTCAGCACCTTCGACACCGTCAGCCTCGGCGGCCTCATCTACGGCCAGACGGTGCTTAGCCGCATCGCCACAGCGGCCGGCTTCAAATACAACAGCCACAAGGCCCACGGCGCCAAATACGACGCCGAACTGACCGCCGCCATCTTCTGTCAAATCGTCAATGTCTGGGGCAATCCCATTGGAGAACTGAAATGAACCTGAAATTTTTTGTCCCGCTGCTGGCCCTGGCGCCGCTGGCGGCCCCGGCCGAGGAGTTGGGCGCCGAGGAAAAGGCCGCCGTGCTGGCCGTGCAGGAGGACTATAACCGGGCCGTCCACTGTGGCAGCCTGCCCCTGGAGGGCGAGCGCGTCTTCGCCGTCGGCGACGCCACCGAGGCGCGCTGGTACTGGGTGCTATCCAAGGTCAAGGACCACTGCAGCGACGCCCGCGACCGGGAGCGCTTCCTGGTCAGCGAGGTCTACCGGCTCAACGATAAATACCGCGTCGCCAATCCGACGGTCATCGACGGCCAGCTGAGCGACGGCGATTTCACCATCGACGCCGCCCATATCAAGGCCATCGACCAGCGCCAGCCCTACATCATGACCGTCAGCACCGAGGAGGACGGCCAGCGCCGCGACTATGCGGTAATGGTGGAAAACTACCTGGCCGACCGCAGCAACGCCCACATCTTCAAGAAAATCATCGGCGTCAATGCCAACCCCTAAACCCAGCAGCGCTTCCCCGGGAGCGCTTTTTTTCAGCCATGCGAAACACTCCCTTCCTGCTTGCCCATAACCCGCCGCCCCACAGCCTGCTGCTGCTCTGCGCCAGCAACGACGAAGCGCTCTACTGCGCCGACCTGCTCCGTTACTGGCAGTCCGAACGGCCGGTCTGGCATTTCCCCAGCTGGGAAACCCTGCCCTACGACCGCTACCGGGCGCCCCAGGAGCTGGTCAATGCCCGGCTGCGCCTGCTGCTGCGCCTGCCCCAGGAACGGGCGGCCTACATCGTGGTTTCGGCGCCGACCCTGCGCCAGCGCCTGTGCCCCCAGAGCCATCTGGACCGCCAGGGCGTCGGCCTCCGCCGCGATGACACCCTGAGCCGGGAACAGCTGCTCCGGCGCTTGCGGGCGGCCGGCTACCGGGAAACGCGCTCCCTGGGCCTGCCCGGGGAAATGGTGGTGCTGCCCCAGCAGCTGGATTTCTACCCGCTGGCCTGCCCCGACCCCATCAGCGTGCGCTGGCAGGACGGCCGCATCGTCGCCCTGCGCACCCTCGACCTGGCCAGCAACCGCACGAAAATCGACAGCCGGGAAATCATTCTGCCGCCGCCCCACGAGCTCGATTTGAACACCCTGCCGCCGCTGCCGGCCGGGGAAAATCCCGACTACTTCCTGCCGGCCTGCTTTAAAGAAACGGCGTCCCTGCTGGACTATCTGCCCCCGGCCACGGCCCTGCTGGCCACGCCGGCGCTGGCGGAGGTGCTTCGCCAGCAGGAACAGCACTGCGCCCAGCGCTGGCGGCCGGGCCAGCTGCCGCCGGACGAGGTCTGGTGGCCGACGGCGACCCTGCTCGAGCGGCTGGCGCCGCTGCCCCGCTATCAAGCCCGGGGCCAGGTCGAAGCGCTTCCCTTCGCCGGCACCGCCGGTGAACGCCAGCGCCAGTGGGAGGACTACCGCCGGCGCTTCCCCCGGCTGGAAATCCACAGCGCCAGCGCCCTGGACGAGGACGCCACCGTCAGCCCGCTGCGCCACAGCTTCGCCAGCGGCGACACCGCCTATCTCTACCGGGGCGACCTGCTGCCGCCCAGCGCCAGCGGCCGCCGTGCCAGCAGCCTGCTGCAGGATTTGACCGAACTCCAGCCCGGCGACCCGCTGATTCACAGCGATTTCGGCGTCGGTCGCTACGGCGGGCTGGAAACGCTGGAGGGCGAGGAGATGCTGCGCCTGGACTATGCCGGCGGCAGCGTGCGCCTGGCGGTGAGCGAGCTGGGCCGGCTGACCAAATACAGCGGCAATCCGGCCACGGCCCCGCTGCACAGCCTCGGCAGCAAGCAGTGGACGACGCTGCGCACGAAAATCAGCAAGGCCGTCGCCGACACCGCCGCCGAGCTGCTCCAGCTCTACGCCCAGCGCCAGCGCGCCCCGGGCATCAGCCTGAGCTGCAGCGACGGGGAGCTGGAGCGCTTCGCCGCCGCCTTCCCCTACCAGCTCACCGCCGACCAGGCCACGGCCATTGCCGCCGTCCGCGCCGATTTGGCCTCACCCCGGCCCATGGACCGGCTCATCTGCGGCGACGTGGGCTTCGGCAAAACCGAAGTGGCGCTGCGGGCCAGTTTAATCGCGGTGGCCGCCGGCCATCAGGTGGCGGTGCTGGCCCCCACCACCCTGCTGGCCGAACAGCACGAACAGAAATTTGCCGAGCGCTTCGCCGGCTTCGGCCGCCTCGGCGCCCTCAGTCGCTTCAAGAGCCGCAAGGAACAGCAGGCCACCCTGGCCGCCCTGGCCGCCGGCGAGCTCGACCTCATCATCGGCACCCACCGGCTGCTGCAGAGCGACGTCCAGTTCGACCGGCTCGGCCTGGTCATCGTCGATGAGGAACAGCGCTTCGGCGTCCGGGCCAAGGAGCGGCTCAAACAGCTGCGCCAGAACGTCAATTTGCTCACCCTCAGCGCCACGCCCATCCCGCGCACCCTGAACCTGGCCCTCAACGGCCTGCGCGATTTGAGCATCATCAACACGGCGCCGCGCGGCCGTCAGCACATCATCACCCAGCGCTGCGACTGGGACGACGAGCTTATCCGCGAGGCTCTGCAGCGGGAGCTGGCCCGGGGCGGGCAGATTTATTTTCTCCACAACGACGTGGCCAGCATGGAGCGCATCGAATACCTGCTGCGCGGCCTCGTGCCGGAGCTGCGCATCGGCATCGCCCACGGCCAGATGAAGGAACGGGAGCTGGAGGAGGTCATGGCCGCCTTCCAGGAGAAGCGCTTCGACCTGCTGCTGGCCAGTTCGATTATCGAATCGGGGCTGGATTTGCCGAACGCCAATACCATTCTGATTAACCGGGCCGACCGCTTCGGCCTCGGCCAGCTGCACCAGCTGCGCGGCCGGGTCGGGCGCAACCGCCAGCAGGCCTACGCCTATCTCATCACCCCGCCGGAGAGCCAGCTCAGCGCCGACGCCCGCCGGCGGCTGGCGGCCTTCAGCGCTCTGGACAGTGTTGGGGCCGGCTTCCAGCTGGCGAGCCAGGACCTGGAGATTCGCGGCGCCGGGGAAATCCTCGGTCTGGAACAGAGCGGCAAGGGCACGGAGCTGGGCCTGGGGTTCTATCTGGATTTGCTCGAGGAGGCCATTCGGCGCGCGGCCCCGGACGGCCAGACCGTGAGCCCGGCCCTGCTGGAGCTGGGCATCATCGCCAGCCTCGACCCGGAGCAGATTCGCAATCCGGCCGTGCGCCTGGGCTACTACCAGCGCCTGGCCCGGAGCCAGAACGAGGCCGAACTACGCGCCATCTGGGCCGAACTGGAGGAACAATACGGGCCGGTGCCGGCCCACAGCCGCGACCTGTTCACCCTGCAGCAGCTGCGCCTGCTGGCCGAGGCCCTGGGCATCGAAAAAATGCAGCGCAGCGCCGCCGGCATCGCCCTTCACTTCGGCCCGACGCCGCGCCTGAACTCGGAACGGCTGCTGGCCGAGGTGCAGTCCCAGCCCCAGCGCTTCCAGCTGCGCCCGGACGGCCTGCTGTTCAAACTGGACGGCGACGAAAACCCGCTGGGGCCCCTGCGCCAGCTGCTGCAACGTATCCAGCCGGCGGCGGACTAGTTTTTTTGGTGCCCCGTAGCGCCCTGGCCGCCGTTTTGCTCTGGCCCGTTTATCTTTAACCACTGGAGTTTAGCCATGAAAAAAATCCTCGTACTGAGTCTGGGTGCCCTGCTGCTGGTCGGCTGCGATGACCCCAACCATCAGGAGGTGCACGAGAATATCCTCAACCAGAACAAGCAGCACGCCGAGAAAAAGCTGGAGGTGATGAACCAGGAAATCGACAAGAAGGTGGAGACCCTGGAGGCCATCAAGGACAATTAGTCCCTTCGCTTTCCCCCCGCCGGACGGTGCTCGTCCGGCTTTTTTGTGGCCGCCGTTTCCGCCCGGCCTAGCCAACGAAGCGCTTCAAGCGTCCCCGGCGCGTAGAAGCGCAGCAAGCGACCTAGTCGCGCAGCAAGCGCTTCGGTCAGAACGATTCCTCCCGGCCGAAGCGCTCCTCTTCTTGGCTAGCCCAAAGGGCCAGAGCCACCGCCCCTTAAATTAAGAAAGCACTCCCCTCCGGGCTCGGCCAGTGCTGTCAATGGCCGCTGGCCCCGAAGCGCTTCGGAAAGGCCGGTCGAAGGAAAGGAAGCGCTTCGACCGAAACGATTTCCCCCGGCCGAAGCGCTTCCCCTTGGCTCAATCACCGAAGCGCTTCGTTGGAGACAGCCTTTTCAGTCGGAAGCACTTCGACATTGGCGAGCGGCGGGATTTGGCTTTCTGCTCCAGCTCAAACGAAGCGCTCCCCTTTGGGCCGGGGCCAATGATGTTTTAAAAATCCAGAAGCGCTTCGGTTGGAGCGATTTTCCCCGGGCTGAAGCGCTCCGTTCTTGGCTGGCCCAAAGGTGCCGGGGCCGCCGCCCTTTAAATTTCATGAAGCGCTTCATTCCGAAACAGAACGAAGCGCTTCGACCGAAACAATTTCCCCCGGCCGAAGCGCTTCACTGGAAGTAAAAGGCTGGGGGACGAGAACGAAGCGCTCCCCCATTGGGCCGGGCAAAACGAAGAACGGCCTCGCTTTAACGTTGGCCGTGCTAACCCCGAAGCGCTTCGGTTGGAGTAGTTTTCCCGAGCCGAAGCGCTTCGTCTGAATCCATTTCTCCAGCTCGAAGCGCTTCGTCTTTTCTGGGCGCGAAGCGCTTCGCGGGAACGAGGGCGGGGAAAGGAAGCGCTTCGGCATTTGAGTAGAACGAAGCGCTCCCAATCAAAAGGCCCGCCGGCCGGCCTCCCGGCCTAGTGGGGGCACTGGCGCCCCTCGGGGGCCGGGGTGGGGGGGCAGAGCTGGCCTTGGTACTTCTGGCGCAGTAGGTCGCCGTTGGTTTCGTACTCCACCCGCCGCCGGGCCGCCTCGCCGTTCTTGCTCTCCACCGCAATGTCGCGGAGAAAGGCCTGGGCGATGCCAAAGTCCAGGGGAATATTTTCGCCGGCCCAGGCCACCGAAATCTGCTCCGCCGGCACCCCGTCGGCCACCAGCCGGTCGTGCAGGGCCTCAACCCGGCACTGGGACAGCCAGCAGTTATATTCGGCCGTCCCGCTGGTGTCGGTGTGGCCGACCAGAAAGATGCTCTCGGTGCTGTTGGCCCGCATGATGGGCAGGTTTTCCCGATATTCGGCCTCGCCCTGCGGGTTGAGCTCGACGCTGTCGTATTTGAAGCGAATGGGCGTTTTGTTAATAAGGCCGGCCGGCTGCTCCTCGGAACTGCTCAGCACGCCGCCGCGCCGATTTTTCATCAGCAGCAGGGCGAGCTGGGTCAGTTCACTGTCGCCACCGCCGCGTTTGTGCTTTAGCCGCTGGTACTGCTCCTCTTTAATCAGCAGCAGCTGGGTTTGACGCAGGATTAGTAGAAACTCCCCGAGCCGGCCGGGGATATAGTCCGGCAGCCGGTCGGCCTCGGCGGTGCGCAGATAGCCGGCGATGACGCTGTCCAGGCGCTGTTGCATCTCCTCACTTTTGAAATCTTGGTGCTGGGTATTGACGTCCAGCAGAGCCAGCAGCAGCAGCATGGGCCAGTCCTCGGAACCGCTCACAAACGAGGCGCCCTGGCGAATTTCCGCCCCCGCCGCCACCAGATGCCGGCTCTGGGGGTTCTCCATGTCGATGGCTGCACCGGCGAAGATTTGGCGGAAAAGCCGCTCCTCCCAGCGGGCCAGCAGCGCCCGCCGTTGGCTGTCCGCCGCGCTGGGACTGCTAAAACACAGCTCCTCGTCGGCCTTACGGTAGGTGGCCAGCGCCACCGCCGGCTCGTCCCGTTGCCGTTCCAGCTGCGCTAGCAGGGCCGGGCAGTCGGCGGCCCCCAGCGGCCCGGCCAGGGCTAGCCCCAGCATGAGCCGCTTCATGGCTGGACTCCCACGGGCCGGTGCAGCTGGCCCTTGAGCAGGGTCAGGCCGTTGGACTGGGCCACCAGCGCATAGACAAAGGGCCGGTCCAGCCAGAGTTCCGGCGGCGGCGCCAGGCTGGCACTGCGCGGGACGATTTCCGCCACCGTGGCCACGTCGGCGCGACCGCCCTGTTCGTCGATGCTCAGGCTCAGCGTCTGGCGCACATCGCCGACGCGCAAATCCGGACCGATGCCGCCCAGGTCGGCCTTGAGACCAAAGACGGTGCGAATGCCCTCGGCCTGGAGCGTCGCCACCAGCGGATTTTCCCGGCGCAGCTGCCAGCGCGGCAGGCCCAGCTTCAGCGGGCGCGGTTCGGCGTTCAGCAGCTCGGCCTGGTGCTGGCTCAGCCAGCGGCCGGCGTCGCGAAGGCTGGCGGTGCTGGGTTGGTCGGGCCGGGCCAGCAGCAGCACATAGTCGCCGGCGAAGGGCAGGGCCACGGCCTGGAGCCGGGCGTGGCGGTCGTTCAGCTGGCGCAGATTCAGCGTTTTTTCCATCATCGGCACCGTGATTTTGCCCCCCTGCAGCGGCCGGAAGGGCCGGGGCTGGGTGCGGGCCGGGTCGAAGGGTTCGGCCCAGGGGGCGGCGAAGTGCAGACCGTGCACCAGCACCAGACTGACCCCCGGGTCGAGGCGCTCCAGCAGCCGGGGGATTTGCTGGTGGCTGAGGGCGGCCACCCGCTGGTTCAGCTCCGCCACGTCGGCGGCCAGCACAAAACCGGCCCGTTCCAGCCCGGCGCGGTAGTCCGGCGCCACCGCCTCGGGCCGGGGAATCAGCAGGGCCCCGGCCTGTTGCAGGGCCGAATCCTGCTGGGCGAGCAGCCCCTCGAGCCGGGCCGGCTGCTGGTTTTTCACCGCCAGCCAGCTCTGGATTTCCGTCTGGCTCGGGCCCCGGGCACCGTCGGCCAGCTGCTGCAGCAGCAGCGCCACCCCCGGCCCGCTGACCACGGGGTTTTCCGTTTTAGCGGCGGCCAGCCGTTCCAGCAGCCGGTCGCTGGCCTGATTCAGCATCGGCACGGCGCCGCTTTCCAGCACGGCCACATTGTGGGCGGCGGTTTCGGCCTGGCGGTGCTGGGCGGCCCGGATACGGTCGGCCAGAGTGCCAAAGGGCAGTTCGGCGCTGGTGGGAATGGCCGGGGTGGCCGCTGTTGCGGGTTGGCCAGAGTGAAGCGCTTCGTTGTTCTGAACCATTGGGCCGGCTTGGCCGGTGGGAAGCGCTTCGCCGTTCCGGGCTGGGTTTGCCGCCGGCGTGGGTTGGCCAGAGTGAAGCGCTTCGTTGTTCTGAACCATCGGGCCGGCTTGGTCGGTGCGAAGCGTTTCCTTGGTTACTGCCGTCGGTGCTGCGCTGGCCCCCGCCCGGCCGTTGAACTGAAGCGCTTCGTTGGTTGCTGTCGCCGAGATTGATTGGCCAGAGCGAAGCGCTTCGTTGTTCTGAACCATCGGGCCGAGTTGGCCGGCAGGAAGCGCTTCGGCTTTTTGGGCTGGGTTTGCCGTCGCCACTGCTTGGCTAGACCGAAGCGCTTCACCGTTCCGGGCCGGGTTTGCCGTTGAATGGGCCGGCTGGGATTGAAGCGCTGGGTTCGTCGGGACTACGGCCGGGGTGGCCATTGCAGTGGCCGGGGCCGGCGTTTGGGCGCGTAGCGCCGGGGCCAGCAGGGCCGCCAGCAGCAGGGGAGAAAGGCTGGGTTTCATCATGGTTTTTCCTTTTGTAGCAGGGGAATTTGAACGATGGAGGCCCGGGTGTCCTGGCCGCCGTCGAGCAGAACGCCGTCGCGATTACTGACCGCCGCCCGCAAATCCAGAGCGTGGAAATCGCGGCCTCGGCCGAAGCGCTCGGCCAGGCGCCGGTGGTTGTCGGCCTCGGCCGGGTCGAGCAGGATAGCCAGCAGCAGGCCCGGGGCCGGCGACGACAGTTCAAAATTTATTGGCAGTATGCGGCGCTCGCCGGCCCTGAGCTCGGCCGGAAGCTGTTTGAACAGGGGATTGGGGAACAGCTGGCTATTGTGGCCGTCGTCGTCGAGCAGATAGACCAGCAGCAGGCCGTCCTTCTCACTCTCCAGCTGCACCTGATATTTGGGGCAGGGCGCCTGGGCACAGTAGGGCGGCTCGGCCACCGGCGCGCCGTGCTCATCGACGACGGCCAACCGCAGGCCGTGGGGATTTTCCGGGGCCAGGGCCGTGGCCAAAGTGGCGCTGGGCCCGCTTAGCGGGGTGCGGGTGAAGAGGCTCTGGCCCTCGCGGCCGGCGGCCATTTCCAGCACCGGTTCGATGTTTTTGAAGCCCTGTTGGCGGTAATAGTCGGCGATGTAGGCGTGCAATTCGGCGTGGCTGATGTCGCCGTCGCCATTGGCATCGGCGGCCCCCTCGGCGCCCGCGATGAAGGCGCTGGTGAACAGGCCCGGCGGCAGGCTAATGGCGAGCTGGTGGGAGCGGACGGCGCTCCAGCTGATGACCTGGGGCAGCGGTTTTTTCAGCAGCGGCTTCTGCGGCACGCGCAGCGGGTAGCGCACCTTCACCGTCTCCACACCGGGCACCGCCGCCAGCATCGTGCTCACCGCCGATTTGCTCTGGCCGCCCGGGGCCCGGGTGGCCGTGCCGGCGTGGCAGGAATCGAGGAGCACCGTAACTTGGCGGTCGGCCAGGCGCTGGAGCCAGCCATAGACATCGTCGTCGCTGATGTGGTTGCCGGTCAGGGGCAACGGCCGTTTCTTCTTGCCGAGCTGGGCGACGGAGAGCAGCTCGGTGTCGTAGGGCAGCAGGGTCTCGTCCACGGCCACGCCCACCCGGTCATCGAGCCGGTCCTTGGTCTCGTCGCCGTCCCAGTCGGGCATATAGCTGCCGTGGCCGCTGAAGTAGAGCCACACCCGGCTGCCAGGCGTGCTCTGGCCGATGAGCCAGTCGTTGATGGCGTTTTCAATGTGCTGGCGGGTGGCGGCCGCGTCGGTCAGGCTGAGTATCTGCTCCGGCGCGAAACCCATTTTGTTGATGAGGAAGCGCTCCATCTGGGCCACGTCCTGGGCCGGGCCGTCCAGATTGAGCCGGTTCAGATAGTAGCTGCCCACGCCGATGAGTAGGGCCCGGTCGCCCGGGGCCGCCCGGGGCAAATCCGGGGCCGGGGCGTCCTCCTCGCGCTGGAGGCGCAGCGCCGAGGCCTCGGCCCCCATCATTTCCTGAATCCAGGGAATGTAGTAGGCCACCCGGGTGTAGAAGCCCGCCTGGCCCGGCCGGCCACAGCCCCGGCCCGCCGCGACGACGCCATATTGCACCGGCGCCGCATCGAGCAGACCCAGGCCCCGGAACAGGGGCCCGCCGCTGTCGCCGCGACAGCTGTCCCGGCCGCCCGCCAGCACCCCGGCGCAGATTTGTTTTTCCGGGTCAAAATCCCGGCCACAGCCGCTGCCGTCGGGCTGCAGTGGCAGGCTGGCAATCTGCAGCTGCTCGACCAGGGGCCCGTCCTCGCTCTCGGACCCCCAGCCCAGCACCTTGAGTTCGCTGTGGGCACTGCGTTCCCACTGGCTGTCGGCGGCGGCCAGGGTGATGGGCTCCAACGGTAGGGGCTTCGACAGCCGGAGCAGGGCCAGGTCGTCGCGGGCGGTCTTCCGACCCGGCATCCGGTCGGGGGCGATGTGGAAGCGCTCCACCCGGGTGGGCTTCGGGAGCCGGTTCACGTGCACGCTGCCGCCGGCCACGCTGATTTTCTCCGGCGCCACATAGTCCTCGCCGCCGGGCACCCGCTCCAGACAGTGGGCGGCGGTGAGCACCCAGTTCGGCGCAATCAGGGTGCCGCCGCACTGGGCCTGCTGGCCGGGCCGGTCAATCAGCAGGCGCAGCTGGAAGGGGTAGAGTTGCTCGTTGGCGACCTCAAAGCCGCCCAGCACCTTTTCCACGGCGCCGGCCGGCAGGGCCAGCAGCAGGGCCAGGGGGAGGAAGCGCTTCGGGCGGCGGTCGGCAGGGGGAAGGGTCATGTTTATCTCCTGGATTCGGGCGACGGGCTCATTCCCGCCGCTGGCATCTATTACGGGTTGGGCAATAGGGGGCCGGGGCCTAGCCCAGCCCCCGGCGCCGTGGAACGAAGCGCTTCGCTCGGATTGGCTTCATTCTTTGGGTTCGCCGGCAGGGTGGGGGTTCTGGGCCAGCCGCCGGGCGGCCCCAGCCACCGGCCAAGTTCATTCTTTGGGCTTGCTCGGGTCGACGGTGGCCATGGGCCGACCGCTAGGAGGCCCCAGCCACCGGCCAAGTTCATTCTTTGGGCTTGTTCGGGTCGACGGTGGCCCCGGGCCAACCGTAGGGCGGCCCCAGCCACCGGCGCGGGCTCACTGGGTAGGCTTATTCGGGTCCACGGTGGCAAAGGACACCAGCGCCATCGCCGCCTCCGGGGCGGTCAGCGATTGCAAATCCAACAGCAGGGCATCGCCGTTGCCGCCCTCGTCCAGGGCCTTGCCCTCGGCCAGCTGGGCCAGCAGCGGCCGCCGCTTGAGGGCGTCCTTTTTCAGGGCCAGCAGCAGCAGCTGGTCATTGCCCACCGGCGTAGTAATGCGGGCCTCGCCGATGAAGAAGCGCGGCTGGCCGTTCACCGCCGGCCGGTGGGCCAGATGGGCCAGGGGCTGGGCACCAATGGGCTGCAGACCGCCGGCGGCCGGCAGATTGATGGCCAGCAGCTGGTCATAGCCGGCCGGCTTCTCCTGTTCGAGGGTTACCTGTTCGCCGATTTCATAGACCGCATGGGCGACGTCATCGCTGCCCAGCACCGCCCCCTGGAAGCGCGGCAGTTTCAGGGCGCGAATGGCCCGCAGTCGGGCCTGCTGGGCGAGGAAGCGCTCCAGCTCCAGAGCATTATTAATGTCATAGGCCACCACGCCGATGCCGCTGGCCAGGACGATGCCGCTGTCGCACTGCCAGCGGAAATCGGCCGTCTTCTCCTCCGCCACCCGCCGGAAGAGGCCGGGGTTCTCGTTCAGCCGGGGGCAGTTGGCCGCCGCGTAGAGAGCCGGCACGGCCTCGGCCTGGGGGCGGGCGCTGGGGGCCTTCTGACCGCCGGGGCGGAAGAAGTCGTTGCCGTTCTGGCCATTGACTCCGGTCAGCTCGGGGGTTTGGGGCGCGTCGCTTTTAATCTGGGTTTGATACTTTAAATAGCTGCGCAATTCCTTCCAGCTGCGCACCGGCTGGCCCTCGGGACTGCGGGCCGAGCCGTCCAGGGCCTGGGCGACGAGCACGGACAACAGGCCGTGGGGTTCGCCATTCACGACGATTTCATTGACCAAATCCGTTTCCTGGGCAAAGGGCGTGGCGAAGAAGAGGCGATTGTGGAAGGCCGGGCCATCGCTGGCCCGCAGCCGGGCCGATTCGGCCGTGCCCCGGGGGCTGCGGTCCTCGGGCTTGAGGTGGGAGGGCGTGGCCAGGCGGCGCGCCATTAGCCGGTCGCCGTAGTCGCGGCCCGAGGCGGCCGAACGGGTCATGCCGCCGCTATAGCAGGCGTCGGTTGCGATAAACACCCGGGCCCCCTTGGCCGTGGCCTGCTGGGCCCAGCCGAGCAGCTCCTGGTCCACCAGGCGCTCGGCCGACGCGCGGCCCTGGTCGTGGTAGCCCCCCAGCACCAGGGTCTCGTCCAGAACGTCCTCTTCAATGGGCTGGCCATCGCGCCGCTCCGTCTGGCCATCGGCCCGGGCGTTGGCGGCCTCGCTGCCGGGGAAGTGCTCCGCCTCTTGAGCTCCGTGGCCGGCGAACGCGAAGAAAATCGTATCGTCGGGGCCGGCCTCCCTGATGGCCTGGGCCCACCAGTCTTTGATGGTGGCATAGCGGGCCTGTTGGTCGAGCAGCACCGTGGCCTTGACTCCCTGGCGCCGTAGACTTTGGTCGAGAAGCCGGGCGTCGTTGATGGGGCCGGGCAGGTGCGAGAACTGCTCATACCGGTTGATTCCAATCACCAGGGCGTGCCAGCGGGCCGAGGCGCCGGCGCTGGCCAGCAGGGCGGTGAGCAGGGCGGTTTTTTTAAGCATGGGGATTCTCCAATTTAGGTTGATTCGTTGGAAATTAGCGGGATAAAAGAACAGCGGCGCACTAGGGCAGATTCTCCAGCCGGGCCCGGCAGCCGGGGGACAGCCAAACCCGGAAGCGGGTGCCCCGGTCGCCGAGCGTAAAGCTACCCGAGCAACGCTCGGGCTCGTCCGTCCAGTTGAGCAAATTGCCCCGGCGGGTCAGGCTCAGGGAATAGTGATATTCGCCGGCGATGTCTGGGGAGCCGCTCAAATGGAATTCGCGCCGGCCGCCTTTCGGGTCGCGGCTGCCGCTTTCCTTGCTCTGCACCTGCTCCGGCACCTCCAGACTCACGCCGTGCAGGCTGCAGCCGACGCCACAGTCGAAGCTCAGGGCGGCCCCGCCCCGGCCATTGTCCAGCTGGCGATGGTCGCGGGCCAGCTCCTCGGCCACGGCCCGGGCGCCCTGGGTCAGCAGGGAATGGTGCTCCAGCCCCCGGGTCGAGCGCAGGGCCTGCTGCTGGTCCTCGTGGGAAATTTCCACCGTCGTTCCGCTGGTTTCCGGTTCGCTGGCGCTCTGGGCGGCGGCGTAGCGTTCCAAATCCACCTGCTGGGCCCCGGCCAGCAGCGGCAGCAGCAGCACTAATCCCGCTCTCATGGGGCCACCTCCAGACTCAAAATCTCATGCTCCGGCGTGATGTGCTCCAGCTTGAAGGGGTAGCCGTCCTTGAGTTTGCGCATCTCCTTGGCGTCCTCCTGGCCCTTGGCCCCGCCGAAGGCCTCGGCCGCGCCGGCGGCCAGATTGGCGAGCAGACCGAGGCCGACGGGCTTGACCCAGCCGGCGGTGGCGACGTCGTCGAGGTGAACGGTGATTTTTTCCCGGTAGTGGTTGGCCGGCGTCAGGAGCACCTCGTTTTCCTGCTCCAGGGTCTGGGGTTTTCGGTTGGTGTAATTCAGCTGGAAGGTGGATTTGATTTTGACGCGATATTTATTGAACTGCACCGGCACGCCGGCGTCCTGGTTCAGGGCCACCGTCAGCGTCTGGTGGTAGCTGCGCACGTTGGCAGCGTTGGAATCGAGCAGGGTCGTCTGGCTGCGCTGGCGGTCGCCGCCGGCCTTCAGCTCGCCGCTCTGCAGTTTCACCAGCCGACGATTGACCAGATAGCCCTCGGCCGCCGCCTTGGCGGCGCTGTCGCCGAGCTGGTTATAGGCGCGGGCCACGTCCCTGGCCAGCAGCGGGTGTTCGCCGACGGCCCGGTACTGCTCCAGAAAGGCAAGCAGGGCCTCCGGTTGGTGGCGCACCTCGGCGTAATTAGCAAGGATGTGATTTTCCAGAATGGCCAGGGTCTGGGCCGGGGCCGGGTTGTACTCGGGGGTGTAGCCAGTGAGACCGCCGAGGCCGCGAATGTTGAAGATTTCTTTATTGGTGAGACCGAAGTTCTCGCAGGGGGCCTGGCTGGCGGTGCTGAGGCAGAAAAGGCTGCCCTCGGTGCCACCGTTGGCCTCGGGGCCGCCGTCGCTGCGACGGACGCCCCGGGGCTGCACGCCCTGGCTTTCCCCATCGAAGCTGTAGAGCAGGTCGCGATTTTCGCCGTGCCAGAGCAGGGCCTCGGCGGACAGGTCGCGCACCTCGGCGTCGTCGATGTCTTTGAGCGGCGTCTGGGTGAAGGTAACGCTGGGCGGCAGCCAGCCGGCGCAGCCGCTCAGGGTGAGCAGGAGCGGGGTAAAACGTAGCTTCATGGATTCTCCAAAGTTAAAAGTTAGGGTTCGCTACGGTTTACGGGATAAAAAATAAACGCAATGGACCGGCCGGAACGCTCTGGCATCTGAAATAAAAAACCCCGGGGGCCGGGGTGGGCTTGGAATTAGAAGAAGGAAAAGCGCGGCGGGGGCTCGTCGTCGGGGAGGCAGTCGATGCAGTCCTGGAGCAGCAGGTTAAAAAAGGTGTATTCCACTTCATCAAGCGCTTCATAGAGCGCCTCATTAATGGCGTGATTTTTCTCGTCGCTGAATTTTTCCCGCGTGGGGCTCAGCGCCCAGTCGGCCAGCTGGCGACAGGCCCTCTGCAGCGCCGGCTCCTCCAGGGCTTCGATGTAGAGATTGAAGCTCGTCGCAAAAATATCGCGCCGCCGTTGCCAGGCCAGCGCGTTCAGCTCGTCGAAAACAGCCGCCTCGTCCTCGTCGTTCGCCAGCGGGGGATTAAAAGTCCGCTTGTCCATGACACTGGCCAGCCGCAGCCGCTGGCTCGGACTCAGGCCGGGGGCCTCGGAAAACCAGCGCTGGAAGACTTTTTGGTAGTAAGGCCTGGTACGCTCGCGCAGCTGGCTGTAGTGCTCGTTCTCCTCCTCTTCTTTTTCGAGAACATGCAGCGCCTCATGGCGATAGTTGGCTTCGTTGTAGACGAACTCATCGTTAAAGGCGACCCATTGCGGGGCTTCCCACTTGTCTGGCAGCTCCTGAATCAGCGGGTGGCTAAGTAATTCCTCTATGTTGCCGATTTTATCTGAGCCGATTTTATTCAGCGGCTGGGCTTTATTCAGCTGCTGGGCCAGCCAGGCGGCACCGAGAAATTCCTTCCAGGGGCGATTTTGCGGGTCGGCCTCGGCCTGCTTTTGGGCGGCGGCCACCAGCCGGAGCAGCGCCCGGGTCTGGCTGTGGTTAATGCGCTCGCAATAGAGCGGCGGGTAGAGATTCAGCCTCATCAGGTCGCCGTAAAAGCGCTGGGCACTGTTCAAAGCCTCGATGATGTTCTCCTTCAGCTCGTCGCCTTCGTCGGTGTCCAGGTTGAAATAGCGATACCACACCTCTTCCAACCCGCTGCTGCTGGGCACCCCGGCCCGCTTCATGACGTCGAAGAGAGAGGCCGGATAAAGACTAGCCTCCCGTCCTTTTGTCGGGTCGCAGCAGTGGGCGCGCAGGCTGTCCTGAAAGCGCACGATGCGGGGCGACAGGCCCCTGTTACTCCGCCGAGTAAACACGTGGCCGAAGACCATCTGCACATAGTCATCGGCCGCGCCCAGCGGGTCATCCTTGGCCTTGAGCTGACTTAGCAGGTGGTCGCGGAAATACAACTCTCTTTTGCCGGTGGCGGTGATTTCTCCGCTGATTAACCGGGTCAAGTTCTCCACAATGACGGGGTCGCGCCAGACAAAACCTTCCTCGTTGCGATAGCGCTTGTTGTAGCAATCCTCGCGGTTGAGGCCGACGACGCCGTTCATAAATCGAAAAAGATAGAAGCCCAGGCTCTGGACCAGGTCAGGGACCTTTTTTGTGCTCTCTTTCTTCTGCTTTTGCTTTTTTTTGCCCATAGGATTTTTCTCGATTATTTAGATAGGAATATGGCAGATGCCATACATCTGCCATAAATGATTTTCAAATAAAAATCTGAAATTAGCGACCATTTTAGGGACGGATTTCAAAAACCTTCTCGAAGGTGTCCATATTCCGGTGTTCAGGTTTTTTTTCTTCTATCATCAAATCCTTAGCTATCAGCTCTGGCGTCAATGAGCTGACCGGGAAAATGTCATCACTAAAGGTTTCAGCGCTCTTGCCCCAAATGGGAGCATTGGAGTCTGTGATGAATGCTTTCAAGAGCTCTAGTCCAGCAGGCCCATGCACCTTATAAAGGTAATTATATGATTTTCCTGGAATTTTTATAATTTGCCCCTTACGGACGTAATTGTTTGACTCGTACTTGTTGGGGAAGAGTCTAATGACACGACCCGATGTGCCCACGCTGATGATGTGAAGATAGCCGCTGCGCTCGGCTTTAACGCTAATCTCGGCTTCCTCGCCAATGTGGTAGACGTTGTTGCGGTGGTCAAGCCAGATGCGCACCCCCGGATTTTTTGGGTCGCGGGGGCGAGTGGGCAAAACCTCAGCAATCACGCGTTGTTCCGGAATCAAATCTTTAAATTCGAGAGCGGGGGCAGCGGCCGGCTCTTCGACGATGCTCGTGTCTTCAACGACATCAGCCCGGGCGTTTAGGCTGAAAATCGCCAGTAGGGCGGTGCTCAATAAATTGAATTTATTCATAAAATACTCCAGTTGGTTTTAAAATTGAGGCGGGAACGGCCTTGTCATCAGTTGATACGGGTTAAACATCGCCGTCTCTACCGAAGGTGAGTAAGCCAGCAAACGTCTGGGCGCCTCTACGGTCTTCTACGGGATAAGTCCGCCGCAACGCCTGCCGGCTGCTGAAGCGCTTCCCTCCCGCTGGCCTCGTCCTGCCGCCGCCCTGCCGACCGAAGCGCTTCACTCTGGAAGAGCCGCGTTCGATAGTTTGACGAGGGAAGCGCTTCGCCCGGTGGGTAAAGCTGGCGGGAACGAAGCGCTTCCCGGACTGTGGAAGGCTAGGGCCCGGCCAGAGCAAGCCCTAGGGCACCACCTCGATGCGGTGCCAGACGGCGCGCCATTCCGCCGGCGGCAGCGGCTTCAGCACCGCGTCCAGGCGCTGCAGGGCGGCCGGGCCGTTGGGGGCGAGAGCCTGGGGAGTACTGAGGGGCTGGTAATTACCAAGGACGGTGCCGATGAGCGGGCGGCGGGTGGCCAGCAGCAGCAGATGGCTAGCCCCCAGCGGCGGCCGGGCGCGGAGGCCCCCGGGCGGTGTCGGATAGAGGCGCCGTTCCCCGGCCCGGGCCGGCTGATTTTCCAGCAGGGTGAGGACGGCGCCGCTGCTCTGGAACAGATAGAGATGCCAGTAGGCTTCCCGGGAGCTGTAGAGCTCCAGGGTGAAGCGCTCCCCCAGCGGCAGCCGGTCGCGGCTGGGGCGCAGGCTGATGCCAAAGTCGGCGAGGCTGCCCGGGTTTTCCAGGGCGTGCAGCTGACCTTCCAGCGTCGGCGGCGTCGGCCGGACGCTGGGGCTGGGCGTGGGCGTTGTTGGCGGCAGTGGGGGCCGGGGCGGCGCACAGCCGGCCAGCAGCAGGCTGAAGAGCAGGGTTTTGATGGTTTTCATGGGTTTCTCCTAAAGGGATTCACCCAGGATTTACGGGATAAAAAAAGCGCGCTTCCGGCGCATAGAGCGTAGCGAGCAACCGGTTCGACTCGGCCGTTGGCCTCGCTGAGCACTTCTAACGAAGTGGTTCGACTCGGGCAATGCCCTCGCTGAGCACTTCCGGCGGAAGTGGTTAGAGCGGGTAGAAATCGAAAAGGCAACGGTCGCGGGCCACGCTGGCCGCCTCGGTGGCTGGCACCGGCCCGAAGCTCAGACCCTTATCGTCGGCGGGGCTCTGCAGCTGTTCCAGCAGCTGGGCTTCGGCCTGCTGGCGATTTTTGCCCGGATTCTGGACGCCGAGGCGGAAGCGCTTCGCGCCGGCCAACGGTTCAAAGAGCTGACCCAGCGGTGGCGTGAGCTTCTGGCCGTCGCGCAGGCCGAGCAGCAGCGGGGCACCGGCGGCGTCGATGCTCACGGTGCCATTGGGCGACAGGGCCAGCCGGGCCGGGGCCGTTAGCCGGAGGCCATCGGGCGGCAGGGGCAGGGCCTCGTCCTGAATGGTGAGGGTGGTCGGGCAATGGCCGTTGGCCAGGGGCATCAGGCTGATGTCGAGCCGCTCGGGCCGGGGCTGTTTGAAAACCTCCACCGAGGAGCGGCGCCGGTCCAGCGAGGCCAGGGCCGGTAGTTTTTTCGCAAGGCGGCGCCAGCGTTCGTCGCGCTGGTCGTCGCTGTGGAAGGCGAAGCGGAGGCCGATGTAGGGGTTGTTTTTATAAAAAGGGAGAATGGCGCGGAGCCGCTGGAGGATGGCGGCATTGGCGGCATTGTCGACCAGGTCGGGGCCGTCGAATTCCAGCTGCCACTGGGCCCGGCCGGCGCCGCTCAGGGCCAGGCCGATGCAAAGGAGAAGGGCGCGAATCATGATTTTTTTCCTCGGCGGAAGCCAAATAACAAAGGCGCCCATCATAGCCTAGGGTTCGGAATCGGACCCGGTGCAGCGGTCCACCGTGCGGAAGCGGTACTGCAAAGCGCCGCTGTAGCGGGCCTCCAGATAGCCGGCGGCGGCGGACAGCCGGTCGATGCCCTGGAGCGGCTGAAGTTTTTCCTTCAGCTCCAGCGCCAGCCGGCCCTTGTCGATGCCCCGGTCGCCCCAGCCGTAGCTGCGCCGGGCGATGACCATGAGCAGCTGCCGTTCCGAGGGCGGCGCCAGGGCGTAGGCCGTCTGGAAATAGGGCCGGCCCGGCACCGGCTCGATGTTCTCCACGCGAATGCCGCCGTTTTCGCCAACGCTTACCAGGGCCGTCTTATAGGCCAGCCGGCCGCGCCACCAGCTGTAGTCGTCGATATGGACCCGGGCGGTGAGCCAATCGCCCTGCTGGTAGACCGGCTCGCCGGGCTGGGACTGGCCACAGGGCGGGGCCAGCACCCGGAGACCGTCGCCGTTGGCCCGGGTGAAAAGGGGCTGGTTGGGGCCGCTGGCGTCGGCGGCGCGCCAGTTGAGATAGAGCGGCTGGCGGTGCTGGGCCCAGAGCAGGCCGAACAGCAGGCCCAGCAGCGGGGGCAGGGCCAGCAGCGTGGGGCGCCAGTGGCGGTAGCGGCGCACCCGGGGCCAGTGGGCGGCCAACTCCTTTTCCAAATCATCGCCGTAGAGGAGTTCCAGCTTCAGGTGTCGATAGTCCGACTCCTTCCGGAAGGCCGCCCAGAGCGGGCCCAGTTGGGTTTCGCTGGGGGAGCCGTCCTCCAGCAGGCGCGGCACCGCCACCAGCACCGGCCCGGTGGGCTTGTCCTGCCGGATGCGGTCGATGATGGCCCGGAACTTTTCCTCCAGCTGACCCACGGCTTTGACCCGGACGTCATCGCGGTCAATGGCCAGCTCGCCGCTGGCGTAGATGGTCTGGAACGGCAGCTGGCCCCGGGCGGCCAGCAGGCCCAGCAGCAAACCCAGCTGGCTACTCCGGTTCTCGGCGCTCTGGATATAGCCGAAATTATGATGATTGACCCCCAGCTTCACCGCCGGCGGGGCGGCCAGCAGCGGCCGGAGCAGGGGAGGCGAGCGGCGGCGCCAGCACTCCATCAGGGTGCAATAGGCGTTGCGAGCCACTATGCCGGCGTCCCAGTAGCCGAGGGGTTTCAGCTGTTCGCTGAAGTCCCGGTCCGAGTTCTGACTCACCGACCAGCTTCGCCAACGGACGGGCCGGAGTTGGCTGGGAAAAAAGGTAACTTCTTGCAATCGGCCCGTTTTGTCGCCGCTTACCAGCGGCACCAGCACCTCCGGCGGCGGCCTGGGGGGCTTCTGCGGCGTTGGGCTGTCCGCCATCGAAATGTCAGCCATCAGAGGTGAAGTCTAAGTATCAGCTTCAGCCAGTACGGGTTCTCCTCCGATGTGGGCTTGGGCAGATAGATGACGGCTGTGCCCTCCTCGTCAAACTTAACCCAATGGCTCGGTTGGTCGGCGAAGCACAGTTCCACTTCGCGGTTGGCGAGCAGCTGTCTAACCGCCTCCACGCCTTCCTCCACTCTCAGTTCACAGCGAATCTTACCCGGCGGCGCGCTTCTCTCCTCATAGCTGACGATAAGGTTTCTATCGGTGCTGTAGTAGCTGATTTCACTCTGGCGCTCCTGGCCGGCGGCGGCCCGGGGAATGAATTCAAAGTAGGGCACTCTGGTTCGAGGGGCTTCCCTGTTCGCCGCCGCGATGTCCCGTTCAAAGCGCTGGCGAATGCGGGCGTCCTCCAGCATGAAATGGAGGGCCTGGACGAAGTAGCTGGAGCGGGGGTCGCCGCTGGGTTCCTTGAGCTGAGCAAAAATGTCTTTTTTCATAAATATTCTCCGTTAGGGTTGAGGGTTAGGGGCCCTATCAGGGGCCTTCTATTAGGGACTACGGGATAAAAAAGCAGCTTCCGGCCAGGGCCAGCAGCGGGAGCAGGGCCAGCAGTCCGGGCCGCCAGTGGCGGTAGCGGCGCACCCGGGGCCAGCGGGCGGCCAACTCCTCCTCCAGCCGGTCGCCGTAGAGGAGTTCCAGCTGCAGGTGCTGATAGTCCGGCTCCGCCCGGAAGGCCGCCCAGAGCGGGCCCAGTTGGGTTTCGCTGGGGGAGCCGTCCTTCAGCAGGCGCGGCACCGCCACCAGCACCGGCCCGGTGGGCTTGTCCTGCCGGATGCGGTCGATGATGGCCCGGAACTTTGCCTCCAGCTGGCCCACGGCTTTGACCCGGACGTCATCGCCGTCACCGGCCAGCTCGCCGCTGGCATAGATGGCCCAGAACGGCAGCTGGCCCCGGCTGGCCAGCAGGCCCAGCAGCAAGCCCAGCTGGCTACTCCGGTTCTCGGCGCCCTGGATATAGCCGAAATTATGATGACCGACCCCCAGCCTCACCGCCGGCGGGGCGGCCAGCAGCGGCCGGAGCAGGGGCGACGAGCGGCGGCGCCAGCGGTTCATCAGGGTGCAATAGGCGTTGCGAGCCACTATGCCGGCGTCCCAGTAGCCGAGGGGTTTCAGCTGTTCGCTGAAGTCCCGGTCCGGGGCCTCGCCCAGCGACCAGCTCCGCCAACGGGCGGGCTCGAGCCGGCCGCAAAAAAAGCTAACTTCTTGCAATCGGCCCGTTTTGTCTCCGCTTACCAGCGGCACCAGCAGCGCCACCGACCCGGTGGGCGGGGTGGGGGGAATGGGGGGTTCTCTTGTCATAGCTGTTCTCCATCGAGAAGGTTGAGGGGCCGGCCTTGGTGGGGGCCGGCCATTGGGGTTTGCGGGGTAAGAAGGCGGGAGGTTGCCACGGGGGTGGTTTGGGAAGGAAGCGCTTCGGCTCGAAGCGCTTGGCCCCCGAGCCTTGGCCTGGTCTTCGCTCCCCGGCCGCCAGGGTTTCTTCCGGCGGCGGCCGGGGGAAGGGATTGGGTTCTGGTCATGGTTGCTCTCCAAAAGGGGGATTTCCAGTTATTACGGGATAGGGCGCGGCGGCCGGCAGCGTATGACGGAGCGCGAGGCTAGGCCCGCGCGGCCGGCGGGGGGTTAGTTTTGGTCGTTGAGTTCGCGGAGGGCTGCTTGGGCGTCTTCATCACCCTGGGCAGCGGCTTTCTCAAACCAGCGGCGGGCTTCGGCG
>ERZ773090.377-NODE-377-length-26670-cov-7.90006_pt1 | contig 26670 bp, 20 predicted proteins | sample MGYA00580579_ERZ773090 | MGnify/ENA primary metagenome ERZ773090 (study PRJEB29015, sample SAMEA2738014) | human oral metagenome | biome: human oral; feature: human-associated habitat; material: dental | place: China | collected 2132 ... | reverse complement strand
CTCCGCGCTCAATCTTCGGGCTGATGGTTTCGCGCCCTGCCGCCGTTTTCAGCAGCACCCTTTCATGCTGGACGTGGCCTTTGTCGTCGATGTTGAGCTGGGAGGCGCCGGTTGCCGCGCCTTTGGCGTTTGCCGCTGTGGCTTGCTGCTGGCCTGCCAGGGGCGGGCGGGTATCGCGCGCCATTCGCGTGAGCGTCTGGCTGTTGCCGGGCGTGGAAGGGCTGGAGGCTGGCTGCGGGCTGGCTGCGCCGGTGGGCTGCGGCTGGGGCGCATCGGGCAGGGATTGAAGGCTGCCGCGGGAGGCAGTGCTGGATATTCCGTTCATGGCCATGATTGCTCCTTGATGAAAAACCCTGACATTCGGGCAGGCTGAAGGTTATACGTAATATTTATTCCTTGCAATATGTATGTTTCATTTATTGTTTATTTGTTTGTGAAGTTTGTTAGCCGTCATTTTTTGCAAACCATTCTGGCATTCAGCTTCTTTGCCACCGCTTTTGTGGAATTCGATTTCAAGGAGAAAAGGCGAAGGACTTGAATGGCAAGGCGGAAGCCGGACGGAACGCGCGCTGTCTGGCTCCATGTCGGGTGCCCTGCATCAATGACGCAAGGAGCGCCGGATAGCCGCGCGCAAGGCTGGCCTCACAGGCTGCCTTTGGTGGAAGGCACGCTGCCTGCCGCGCGAGGGTCGGGGGCCACGGCCATGCGCAGGGCGCGGCCAAAAGCCTTGAACACGGTTTCGATCTGGTGGTGGGCGTTGTCGCCGCGCAGGTTGTCGATGTGCAGGGTGATGAAGGCGTGATTGGCCAGGGCCTGGAAAAACTCGCGCACCAGCTGCGTGTCGAACTGGCCCACCATTGCACTGGTGAGCGGCAGGTGGGCGAAAAGACCAGGGCGGCCTGAAAGGTCGATGACCACGCGGCTCAAGGCTTCGTCCAGCGGCACGTAGGCATGGCCGTAGCGAGCAATGCCGCGCTTGTCGCCCACGGCGGCCTTGAGCGCCTGGCCGATGGCGATGCCCACGTCTTCCACGGTGTGGTGGCCGTCAATGTGCAAATCACCCACGCAGTCCACGTCCAGATCAATCAGGCCGTGGCGGGCGATTTGATCAAGCATGTGGTCAAAAAAGCCGATGCCGGTGGCCAGCCTGGCGCGGCCCGTGCCGTCCAGATTCAGGCGCACGGCAATGCGGGTTTCGGCGGTGTGGCGGGTGATTTCGGCGGTGCGGGCAGTATTCATGATTTCATCGTGATTCAGATTATTGAAAAATGCCGGTCAAAATATTCAGGCGGAAATTTATTTTGACGGCGCTCCATTTTGACGGGCTTGCGTTTTCAGCGGCAGGCGGTTTTCTTTTTTGGATTTTGCCCTGGGCGCAGGCAATTCATCATGCAGGGCGGCTGCCAGCCGGGCCAGAAAGGGCCTGTTTTCAAGCTCCTGCACCAGCAGCATGGCTTTTGCGCCCGGGTAAGGTATTTCACGCGGCGCATTGGGCATGAGCGATTGCGCCGATTTCGCCGGCTTGACGAGAAACCGGTTATCGTAAATGCCGCCGATAACCTTTCCCCGGCAGTAAATAATGTACTCTCCCATCATGGTCCGGTGGCTGATGCCTTCGGCTTCCGATAATTGGTCCAGCACAAAATCGAGATATTGCCTGCTTGATGGCATCGATCCTGCCGCGCTTTCATTCCGTTTTGCATTTATTCAGCCCGGCTGAATGGCCGCATTCAGGGCGTCAGCCAGCGCGGCCGTCAGCGCGGCGAGCATCCGCGCGTTGTCGCTGGCGCTGCCCACCGTCAGGCGCAGGCAGCCCGCCAGCATGGGATGCATGGCTGATACATCGCGCACCAGCACGCCGCGCGTCTTCATGCCCTCGAACACGCGGCGGGCGAAGGCGGCGGCCTCGCTGGCGGGCGCGCCCTCTGGCGCCACGCGCAGCAGCACCATGTTGCCCTCGCTGGGGTAAGCGCGCGTGCCCGGCAGGCGGTGCAGGCTGGCTTGCAGGCGCTCGCGCTCCTGGCGAATCAGCCGCGCCTGCTCGTCAAACACGCTGGCGTGCTCCAGCGCAAACAGCGCGCACTCAATGTTCAGGCTGCCCAGGTTGTAGGGCGGGCGGGCCTTGTCAATCTGGCTGATCAGGCGCTCATCGCCCATCAGATAGCCCACGCGCACGCCCGCCAGGCCAAATTTGCTCAAAGTGCGCATCACCAGCACATGCGCATGCGCGGCCGGGCGCTGGCGCGCCGCATCCAGCCAGGTGCGCGCGGCAAAAGGCTGATACGCCTCGTCAATCACCGCCATGCCGCCTGCGCGGCCCTGCGCTTCAATCAGGCGGGCCATCACCGCCTCATCCCACAGCGTGCCCGTGGGATTGTTGGGGTGTGACAGCCACAGCAGCGCGGGGCGCAGCGATTCAATGGCGGCGAGCATGGCCGCTTCATCCAGCTGAAAGTCGGGCCGCAGCGGCACGGCGTGAAAGTCCATGTGATGCAGGTGCGCCGCCAGCGGGTACATCACGAAGCTGGGCATGGGCGCCAGCATGGCGGCGGGCTGCTCGCCGTCCTGCCGCGAGCAGCACAGCGCCAGCAGGGTGATCAGCTCGTCCGAGCCATTGCCCAGCATCAGCGCCCAGCCCTCGGGCAGTCGCGCGTGGCGGGCCAGGGCCGCTTTCAGGTCATTGAAGCGCGTGCCCGGATAACGGTTGATGGCCACGCGCCCCAGCCGTTCGCCCAGCGCCTGCTGCAAGTCGGGCGGCAAGCCGTAGGGGTTTTCCATGGCGTCCAGCTTCAGCAGCCCTTCGGAAGACTGAACCAGGTAGGCGTGCATGGCCTGCACATCGGCGCGGATGCGCTCCAGCGCGGGCAAAGGGGCGGAAAGGGCGGCAGAAGAAGAAGGCGTGGGCGAGGTCATGGCAAGGCACGCGAGACGGCAGTCAAAGAAACGAATGTTACAGAGGCAGCAGGCGCCAGCCGCCCAAAGGCGGGTTCAGCAGCGCTTGCGCCATCCGCCAAAACGAACCAAAAACAGGAGCAAATTTAATGGGGTTAAAAAGCCGTTCTGCGCAGGCTCCACTAGGACCTCATGCTATTTATTGCAGAGCAAAAAAAGGGCTGCGGCTTTGCGGCCAGCAGCCCTTGTGTGCGGGAGGAGATGGCGCGGCTCAGGCCAGTTGCGCGTGCATTTCCTGCACGGAGATGACGCCGAGCTTGTCCATGAATTTCATGCCTTCGACCACGGCTTCGGCGCCGGCGATGGTGGTGAAGGTGGTCAGGCGCGCCTGCAAGGCGCTGGTGCGGATGGCGCGGCTGTCGGCAATGGCGTTGCGGCGCTCTTCCACGGTGTTGATGACCATGACGATTTCGCCGTTTTTGATGGCATCGACGACGTGCGGGCGGCCTTCGGTCACCTTGTTCACGGTTTCGCAGGGCAGGCCAGCGGCTTCAATGGCGGCGGCGGTGCCGCGCGTGGCGATGAGGGCAAAGCCCATTTCGTGCAGGGCGCGGGCGATTTGCACGGCTTGCGGTTTGTCGTGGTTTTTGACGGTGAGGAAGACTTTGCCGGGGGCGCTTGCTTGCGCGCCCTGCTCGCCGTGCGCGCGCGGCAGGCGTTCGCCCGCGCCGATTTGGGCCTTGACGTAGGCTTCGCCGAAGGTTTTGCCCACGCCCATGACTTCGCCGGTGGATTTCATTTCGGGGCCGAGGATGGGATCGACGCCGGGGAATTTGGCGAAGGGGAAGACGGCTTCCTTGACGCTGAAGTAGGGCGGCGTGATTTCGCGCGTCAGGCCCTGCTGCGCCAGGCTTTGTCCGGCCATGCAGCGGGCGGCCACTTTGGCCAGGGAGACGCCGGTGGCTTTGCTGACAAAGGGCACGGTGCGGCTGGCGCGGGGGTTGACTTCGAGCACGTAGATGACGTCGCGCAGGCTGCCGTCTTCGGTTTTTTGCTGCTGGATGGCAAATTGCACGTTCATCAGGCCGACCACATTCAGGGCCTGGGCCATGGCGCGGGTCTGGCGCTTGAGTTCTTCCACGGTGGCGGCGCTCAGGTAGTAGGGCGGCAGCGAGCAGGCGGAGTCGCCGGAGTGCACGCCGGCCTGTTCGATGTGTTCCATGACGCCGCCGATGAGCACCTGGCCGGCGGCGTCTCGCACGGCGTCCACGTCGCATTCGATGGCGTCGGAGAGGAAGCGGTCGAGCAGCACGGGCGAGTCGTTGCTGACTTTGACGGCTTCGCGCATGTAGCGCTCCAGGTCGCGCTGTTCATAGACGATTTCCATGGCGCGGCCGCCCAGCACGTAGCTGGGGCGCACGACGAGCGGGTAGCCCAGGGCGTCGGCTTTTTCCAGCGCTTCGCTTTCGGTGCGGGCGGTGGCGTTGGAGGGCTGGCGCAGGCCGAGCTGCTGGAGCAGTTGCTGGAAGCGCTCGCGGTCTTCGGCGGCGTCGATCATGTCGGGCGTGGTGCCGATGATGGGCACGCCCGCTTTTTCCAGGCCCAGCGCCAGTTTGAGCGGGGTTTGTCCGCCGTATTGCACGATGACGCCGGCGGGTTTTTCCTTGTTCACGATTTCCAGCACGTCTTCGAGCGTGAGCGGCTCGAAGTAGAGGCGATCGGAGGTGTCGTAGTCGGTGGAGACGGTTTCGGGGTTGCAATTGACCATGATGGTCTCGTAGCCGTCTTCGCGCATGGCCAGCGCGGCGTGCACGCAGCAGTAGTCGAATTCGATGCCCTGGCCGATGCGGTTGGGGCCGCCGCCGAGAACCATGATTTTTTTGCGGCTGGTGGGTTCGGCCTCGCATTCTTCTTCGTAGGTGGAATACAGGTAGGCCGTGCGGGTGGCGAATTCGGCGGCGCAGGTGTCCACGCGCTTGTAGACGGGGCGCACGCCCAGCGCGTGGCGGCGCGCGCGCACGGCGTGCTCATCCGAGTGCAGGAGCTTGGCCAGGCGCCGGTCGGAAAAGCCTTTTTGCTTGAGGGCGCGCATGGCGGCGGCGTCCAGCGAGGCGAGGGCGGCCTGGCCTTTTTCGGCCACGAGGCGGTCGATGTCCAGCTCGATGCGCACGATTTGCTCGATTTGCACGAGGAACCATTTGTCGATTTTGGTGAGCTGGTGCACTTCGTCCAGCGTCCAGCCAGCGGCGAAGGCATCGCCCACGAACCAGATGCGCTCCGGGCCGGGTTCGCCCAGCTCTTTTTCCAGCGTTTCGCGGTCTTTGGTTTTTTCGTTCATGCCGTCCACGCCCACTTCCAGGCCGCGCAGGGCTTTCTGGAAAGACTCCTGGAAGGTGCGGCCAATGGCCATGACTTCGCCCACGCTTTTCATTTGCGTGGTCAGGTGGCGGTCGGCCTGCGGGAATTTCTCGAAGGCAAAGCGCGGGATTTTGGTGACGACGTAGTCAATCGCCGGCTCGAAGCTAGCGGGCGTGGCGCCGCCGGTGATTTCGTTTTTCAGCTCGTCGAGCGTGTAGCCCACGGCCAGCTTGGCGGCGACTTTGGCGATGGGAAAGCCCGTGGCTTTGGAGGCCAGCGCCGAAGAGCGCGAGACGCGCGGGTTCATCTCGATGACGATCATGCGGCCGTCTTTGGGATTGAGGGCGAACTGCACGTTGGAGCCGCCCGTGTCCACGCCGATTTCGCGCAGCACGGCAATGCTGGCGTCGCGCATGCGCTGGTACTCCTTGTCGGTGAGCGTTTGCGCGGGGGCGACGGTGATGCTGTCGCCGGTGTGCACGCCCATCGGATCGAGGTTTTCGATGGAGCAGATGATGATGCAGTTGTCCGCCTTGTCGCGCACCACTTCCATCTCGAACTCTTTCCAGCCCAGCAGCGACTCTTCAATGAGCAGCTCGCTGGTGGGCGAGGCTTCCAGCCCGCGTTTGGCGATGGTTTCAAACTCTTCGGGGTTGTAGGCCACGCCGCCGCCCGTGCCGCCCAGCGTGAAGCTGGGGCGGATGATGGTGGGAAAGCCCACGCTTTTTTGCACTTCCCACGCTTCGGCCATGCTGTGGGCAATGCCGCTGCGCGCCGATTCAAGGCCGATGCGCGTCATGGCGTCCTTGAACTTCAGGCGGTCTTCGGCCTTGTCGATGGCCTCGGGCGTGGCGCCGATCAGCTCGCACTTGTATTTGTGCAGCACGCCGTTGCGCCACAAATCCAGCGCGCAGTTGAGCGCCGTTTGCCCGCCCATTGTGGGCAGGATGGCGTCGGGACGCTCCTTGTCGATGATTTTTTCCACCGTCTGCCAGGTAATCGGCTCGATGTAGGTCACATCGGCCGTGGCCGGGTCGGTCATGATGGTGGCGGGGTTGCTGTTGATGAGGATGACGCGGTAGCCCTCCTCGCGCAGCGCCTTGCACGCCTGCACGCCGGAGTAGTCGAACTCGCACGCCTGCCCGATGACGATGGGGCCTGCGCCGATGATGAGGATGCTTTTGAGGTCGGTTCTTTTGGGCATTTGATAGAAGTGGGCTGGGTCGTGTTGGGGTTCCGGCAGCGGGGCCGCGCATCCGTGGCAAGGCGTTTGTGGCGAGCTGTTCCTAGCGAGATGTCCGTGGCAGGCAAAGCAAAGGGCGCCGCAGCGCCCTTTGCGCTTGTCCGCGTTACTCGTGCAAATCGCGCGTGAGCTTTTCCAGCAGCGCCTTGGCGCGTTCGGCGGGCATGTTTTTCTGCATCAGTTGCAGCAGGCCGTCGCCTTCCACCAGCGGGCGCAGCACCTGGGCTTCGGCTTCGTAGAACTTCACCGTCCAGGCGGCCAGCTCGGCGTTGAATTCCTCGTCCGTCCAGCTTTTGCCTTTGGCCAGCAAGGTGATCAGGGGCATGGCCTTGTGCTCGATGAAGGACTTTTTGTAGGGCTTTTGCGCCCAGCGTTCGGAAAACCATTCCTTGTGGGGCGAAGGCAGCGTGAGCATGCGCTTGGCAATGGCTTTTTCAAGCGGGGCCTGGGGGAAGGGGTAGAGCTTCATGTTGTTGTGACTCCCTTGGGATGGTGGATGAAAACCGGGCGTTCAGGCCGCCGCCTGGCGCGCCTGCCGCATGCTGGCCGTGAAGCGGTCAAACAAATAGGCGCAGTCGTGCGGACCGGGCGAGGCTTCGGGGTGGCCCTGAAAGCAGAAAGCGGGCCGGTCGGTGCGCTCCAGCCCCTGCAAAGTGCCGTCAAACAGGCTGATATGGGTGGCGCGCAAATTGGCGGGCAGCGTGGCGGCATCCACTGCGAAGCCGTGGTTTTGGCTGGTGATGATCACGCGGCCCGTTTGCAGGTCTTTCACGGGGTGGTTTGCGCCGTGATGGCCGAATTTCATCTTGAAGGTGCGCGCGCCAAAAGCCAGCGCCATGAGCTGGTGCCCCAGGCAAATGCCAAAGGCGGGCACGCCCGCTTCAACGATTTCGCGCGTGGCGGCAATGGCGTAGTCGCACGGCTGCGGGTCGCCCGGGCCGTTGGAGAAGAAAACGCCATCCGGCTTCATGGCCAGCACGTCGGCGGCGGGCGTTTGCGCGGGCACCACCGTCACCTTGCAGCCGCGCGCGGCCAGCATGCGCAAGATGTTGTATTTCACGCCGAAGTCATAGGCCACCACGCTGAACTGCGGCTCTTGCTGCGTGCCGTAGCCGCTGCCGGGCTGCCATTCGGTTTGCGTCCAGCCGTAGGGCTTGGCGGCGCTGACTTTTTGGGCCAAATCCAGCCCGGCCATGCTGGGGGCGCTGCGGGCGGCGGCCAGCGCCTTTTGCGCATGTTCGGCGCTCAGGCTTTCGCCGGGTGCCAGCGCCAGCACGGCGCCGTTTTGCGCGCCCTGGGTGCGCAGCAGGCGGGTGAGCTTGCGCGTGTCAAGGCCTGCAATGGCAACCGTGCCCTGGCGCGCCAGGTATTGCGGCAGCGTTTCGCTGCTGCGGAAATTGCTGGCCAGCAGCGGCAAGTCTTTGATCACCAGACCGGCGGCCTGCACGCGGGCGCCTTCCACGTCTTCGGCGTTCACGCCGTAATTGCCAATGTGCGGATACGTCAGTGTGACGATCTGCTGGCAGTAGCTGGGGTCGGTGAGGATTTCCTGATAACCGGTCATGGCGGTGTTGAACACCACTTCGCCCACGGTCATGCCGGCTGCGCCAATGGCCTGGCCGGTGAACACCGTGCCGTCGGCAAGCGCAAGAAGGGCTGGGGGGAATTTCGCCTGAAGGGAGGCTAGCACTGGGTTTTCTCCGTTGAATGGGCACAGCAGACGCCCAGGCCAGATTCAAAAAAAGCCCTTGACGGGCTTTCGGATGATGCGGCGGGGATCGACAACGGGAAAATTGCGCTGGGCGGCCAAGTGTGCTGAAACAGCCGCCGATTATATGCGTGGGGTATATGCGTGAAGGCCTTGCGCTTCATCAAGCGGCAGCCTGCGGGCTGCTACCAGAATCGCCCGCAAGCCTTGGCGCAGCCAGCGCGGGCAGCTCTCTTTTTTGAAGTGACCGCGTTCATTTCCGCCTTCTCTGCCTTCTCCGCCGCTTCATGTCCGAATCCGCTTCCGAAGTTTCCTTGTCCGCCCTGCCGGCCCACGCGGCCCGCTTCTTTGGGCAGGCGCCGCACTGGCATTTGCTGGCGGCCCTGCCCGCAGGCGATGCCGCCAGCGGCGCGCGCGCCCTGGCCCGCCTGCTGGCCTTGCTGCCCGCCGCGCGCCGCCTGCCGGAATGTCCTTCGCGCCTGACACTGACCGCCGTGCTGCCCGCCGCTCCGGCGCTGGCGCAGGTGCGGGAAGCAGGCGGCGCGGCCATCGCCCCGCTGCTGCGCCGCCTGGCGCCGCAATGGCATGGCCTGCTGCCGGGCCTGCATGCACTGGACTTGGGCGGCGGCGACCGCCTGTTGCTGGCGCTGGGCGCGGCGGCGGATGCGCTGGCCGAGCTGCACGGTGCGGCGCATGGCCTGGCGCTGCTGGGCCACGGCTGGCCCGCCCTGCTGCCCAAGCTGCCGCCGCTGTGCCAGCCGCAAGCGGGCCTCTGGCTGGAAAACGCCGCTCAACCAGGGCTGCAACAAGCCCTGCGCGCCTGCGGCATGCAAGAGGCCGCTGATGGCTTTTGCCACTACGCCCCGCAATGGCGGCCGCGCCCGCGCGTGGCGGACCGCATGGCCGCTCCCATGCCGCATGCTGCTGCGCCTGCGCGCTGCTTCATCGTGGGCGCAGGGCTGGCCGCCGCCAGCCTGGCGGGTAGCCTGGCCGCGCGGGGCTGGCAAGTGGCCGTTCTGGGCGCGGGCGCGCAGCCTGCCGATGGCGCAAGCGGCCTGCCAGCGGGCGTGGCCGCAGCGCATGTGTCGCCGGATGACTGTCTCCTCTCGCGCCTCTCGCGCGCGGGCGTGCGCGCCACCCTGGCCCGCGCCGCCTGCCTGCTGCCTGATGGCGAAGGCGCGAGCTGGGCCGTCAGCGGCGTGCTGGAGCGCCACGCCGCGCAAGACCGCCGCCTGCCCGAAAGCTGGGCCGCTTTCCTTGGCCCAGACGATCCGGCCAACCCCGGCGCGGCTCCCGCCAGCGCCGCGCAGCTGGCGCAGGCGGGCCTGGCCGGCGCGCCTGCCGGAGCGCCCGCCCAAGACCTGTCCGAAGCCCTCTGGCACACCCATGCGGGCTGGATTCGCCCGCCCGCGCTCATCGCCGCGCAGCTGGCCGCGCCGGGCATTGAATGGCGCGGCGGCCAGCGCGTGGCCCGCATCCACCGCGCGCCGCATGGCTGGCAGGCGCTGAACGAGCAGGGCGAACTGCTGGCCGAGGCTGATCTGGCCGTCATCGCCGCAGGCTTTGACACCCGCGCCCTGCTGGCCGCCTCTTTTCCGCAAGCCGCCGCCGTGCCCCTGACGGCCCTGCGCGGGCAGGCGGCCTGGGGGCATGCCGCAGACCTGGCGGCGGGCGCGGTCGAAGGCGCGCTGCCGCCTTTTCCCGTCAATGGCCACGGCAACTTCATTCCCGATGCCGCAGGCATCTGGGTCACGGGCAGCACCTTCGAGCGCGGCAGCGCCAGCGCCACCCCGACCGACGAGGGCCACGCCGCCAACTGGCAGCGCCTTGCCGAACTGCTGCCCGCTGCCGCCGCCCGCTTGCAGGCGCAGTGGCCCCAGGCCAGGCGTTTTGCCGCCGTGCGCTGCGCCGCGCCCGACCGCCTGCCTTTCATCGGCCCGCTGGCTCCCGCCTTCTGGCAGACGGCCGAAGCGTTTGAAGCGACCGCCCCCGCCTTTGAAGCGCCCTGGGTCTATGCGGGCCTGGGCGCGCGCGGCATTGCCCTCTCGGTTCTCGGCGCCGAGGTGGCCGCCTGCTGGCTGCATGGCGAGCCGCTGCCCATTGAAAAAAGCCTGGCGCGCCATTTGCTGGCAGAGCGGCTCAAGGCTTCAAAGCAGCAGACGGATTGCGCGGCCTGATGAATGGAGCCGCGCTTTCGGGCTGGCTCTGGCGGCATCAAAAACAGGAGCGAATTCAGGGTGCAGAAAAGTGGGGTATGCGCAGTTTGCACTAGGACCTAATGCTATGAATAAAAGAGCGAAAAAAGTGCATCTGCGCCAGCCGGCCCCGCTTCCCCTCATGCATTGCCTGCACCTGGCCCAGCCCGGCCTGGGGGGTTCGCGGCCATTCGCGTGCGGCTTGTGCGCAGCTTGAATTGGGAGGGCTGGCGCTGAGCGGGCAGGGCAGTCAAAGCGCTGGTTTTGCCCAGGCTGGCTGTCTGAAGTTCAGCGGACTATGGCTTGCGGCGCTTTGGGAGTCTGTTCAAAGCCCGTCCGTGGGTGCGAAAAGCGAGGCCTTTGGCTCTGCAAATTCTCAATGGGCCGCAAGACTCCCGTTTGCGGCTTGCGGCCCATCCCGGTCTGAGGCCCCTCGCGGCCAAGTCACAAGCAGGCTCTTATGGCTGGCGCTGGTGCCAGACGGTGCGGTTCAGGGCAGTGGGCCAGCCTTGAGCGTCGCGGGGCAGGCGGTCGTCCACGTTGTCGCCAAAGCCGGTGATGTAGAGGCGGTCGCCCTCAATGCGGGCCAAATCTTTGTCGCGATTGTTATCCGTGGTTTCCCATATATAGAGGCGGTCGGCCTGCGTGCCGTCGGACAGGGTAACGCGGTCGGCAATTTGCATGTAGCCGGTTTCCGTTTCGGTTTTCACGGGCTGGCCCTGACAGGCTTGCCCCAGATATTCGCGCTCGGTTTCCGTCCACGCATAAAGGCCGTCGGGGCGGCGGGTAATGGTGACGTCGGAAATGGAGGATTTGTAGGCGACCTGGCCCGCCTGCACGCTGGAGGATGAAATATGGCAGGCCATTTGCCACCGGCCTTCATAGGCAAAACTGGCAGAGGGCGTTGAAGGCGTAGGCGTAGGCGTAGGCGCGGGCGTGGGCGTGGGCGTGGGTGTAGGCGCGGGCGTGGGCCTGGGTGCAGGCGTAGGCGTGGATGTAGGCGCTGGAGTGGGCGCATCGGACGAATCGCTGCCGCCGCAGCCTGCCATCAGCGCGGCGATGACGAGCGGGGCGAGGAAAAAGACTTTTTTGTTCATGGCGCAACCTTTGCTGCATTGAAATGATTAAATGGATAATGAACAGGTTTTTCCATTCGTGGGCGAAATGGCTTCAACCTGCGGCGGCGGATTCTATGGATAAAAATATTAAATGCACATTTATTTTTGTTGAGTCGTCCGTGGTGCGCCAAAAATGAAAAAGGGCGCCTGAAAGCGCCCTTGCAAATTCATGCGGCTGACCGCGCGCCGCTTACGGCGCGGCTTTTTTGCCGATTCTGGCGGTTTTGCCGGTTTTCGCGGCGGTTTTTTTGACGGCGGCTTTCCCGGCAGTTTTTGCAGCGGTTTTCGCAGCGGTTTTTTTGGGCGCGGCGGCCTTGGCGGTGCGCGGCTTGCGCGAGCGTTTGGCTTTGGCGGCGCGCTGCTGGATGTGGGCGAGCGCTTCTTGCACCTGGTCGATGAGGATGAGGCACAGATCGCCCGCTTGCAGGCGGTCGAGGGCGTGGTCGATGGCGGTGAATTCGCCGTGGATTTCTTCCACGTGGCTGGCGCGTTCGGCGCCTTGCAGGCCCTGGCGCAGCAGGGCGAGGACTTCGCCGTCGGCGCGGCCGCGCTGGCAGGCGTCCTGGTAGAGGATGACGTCGTCGAAGGCTGCGCCAAGGATGCGGGTTTGCTCGCGGATGTCTTCATCGCGCCGGTCGCCCGCGCCGCTGATGACGACGCTGCGGCGGCGCGCGGGCATGTTGCGGATGCCGCTGACCAGGGCGTTGATGGCGTCGGGGTTGTGCCCGTAGTCGGCGATGACGGTGGCGCCGGCGTAGTCGAAGATGTTGAAGCGGCCGGGCACGGCGCTTTGGTCGCTGGTGAAGGAGGCCAGGCCGCGCCGGATGGCGTTCCAGGGCAGGCCCAGGCTCCAGGCTGCGCCTACGGAGGCCAGCGCGTTTTCCACCTGAAAGCCGATGAGGCCCTTGTGGGTGATGGGCACGCGCGAGAGGGGCAGGCGTTTTTCAAAGCCGCGTTCGGCGCAGACGATGTCGCCGTCTTGCACATAGACCACGCGCTTGCCTTGCGCGAGGTGGGTTTTGATGACGGGGTGCTGGCCGTCTTGCGCGAAGAAGACGACGCTGCCGGGGCAGCGGGCGGCCATGGCGACGACGTTGGGGTCGGCGGCGTTGAGCACGGCGCTGCCGGTGGGGGCGACGTTGAGCACGATGACGCGCTTGAGCACCATCAGGTCTTCGAGCGTGGTGATGTAGTTCAGGCCCAGGTGGTCGCCCGCGCCGAGGTTGGTGACGATGGCAACGTCGCATTTGTCAAAGGCCAGTCCTTCGCGCAGCAGGCCGCCGCGCGCGGTTTCGAGCACGGCGGCGTCCACGTCGGGGTGGGCGAGCACGTTGCGGGCGCTGCGCGGGCCGGAGCAGTCGCCGGAGTCGATTTGGCGGCCGTTGGCATAGACGCCGTCGGTGTTGGTCATGCCTACGCGCAGGCCGTGGGTGGCCAGCAGGTGGGCCGTCAGGCGCACGGTGGTGGTTTTGCCGTTGGTGCCGGTGACGGCCACGAGCGGGATGCGGCCATTGGCGCCGTCGCTGCCGCTGGGGAACATGTGCTCGATGACGGCTTTGCCCACGTCGCGCCCTTTGCCGAAGGAAGGGCTGACGTGCATGCGCAGGCCGGGGGCGGCATTGACTTCGACGATGCCGCCGCCTTGCTCTTCCAGCGGGCGCAGCACGCTTTCGCAGATGACGTCCACGCCGCAGATGTCCAGCCCCACGGTGAGCGCGGCTTCAATGGCGCGGGCGGCCACGTCGGGGTGCACGTTGTCGGTGACGTCGGTGGCGGTGCCGCCGGTGGAGAGGTTGGCGTTGTGGCGCAGGATGACGCGCTGGCCCCGGGGCGGCACGCTTTCGGGCGTGAGGTCTTGCCCCTTGAGGCAGGCGGCGGCGATGGCGTCGATGCGGATTTGCGTGAGCGAGGTGCCGTGGCCTTTGCCCCGGCGCGGGTCTTTGTTCACTTCGGCCACCAGTTCGCGCACGGTGTGCTTGCCGTCGCCGATGACCAGCGGCGGCTCGCGGCGGGCGGCGGCCACGAGCTTGTTGCCCACCACGAGCAGGCGGTAGTCGTTGCCGGAGAGGTATTTTTCGACCATGACGTCGCCGTACTGGGCCGCTTCCTGCCAGGCCAGCTCAAAGTGGGCGCGGCTGCTGATGCCGACGGTGACGCCTTTGCCCTGGTTGCCGCCTTGCGGCTTGACGACGACGGGCAGGCCCACTTCCTGCGCCACGGCCCAGCCGTCTTCCAGATCGGCGGCAGGGCGGCCCAGGGGCACGGGCACGCCGGCGGAGTGCAGCACTTTTTTGGTCAGGTCCTTGTCTTGCGCGATGGTTTCGGCGATGGCGCTGGTGCCGTCTTCTTCAGCGGCCTGGATGCGCCTTTGCCGTGCGCCCCAGCCCAGTTGCACAAGGCTGCCGCGCGTGAGCCGCCGGCAGGGAATGCCGCGCTTGAGGGCCGCTTCGACGATGGCGCCGGTGGAAGGCCCCAGGCGTTCGTCTTCGTCCAGATCGCGCAGCTCGGCCAGCGTGGCGGCGATGTCAAAGGCTTCGCCCGTGCAGGCGGCGCGGCACAGCTCTTGCGCGCGGGCGAAGGCCAGGCGCCCCACGGCTTCTTCGGTGTACTGCACTACCACCTGGAACACGCCCGGCTCTTCGGTTGGCGTGGTGCGGCTGAAGGTGACCTGGCAGCCCGCTTGCGTTTGCAGCGCCAGGGTGGCTTGCTCCAGCACGTGCGCCATGGATACGGGCTTGCTGGAGCGGGGCACGTGCAGCGCGCCCACGCGGGGAAAGCGCTCGCGCAGGCGTTTTTCAAACGCCTTGTCCAGGCTGCGCTCGGATTCGTCGCATGACACCACGGCTTCAATGGCGGTGTGGCGGCTCCACAGGTTCGGCCCGCGCAGGGCGCGGATGCGGGTGACTTCCATGAGGGGTTCCTCGAAAAAAACGGGGGCGGGGCGGAATGGGCGCGGGGCAGGAACGGTCAGGCCGGGGCGGGTCAGAAAAGCATCAAAAAAGAGGAGCAAATTCAAGGGGTCTGAAAAGCGGCCTTGCGCTGTTTCCACTAGGACATCATGCTATGGATTAAGGAGCGAATATGGCTCTTCCAGCTTGTCCGGCGTGCGCCTTTGATTCTTTGCTTTGACCTTTCGCTTTGACCTTTCGCTTTGACCTTTCGGGTTTCTGCTTTCCGGTTTGTCAGTGATAGGCCGACATGGCCACGCTCTTGCGCATGTGCAGCAGGCCCGCGTGCACCAGTTCAATGGGCAGGTTCAGCGCCCAGGCGGCGGCCACGGCGGCCAGGATATGGCGGCGCACGTCGTCAGGCGCGTCGCAGCCGATGCGCGTGCGCGTGGAAGGCGGCACGGAAAGCATTTGCTCCGGCCCGCTGCCTTGCGCCAGCACCACGCCTTGCGGACGGGCGAAGACCACGCGGCCGCCGCGCGCGCGGTGGGCGGTGAGCGCGGGGTTTTGTTCGTCCAGGCTGAAGAGCAGCACTTCGCCGTCGCTGTATTCGGCCAGCGCCAGCACGGCGGGGTCATCGGCATTGAGTACGGCCGCGCCCGTGGGCAGCACGACATCGACTTGCGTGCGCGCCACGCCGGGCATTTGCCGCGCCTCGCTCACGTAGTGCTCCTGCAAGCCTTCGTGCGAGGGCATGGCCAGCACCACGCCCACCTGGCAGCGGTCGTACGGCAGCCCTTCGGCCAGGATGTGGCGGGGCGTGGTTTCAAACACGGCGGCCTGCACGGTGCGGTTGATGAGCATGCGCTCGCCGGCGTCGTAACCGCGCGAGTCGCTTTTGGAGAGCTGGCGCGCGCCCAGAAACAGCCCTTCCTGGCAGGCCAGCGCGGTGCGCAGCCCGTGCAGGTGCAGCCAGGAAGACACCAGGCGCGGCGCGAACGACGACGCGCCGCCGCCCAGCATGCCCACGATGGGGATGCGGCCGCTTTCGCCCAGCGGAAACAGGTGCTCCACGATGGCCTCGCCCACGGGCGGCGGGTCATAGACGCTGGGGCGCAGGTGCATCCGCAGATCCGGCCCGGCGTGCACGCCCACGATCACGCCCTGGCCGGGCAGGGGCGCGGCCAGGTCTTGCGCCACCAGGTCCACGCCAGCAATGTCCAGCCCCGTCACGCGCACGGCCAGCGCGGCCAGCGCGGCGGTGCCGGGGTGAATTTGCGACGTGGCGTCGCTGCCGTTTTGCGTGCTGTGGGCTTCGGCGTAGCGCGTGGCGGCCACCACCCTGCCGCCGGCCACCAGCAGGCGGCAGGCGTGGCCGGGAATGAATTTCTCGACGATCACGTCATCGCCCAGCGCGTCGGCGGCTTGCCAGGCGGCCATGACCTGCTCGCGCGTGGAAAGGTTCAGCGCCAGACCGCGCTCGCGTCCGCCAATGGCGGATTTGACGGTGACGGGCAGGCCGATGTCTTCGGCGGCTTCCCAGGCGTCTTCGGCGCTGTTGGCCACGCGGCCTTCGGGCACGGGAATGCCCGCGCCTTTGAGCAGGCCGCGCAGCAGGTCTTTGTCGCGCGAGATGCCCGCTGCGATGGCGCTGGTGCGGTCCGTGGTGGTGGCCCAGATGCGGCGCTGCGCCGCGCCGTGCCCGAGCTGCACCAGATTGCTCTCGTTCAGGCGGATGCAGGGAATGCCGCGCGCCAGCGCCGCGTCCACGATGCAGGCGGTGCCGGCGGAAAAGCAGCGCTGCTCGCCCAGCGCCTTCAGCCGGGCGATGGCGGCGGGCACGTCATACGGCGTGCCGTTGATGGCGGCCATGACCAGATCGCGCGCCGATTCCAGCGCCAGGCGGCCCACGGCTTCGTCAAACGCGCGGATCACCACTTTGTAGACCGCGTGCTCGCCCGTCATGCGGGTTTTGCCGAAGGCGGTGTTCATGCCCGCCTGCATTTGCAGCTCCAGCGCCACGTGCTCCATCACGTGGCCGGGCCAGGTGCCTTCGCGCAGGCGCTGCAGGAAGCCGCCGCGCTCGCCCACGCCGCACTTGTGTTCCACCAGCCCCGGCAGCCAGGCCGTCAGGCGCTCGTAGTAGCCGGGGATGGTGTTGGAGGGGAAGTCTTCCAGCTCGCCGATATCGAGCACCGCCTCGATGATGGAGCGGTAAGTCCACACGCCGGGGCCGCGCACCCAGTTCATGCGCAGAATCTTCATATCGGCGAATTTCCGTTGCGGCGCAGCCACTTGCGCGCCATTTTCCGGTTTGCGCGCAGCGGCGGGAAGACCGGCGGTTTGGGCCTTGATCTGCAAAACGGGGCCAAAAACCGGGCCATAAAATGCGCCGCTTTCTTGCGGGCGGCCCTGGTCTGCATGCCGTTCGCCGCGCTGGGGGAGAAAACGCATTTCGTTCGTCCTTTGCCTGAGGTGTGGTTGTGTGCAAGGGCACGGATTGTCTCTATTTGCCGCGGCCGTGCCCTTGGCGGCTTTTGTTTCTTTTGTCACGAATATGTCTGCACACCAGCACGAAGCACGCCCCGGCGCCAGCATCAGCCTGACGGCGCTGGCGCAGGGTGCTTCCCTGCGGCCCGGAGAGAGCGTCTGGGCCGCCCTTGAAACCGATCTGGATGAGCGCCTGCGCTTTGGCAAAGGCGCTGTTTTGCTTACAAATGAGCGGATTCTGGCTTTTCAGGGCGATGAAAAAAAATGGCAAAGCCGTGACTTATTGCCCAGTCTGGCGCTTGAGCACACCGACCACGCGGGCGTAGGCACGCTGCAATTGCGCGATGCCAGCGAGCGCCTGGCCGTCTGGCGCTTCACGCTGGGCCGCAACCCGGCCGCGCTGGCGCTGCTGGCGCAGTTCGAGCACCTGATGCAGCAGCTGGACTTGCCGCCGCAAAAGCGCCAGCCCCTGCCCGCCGAGCCGCAGGAAGACGCGGCGGAGGCCGAAGACGAAAAACCGCCTTCCACCTGGACGCTGTTTCGCCTGTGGCGCTTTGCCCGCCCCTACAAGAGCCGTCTGCTGGCGGGCTTTGTGCTGACGCTGGCGGCCACGGCGGCCACGCTGGTGCCGCCTTACCTGACCATGCCGCTGATGGACAAGGTGCTCATCCCCTTCCAGAACGGGCAGGCCATCGACGCGGGCTACGTCGCCATGCTGCTGACCGGGCTGCTGGGATCGGCCCTGCTGGCCTGGGCGCTGGGCTGGAGCCGCACCTACATCCTCTCCGTCGTCTCCGAGCGCATGGGCGCCGACTTGCGCACCACCACCTACGACCACCTGCTGCGCCTGTCGCTCGAATACTTCGGCAGCCGCCGCACGGGCGACCTCATGGCGCGCATCGGCTCGGACACCGACCGCATCAACACCTTCTTGTCGCTGCACCTGCTGGACTTCGCCACCGACGTGCTGATGATGCTGATGACCGCCGCCATCCTCTTTTCCATCGACCCGAAGCTGGCGCTCGTCACCCTTGCGCCGCTGCCCGTCATTGCCTGGCTCATCCACACCGTGCGCGACCGCCTGCGCACCGGCTTTGAAAAAATGGCCCGCGTCTGGGCCGAAGTGACCAACGTGCTGGCCGACACCATTCCGGGCATTCGCGTCGTCAAGGCGTTTGCGCAGGAAGGGCGCGAAAGCGAGCGCTTCCGCACCGCCAACCGCCACAACTTCATCGCCAACGACCGGCTCAACCGTCTGTGGTCGCTGTTCACGCCCACTGTCACGCTGCTCACTGAAATCGGGCTGCTCATCGTCTGGGCCTTTGGCATCTGGCAAGTCAGCCGCCACGCCATCACCGTGGGCGTGCTCACGGCCTTTGTGGCCTACATCGGGCGCTTTTACACGCGGCTGGACTCCATGAGCCGCATCGTCTCGGTCACGCAAAAGGCGGCCACGGGCACGCGGCGCATTTTTGAAATCCTGGACCACGTCTCCAGCGTGCCCGAAGCGAAAAACCCCGTGCCGCTCGACAACGTGCAAGGCCGCATTGAAGTGCGCCACGCCGCCATGCGCTACGGCAACCGCTCCGTCATCCGCGACCTCAGCCTCACCATCGAACCGGGCGAAATGGTGGGCCTGGTCGGCCACAGCGGCTCCGGCAAAAGCACGCTCGTCAATCTCATCTGCCGCTTTTATGACGTGACCGAAGGCGCCATCCTGGTCGATGGCGTGGACTTGCGCCAGGTGCGCGTGGCCGACTACCGCCGCCACATCGGCCTGGTGCTGCAAGAGCCATTTCTCTTTTTCGGCACCGTGGCCGAAAACATCGCCTACGGCAAACCTGAAGCCACGCGCGAGGAAATCGTGGCCGCCGCCCGCGCCGCCCATGCCCACGAATTCATCCTGCGCCTGCCGCAAGGCTACGACTCGCTCGTGGGCGAGCGCGGCCAGGGCCTGTCGGGCGGCGAGCGCCAGCGCCTGAGCATCGCCCGCGCGCTGCTCATCAACCCGCGCATCCTCATCCTCGACGAAGCCACCGCCTCGGTCGATACCGAAACCGAGCGCGAAATCCAGAAAGCGCTGGACAACCTCGTCAAAGGCCGCACCACCATCGCCATCGCCCACCGCCTCTCCACCCTCAACAAGGCCGACCGCCTCATCGTCATGGACAAAGGCCAGAAAGTGGAAGAAGGCGCCCATGACGAACTCATGGCCCGGCGCGGTCACTACTGGCGCCTCTACCAGGCCCAGGCGCGGCAGGAAAAAGCAGAGCGCGAACGCATGCTGGCGGGCGCCGATCACGCCCATCTGGCCGCCGTTTTGGCCACAGACGCGCCCCCCGGCACATTCCCCAACCCACCCCAAGAGGCCGTGCAATGAGCGCTGACTTCACCCTGGAGCGCGACGCCTTTGGCCGCCTCATCCTCACCGACGCGGCAGGCCGCGCCCACACGGGCGTGGCCGCCGTGCGCGCCTTTCCCATCCACGCCCCCGAAGAAGGCATCAGCCTGCTGGACGCCGACGGCCACGAATGCGCCTGGATCGCCCGCCTGGCCGATCTGCCCCCGGCCGCGCGCGTCCTCGTGACCGAAGCGCTGGAGCAGCGCGAATTCATGCCAACCATCCAGCGCGTGCTGGCCGTCAGCAGCTTTGCCACCCCCAGCCACTGGCACGTGCAAACCGACCGGGGCGAAACCTGGCTCACCCTCAAAGGCGAAGAAGACATCCGCCGCCTGGGCGCCGACCTGCTCATCATCAGCGACGCCCACGGCGTGCAATACCTCATCCGCAAGCTGCAAGACATGGACCGGCAAAGCCGCAAGCTGCTCGACCGCTTCCTCTGAGCGCGCTCCGAACCACCTGCCGGGATGCCCAAAAAGCAGGAGCAAATTCAAAGGGGCTAAAAAGGCATCTCGCGCCCAGTCCACTAGGACATCATGCTCTGAATAAAGGAGCAAATTCAGGGCATATCTGCCGCCTGCTCCATGCCCTCTTTCCCCTTGCAGCCGGGCGCTAGGCAAGCCTTGCAGCAGCCCCAACCACGGGCCTGCCCTGCTTCACTGCGCCCTCATGAGATGGGGCCAGCTTCCTTGCGCATCTGCCAGCGCCAGACCGGCGCGCGTTCAATGGCGCGAAAACACTGACTGTATTGGTCGATACGGGCGGCCTTCCGTGCTGACGCTGACTTCATTCCAGGCTGCAAGCGCATAAAAACGTTTATGCCATCCTGTGGTTTCCCAGACCATGACGTGAATATGCGGCCTGCTGGAATCAAATCCCGCGCTGCGTTTCCAGCCTGGCCCCAGCCATTCATCCACCGAGCGTGCAATATCTTCATCGGTGGTTGTGGCGTCGGCAGCCAGCGTTGGCGCATTGATACCGCGTTTTGCCCCCCTTTCAACGAATCTTTCGGCCAGTTCGGCGGCCGTCTCCATAAGCGGCACGGAGCTTTCGTCACGGAAAGGAAAAAACTCCACGCCCGGAATGGGCAGTGAAAGCAGATCGGTTCTGTCAGGCGGCGAACATGCAGATAACGCAACGGCAAGCATGCCCCATACAAGCAGGCGGCGCATAAGATTAAACATGAAGAAGGCAGAGGAAAATCAATTGAACGCGCATGGCATTCACCCATTTCTCATTCCACTCGGATTAATGTGTGCGCGCTTGCCATTGTCTTTGTTCACGAAAAACAATTGCGCTCGCTCAAGGGCGCGAATAGACCGATATGATCGGGCGGTATTTACGTCCTTCCTTGTTGGCATACACCTTGTCCCAGGTTGCAATAATATAAAAGCGCTTGTGCCAGTAGCCTGCGGTTTCCCAGGCCATGATGTGAATATGCGGTCTGCTGGAATCAAACCCCGCGCTACGCTGCCAGTCCGGCCCCAGTAATTCATCCACGGAGCGGGCAATATCTTCATTTGTCAGTGTGGCATCGGCTGCCAGTGTGGGGGCGCCGCCAAAGCCATTTGCCCCCTTGGCCGCGAAACTGTCCGCCAGTTCGGCCGCCGTTTCCATGAGCGGCGCCCAGCTTTCATTGCGGAAGGGGTATTGCTCCACGCCTGGGATGGGCAAAGATAGCAAATCGGTTTTGTCGGGCAGCGAGCAGGCAGGCAGAGCCATTGCAACCAGGCAAATGGCAAACAGGCGGTGCGCAAGGCTAGACATATATGCAGGCGGGGTGGAAGTCAATTGGCGGCGTTCGGCGTTGGTTCGCTTCACGCGCTATTTGCAGCAGGTTTTTGCACTCATTGTTTTGACAGCCATGAAGAAATGGCGCCTGCTGAATGGCGTGAGAATACTGATCGCATTGGACGGTACTGGCGGCCTTCTATATCGGTATAAACTTCATCCCAGGTTGCTATAGCGTAGAAACGTTTATACCATCCCGTGGTTTCCCAGACCATGACGTGAATATGCGGCCTGCTGGAATGGAACCCCTCACTGCGTTTCCAGTTTGGCCTCAGCCATTCATCCACGGAGCGGGCAATGTCTTCGTCGGTGGTTGTGGCATCGGTAATCAGCGACTGCCCATTGATGCCGCGCTTGGCTCCTCTGTCAATGAAATTTTCAGCCAGTTCGGTTGCTGCTTTCAGAAGCGGCGTTGAGCTTTCGTCCTCGTAGGGATTGAATTCCACATTCGGCACAGACACGGACAGGGACAGCAAGTCGGTTTTGTCTGGCGGCGAACATGCGGGCAGAGCAACTGCAATCAGGCAAATAGCAAACAGGCGGTATAAAAAAATAAACATAGTACGCGGGGTGAGCTGTATAAAATGCAATTGTGAAATGGCAACCTGCCTTATAAGAACAAGGTTGGCTGCCAATTTCACTATTTATGTTTTATTGCTGACGTACGTAGCCTGCCTTGGAATTGAAAGCATCTTCAGCCGGACCTCGATAGCGTTCGCCATCGGCATATACAGGCATGGCCAATCCTCGCAATTCATTCACGATCTTGGTGCGATTGCCATTGGCTTGTTTCACTACCTCATCCACCATGAGGCTGGTCAGTCCGGAAACAGTGCCAGAGGCGCGGCCCAAGCTGGCGGCGCTGATGCTGGCGCTCAGAATGGATTTAACAATAGCGCCGGTCTTCGTGACGTCTGCGTTGAGTTTGTCAACGCCTGTGCGCATAGCCCCGACGTAGTAGCCTAGATTCTGGGCGTTTTGGTGGTAAAGCTTGCCGCTCCTGTTTGGAACTTGTTGTTCGAAAAAATCAGTAGGTGATTGGCCTGTGCCAGCACCTTGCAGCTGGGCCAGTTGTTCACCAATGATTTTTGATCCGCTTTCCGGATCGTTACGCAAGACTTCTGAAATATAGGCGCTTAACTCCAAGCCTGTTCCCTGTATGTCCGCTTGATTGAGCTGGTTAGTGACGCCTCGCGCATCCGTATTCATCAGGGCCGTCATGCGCTCCGTAATGCCCTGAATATGGGGGTTGGCCACTGGCGCCGAGACCGCAAGAGGGGTGTTTTGAATGGCGCGCATGCCGGATACGATATTCGCAGCAGAAGAAAATAATTTCCCCTTGACGGAAGCGTCTTCGCTTTTTGCGGCCCGCTCCAGCAGTTTGTTGATGGCTTCGGGCTGATAGGACACGCCATGGTTTCTGCTGTCGATTGAGTAAATCGTTTCATTAATGCCTGCTTTTGCCACATTGTTCAGCACAGATTGAGGCAGATTGTTGATGGCCTGATCGAATGAGGCGCGGCCTTCTGATGCCCCCGTGTCAAAGCTGTTGAGCACGGTCAGGATGGCTTTGGCATCTTTGTCCACTTTTTCCGTTATGGCTACGCCCTACGCCAAGGGCAAAAGGGCGTCCGTAATCATTGTCAGCCGTGCGGGGCGACATGGCTTCGATATAGGCCCTGCGGCTTTGCAGCGAACCTTTATTGGCAACCGACTCGGCCAGCAGCTGCGTGTCGTCGCGGCTGTCAAAGGCGCTGGCCAGGCGGGCCAGGTCTTTGCCTGTGCTGCTTTCGGCCAGTGTGTCGAACAGGGTGCGCTTTTCATCATGCGACAGGCCGCCAGCGCCCAAGATGCCTGCGGCATTGACGTCACTGGCCAATTCATTGAGGGCGGTATCCGACAGATTGGTCAGCACGCCTTCACGCTCGCCGGGCGGAAGCTGCCGGAGTTCATCCAGCGTCTTGTGCAGATTGCCATTGCGTGATACGCCCAAAATGCCGTCATCCAGGCTGCGGCTTTGAATGTTGTAAGCGGTCTGAAAGGTTGCCCTGGTCAGGGTTGCCATAGCGTTGCTCCTTGCTTGGGTTGAAAACATGGCTATTCAAACATTTCACGTAGGTTTGCGATAGCTGGGGTAACTATGCAGATGGCCCGAAATGGCGGCGCGGATATAAGTGGATACCCTGGGTTTTGGCGCAGCGGCCGAGGAGAAAGGGGCGGCTATCATGTAACAATTTAATGCAAATTGCCCTGCTTTCGCGCTAATTCGCATCAATTGACGGGCAACACGCCCTCAAAAGACCTGAGAAGCCGTCCTCAAAGAGGGAATATGCGGCAAACAATCGTCATGTTCATTCAAGTGGCATGAGCGATAAGCAGTGGCAAGTGCTGGCCAAACACTTTACTGAAATGAACAAGAGAGGACGTCCTCGGGAGCACAGCACCCGAAACATGATTAACGCCATCTTCCATGTACAAGCCACGGGTTGCCAGTGGCACGCACTACCCAAGGACTACCCGCCTGCAAACAGGTCTGCAACACCTTTGCCCGCTGGCGTCGGCGCGGCGTGTGGGGTGTGCTGCTGGCGCTGCTGCGCCAGCAAGTGCGCGCCAAGGCAGGAAGGCAGGCCAGGCCCAGCACAGCCATCATCGACTTTCAATCGGTCAAGACAGTCTCAAAAGGGGGCAGCGCGGATATGACGCAGGCAAAAGAGTGACTGTTCTTGTACTTTGAGAGTCTGAAGACCATCTTTGTCGATGGCAGCTACTCGTGCAGCCTGATCAATTGGGCGCTGAGCATGTTGGGTTGGAACATGCAGGTGATCAAGCGCTGCCAGCAGCGCGTCTTCAGGGTATTGCCCAAGCGCTGGGTTGTGCAGAGGACTTTTGCCTGGCTGAGTCAATCTAGAAGAATGAGCAAGGACTACGAGGTCAGCGTGGCTTCAGCCGAAGCATTTATCAAGATTGCTTGCATTCGGCGCATGGTCAGGCCCTTGAGATGATTTGGGGACAGCCTCTCAGGCGGATCACGCCAAGTTATCTCAGCACGGCAGCGATAGAGTGCAGTATCGAGAAATAGGCGAGGTTGACTGCAACTGCAGGGCATCCCACATGGCCAGCCCTGCCGGACAAAAGTCTTGGACGTGTGCCCATTGGGCATCTGTCAAGGCGTGTCATGTTCCTGATCATGTTACATGATCAGGATTTGAGACACGCCCTAAATATAAGAAAGCCTAACGAATAAATCCCCATAAATTATAGTAACCATTCCTTAGAACTCCTCCTGACGTTTCAGTAGGCAACTGCTCATATGCAGAAGAAACAACTAATGCTGCTTCACCATTATTGTTGTATGCAGCAACCATTCTAGGTAGAACTTGAACAGGATCGAATCCATTACGGCCATTAAGAGAGGGACCCGAAAAAGATCGAATTATCTTATTTGTTGCCGCACTGTACACACTCCAACGCCCCTCACCACTGATCGTAAGCAAATCTCCATTTCGATTAAATGTATTAACAAAAAAACCTGACCATTTCCCCAAGCAGGGAACACCCTTAGGCAATTCTTGCTGGCTCCATTGGCCACCAACCCCATCTCTTACATAAACATAACATTTGTCATTGTTGGCATCCGCAAACTCGCCCCCTGGCATCAAGTTGTATGCATAAACGCGCCCGCCATCCCCTACGACCAAGGGAAAGACTTTGGCTGTATTCGCAATAAAACCTGCTGTATTATTGGCGCTTCCATCAAACCACGCGCGTCCAATATCGCTAACTTGCCAGTCATTTCCTGCATCAGCAACCGCAACGAATCTAATATCTGATGAACCAATAGTTTGCACCCATTGTACAGCAGCATATCCTTTGTTAATATGTGCAGCGCTTAAACTACCTCCACTTTGGCGCGAGTCCATAATTCGTACATCTTCAAACCCACCATCAAATGTTCCTCGAGAAACCATGACATTGACTCTACCAGTTTTTTGCTTAGCAGAAGAAGCCCAAATCATATTTGCGGAACTATCCATACTAAAAACCGCTCGATCTGCAACACTAATATTCTTGAAAATATGTCGTTGCCACTGTGTATGTCCCGCAGGCCGATAGCTAATCGCACGGCGCTCTACGATTTCACCTTTATCACTACCCTCCTTGGGTTCCCAATAAAGATGATGAATAGCAATATTTCCCGCATCATCTATAGCAGGCTCATGCACTTGAGAAAATCCTAATAGATCAGGAAAGTCTGTTAACGGTTCTGGAGCAGACCAAGTGCCTGTCGTGTTTTCATACCGTGAAAACATAAGAAATGTACATAAAGCAGGAGGTTTCTCATAGCTATCTGATAAACAGTTATTTTTTCCAAGCCAAGTAACAATAACATTACCATTTGGAGATCCAGCGATACTTCCAACAATGAATCGCGAATGACTACTCGTACTCTCTCCTAATAACAGAGGGGTGCTCCACGTAGCTACGCCATCAGCATTTACCTTGCCGCGTATCACATAAACAGACGAGGCCATTCCTTGCGTATTTGATCTAGTGGCATAAAGCATAGTAGTATTTCCAGCATCATCCAATACAACGCCATTCCCTATTGTTGGCGTGTTTTGAGCTGTCTCTGCAGTAGCCGCAACTAATAATCGGCTGCTCCGCCACTTTTCAGCAATAACGGGCGCTTGAGGTTCAGGTGTTGGCGTAGCCGTTGGTGTTGGCGTAGCCGTTGGTGTTGGCGTAGCCGTTGGTGTTGGCGTAGCCGTTGGTGTTGGCGTAGCCGTTGGTGTTGGCGTAGCCGTTGGTGTTGGCGTAGCCGTTGGTGTTGGCGTAGCCGTTGGCGCAGGAACAGAATCTCCGCCACCGCCACAAGCAGCTAAAGCTGCAATCGCAGCAAGCATTACTAAATGCTTAGTACCAGGAATAGACTGAATCAACATTTTTCTCCTTCACAATATGCAATACAATAGAGTCGCTAACTTAGCGCAAACTGAATTTAAAAGCAAAATTAACATGCTCTCTCATCAATCTGCTATCGATAATAGCATTTTTGTCTACATGTCACCGATTGAGTGACTACAATCCTGCACATGATCTCCTGCGCAGCTGGTACCGAGAATGTGAGATGCATGGACTGGAGGCTGATGCTGAGCGAGCGTTCGCAGTTTCCCCACACCTTCCAGCTCTTCTCCAGCTAGATGAAGCTGTGTTCAACATTTTGCATGAGCCTAAAGGCGCGAAGTCCGTGTCTCTTGATACGCTGTTACGTGCTCGCCCAAGACGTCCTCCAACCCCAAGCGCAAAGGTCGGTTCAGCGTAGCGACATCGCACAGCAGGTTTTGCTTTTGGTTCAAAATAGGTTCGCAAAGCTTGATACGTTCTAACAATTGCTTGCCTTAACTTTTCAATGCCTCGACGTGGGGCAAGCCTTGGATAGCTACCACAATGTGACGTTTGACGTTTAAAGACTGTCCTCAAAGCCATTCCAGAAGCCTGCATATGAATCGCCCCGGGTTTTGAGGAGGCTCAACACTCTGAGAGGATTGAGCCATGAGCAAGTCGAACAAGTTCTCACCCGAGGTG
>ERZ773090.376-NODE-376-length-26689-cov-6.35466_pt1 | contig 26689 bp, 22 predicted proteins | sample MGYA00580579_ERZ773090 | MGnify/ENA primary metagenome ERZ773090 (study PRJEB29015, sample SAMEA2738014) | human oral metagenome | biome: human oral; feature: human-associated habitat; material: dental | place: China | collected 2132 ... | reverse complement strand
AGATAATAAAGGAATCGCTGATAAAATGAAGTCCGTCAGATTGGCGTAGATTTTTCGTCCGAACAAGGAGGCAAACCGGACGCATAGCCAAAGCTATGTGGAGGATTTGCCGACACAGTGCGGGCAAAAAAGATGCGTCAAGATGGCGGTGCTGAATTTATCAGTGCTTCCTAAAATCTGGAGGCGAGATCATGGACAACAAGAAGGAAATGGAGCGGGCGGAGCTGCACCGCGCCATCTGGCAGATCGCGAACGACCTGCGCGGTGAAGTGGATGGTTGGGACTTTAAGCAGTACGTTTTAGGAATGCTGTTTTACCGCTATATTTCGGAGAAGCTGACGAATTATCTCAACACTGAGGCGCGTGAGGCGGGGGACGTGGACTTTGACTATGCCGCGCTGCCCGATGCGGAGGCGCTCACGGAGAAGAGCAATATTGTGGATGAACAGGGCTATTTCATCCTTCCGAGCGAACTTTTTGTGAATGTGCGTAAGAATGCGCCGACCAATGAAAACCTCAATGAAACCTTGGAACAGGTCTTTCACCACATCGAGAGTTCATCTGTGGGAACATCGAGCGAGGGCGACCTTGCAGGTTTGTTTGATGAGTTTGATGTAAATAGCAATAAACTCGGTAAAACAGTGCCGAAACGCAATGAGAATCTTGTAAAGCTCATGAACGGCATTGGGAACATGGGGCTTGGTCACTATCAAGACAACACCATTGACGCGTTCGGCGATGCCTATGAATATCTCATGCGGATGTATGCGTCGAATGCAGGCAAGAGCGGCGGCGAGTATTTTACGCCGCAGGAGGTCTCGGAGCTTCTCACGCATCTCACCGTTGTCGGCAAAACCTAGGTGAACAAGGTCTATGATCCTGCCTGCGGCAGCGGGTCACTCCTGCTCAAATTTGCGAAGATTCTCGGGAAGGAAAACGTGCGAAACGGTTTCTATGGGCAGGACAACAACCTCACATCATATAATCTTTGCCGTATCAATATGTTCTTGCACGACATCAATTTCGATGATTTCGACATTGCACATGGAAATACACTCACAGACCCACAGCACTGGGACGATGAGCCGTTCGAGGCAATCGTCTGCAATCCGCCCTACTCCAAAAAATGGCCGGGGAAAGAGAATCCTCTGCTCATCAATGATCCGCGCTATGCTCCTGCGGGCGTTCTTGCACCCGTGAGCAAATCGGATTTCGCCTTTATCATGCACGCGCTCGCATGGCTTGCAGCGAGTGGAACGGCGGCGATCGTCTGCTTCCCCGGCATCATGTATCGCGGTGGTGCGGAGAAGAAGATACGTCAATATCTCATCGACAGCAACTTCGTTGATGCCGTGATTCAGCTGCCGGACAACCTATTCTTTGGCACAACGATTGCGACCTGCATTATGGTGCTCAAAAAGTCAAAGCCAGATACAACGACGGTCTTTATTGACGCATCAAAGGAATATGTCAAGGTCACAAACAGTAACAAACTCTCACAGGAAAACATCGAGAACATCCTAAAGCTATATACAGAGCGCGTGGATGTGGCGCATACGGTGCGCGTGGTGAAGGGCGTGGAGATCGCAGCCGAGGACTATAACTTCTCCGTCAGCACCTATGTCGAGCCGGAGGATACACGGGAGATCATAGATATCGTGCAGCTGAACGCCGAGATTCGTGCCATCGTCGCACGCGAGGCGGTCCTGCGCGACGAGATTGAGAAAATCATCGCCGAGATCGAGGGAGAGGAGGGCATCGCGCTATGAGCCGGCTAAGTGAGATGATACAGGAACTGTGTCCCGATGGGGTGGAGTATCGGAAGTTGGGAGAGATTGGCACTCTTATCAGAGGGAAGCGCTTTGTAAAAAATGATTTTATAGAGGTTGGTGTGCCTGCGATCCATTATGGGGAACTTTATACACATTATGGAATTTCTGCTAGTGAGGTGAAAACACATATACGTCCAGAAATTGCTCTGAAAATGAGATATGCGCAGCCGAATGACATTGTCATTGTCGGAGCGGGGGAAACTATCGAAGATATCGGTATTGGCGTAGCTTGGCTGGGAAAAAGGGCGGTGGCGGTTCATGATGCTTGCTATATCTTCCATCATGAATTAAACCCTGTGTTTATTTCGTATATTTTACGAACAGAAGCTTATCATCGACAACTCAAGAAATATATTACGACAGGAAAAATATCATCAATTTCGGCAAATGGGATAGGACAAGCAATTATTCCCGTCCCTCCGTTACCCATCCAAAATGAAATCGTGAAAATGTTGGACAATTTTACAGAGCTAACAGCGGAGCATTCGTTGCGAAAAAAACAATATAATTTCTATCGTGACAGTCTTTTGAACTTTGCTACTACAGATAGGTTTGCAGTGCAGATAGAGGGACAGAAAAATCAGAGTATCAGCGAAGTTGGCAGACTTTCCGATGCATTTGAGATGAAATATGCACGACTCGGGGAAATCGGTCACTTTTATGGTGGGCTCAATGGGAAAAGTAAGGAGGATTTCCAAGGAGGGAATGAGCCCTTTATTACTTATATGGAGGTATACTCGAATCTAGCACTAAAAGGGGCGTTGGAGAACCTCGTCCGAATCGGAGCAGGAGAGTGTCAGAATACTGTAGCCTATGGAGATATCATGTTTACAGGCTCGTCTGAGACGCGAGAGGAATGCGGCATATCCTGTGTTATGACAGAGCCGCTGAAGCAAAAGGTATATCTCAATAGTTTTTGTTTTGGCTATCGGTTCGACCAGTCAGATATGCTCTTGCCAGCGTTTTCCAAATATCTATTTCGCAGTAAAAATATACGGGCGCAGATTATCAAAACGGCAAGCGGTGTCACCCGATTTAACGTGTCGAAGAAGAAAATGGAAAATGTGATTATCCCCATCCCACCGCTCGAAGTTCAGGCAAAAATCGTCTCCATCCTCGACCGCTTCGACACCCTCTGCAATGATCTCACGCAGGGGCTGCCCGCCGAGATCGCCGCACGCAGGAAGCAGTATGAATACTATCGCGACAAACTCCTTACATTTCGGCGTAAGGGGGCGTGAACCTCTTTATCGTAACTTGAAAGGTTCGCCGTTCGTTTTGTAAGGTTCGAGCCGGAAAATGGGATAGTGCAGTTTGTGTTTATTCGCTAGAGGCTTGTTGTTACTGTTTTTTGTATGATTTGACTGCATAGAGCTGTTGTAAGGTTTGACTTTAAACTTGTAAGGTTACATTTTTACAGAATGGAGGTATGCTATGCCTATGAATTCTGCACTGAATCGGATGTTGACATTGGACTATATTCTTCATGAGAAGGAGAATAAATATTTTGACTGCAAGTCTGCACAGATTAAACCGTCTGATCTTGCACCTTTGATTTCCGGCTTTGCCAATGCAGACGGCGGAACTATTGTCGTCGGAATCAGTGATAAACTGCGCATGCTTGAAGGCATTGATTTTGTCGGGCACGATAAGATCAATGATTTCATCAATGCACCGAAGGATTTCTGTCAGCCAATGCCGCGCTATCAGGAAGAGTTTCTTGATATTGTGAATGCTGATGGGGAGCCGGATCGTATTCTTCTCCTTCATATTCAGGAGAGCGAGGGACAAATCGTTCGCAACATACAGGGGCGAACATGGCTGCGGATTGCTGACCGAACCAAGGAACTGCATGGCGATGACCTCAAAAATCTGGAGTACGCGAAAAGTACACGTTGTTTTGAAGATGAACCCAACTGGGATGCAGTTATAGAGGATTTGGATGCTGATCTTTTGACACAATATAAAGAGATCATCGGTGCAGAACAGCAGACTGATGAACAGGTGTTACATGCACGTGGGTTTATCAAACGTGTGCAGGGGCGGGGATACCTTTCAAATGCGGCGGTACTTCTCTTTGCGCGGAATATTTCTCAGTTTTATCCGAATTGCCGAATTCGGTTTTTGCGTTATGATGGTACGTATGCCGGTGTTGGTACAAAGATCAATATTATACGAGATAAAAGCATTGAATTGTCCTTGCTGCGTATTATTGAGGTGACAAAAAACTTTATCGCAACACAGCTTCGAGAGTTTACCATGCTCAATGTATCAAGTGGAAAATTTCAGATTGTGCCGGAGTATCCCGAATTTGCATGGCTTGAGGGGATTGTAAATGCAGTAACGCATCGGGAGTATGCAATGAGCGGGGGCTACATCAAGGTGAGCATGTATGATGACCGTCTTGAGATCGAGAGCCCCGGCAAGCTGCCAAATATTGTGACCCTTGAGAATATCAAGGAAACGCGTTACTCGCGTAATCCGCGTATCTCACGTGTGTTGACCGAGTTCGGTTGGGTGAGGGAGCTCAATGAAGGTGTCAATCGAATCTACAAGGAGATGGCTGATTATTTCCTTGATGCACCGGATTATACCGAACCGAAAGAATCGGTCAGGCTTGTGCTGCGGAATAATATTGTTATGAGAAGGAAACGACAGGAGCTGCATACGATTGATCATGTGGGGTCTGCTGTCTGGGACAAGCTGGATCGTATACAACAGATGCTGCTCACCTACATGATCAATCATGGCCCTGCGAGCCGCTCTGATCTTTCGGTGTATGTAGAAAATAGATCAGCCGGAACGATTCTGGCTCGGCTTAATCTGCTCATTAGTATGGGGCTTGTGAAAGCGAATGGCTCTAAATTCGCTCCCAATCGCACCTATGAGGCTATACTGTCTAAAAAGGAAAAATTGTAAGGTTGTTTCTCCATTTTGTAAGGTAACAGGGAGAAAACAGTACCTTACAACTGGGATGTTTTATCTGTTGAGGCCTGAAAATATTGGCCTTGTAAGGTTTGGAATAAAATTGTAAGGTAAAAATCTGTTTTGTAAGGTTCGCAGATGGTTTTATGAGGTTCACAAATATACTATTGAGAGAAGAAAACGAGGGGCATCATGTACTATAATCTCATCGCGAGCGCGGAGGAGAGTACGGTACTCGCGCAGTATGTGCGGGAGGAGCGTGCGCCATACGGGTCGTACCAGTCGGAGGCAGCACTGGAGCGGGCGCTCATCCGTCTGCTGGAGGAGGAGGGCTATGCGTATCTCTCCATTCACGATGAGACGGAGCTGATCGCCAATCTCCGCACGCAGCTCTCGGCACTCAACGACTATGATTTCACGGATGCGGAGTGGGAGCGCTTTTTCAAGACATCAATTGCGCCCGCGAGCGACGGCATCGTGGAGAAGACGCGCCGCATCCAGACGGACTATATCCAGAATCTGCGGCGTGATGATGGCACGACGAAGAATATACGTCTGATTGACAAGGAACATATCCATAACAACCGACTGCAGGTGATCAATCAGTATGCGGTGGAGGGTGGTGTGAACGCGGGGGAGAATGCGGCGGCACACGCGAACCGCTATGACGTGACGATCCTCGTGAACGGGCTGCCGCTCGTGCATCTGGAGCTGAAGCGGCGCGGCGTGGAGATCCGTCAGGCGTTCAATCAGATTCGCCGCTATCAGCGGGATAGCTTCTGGGCGGGCGCAGGGCTGTACGAGTATGTCCAGATTTTTGTGATTTCGAATGGGACGAATACGAAGTACTATTCCAATACAACGCGTGCGAGCCATATCCGCGAGATGGACGCGGCGGGGCGCAAGGCAAGCAAAAAGACGAGCAACAGCTTTGAGTTTACGTCCTACTGGGCGGATGCGGGCAATCGCCTTATCACCGATCTGATGGATTTCGGGCGGACGTTTCTCGCACGGCACACGCTGCTCGCGCTTCTCACACGTTACTGTATTTTTACGACGGAAGAAGTGCTCATGCTCATGCGACCGTATCAGATTGCGGCGACGGAGCGGATTCTCAGCCGTATCAAGATTTCGTCCAATTACAAGACGTGGGGGAGCATTGAGGGCGGCGGCTACATCTGGCACACGACGGGGTCGGGCAAGACGCTGACCTCGTTCAAGACGGCGCAGCTCGCCTCCGCAATGCCCGAGATTGACAAGGTGCTGTTCGTGGTCGACCGCAAGGATCTCGACTACCAGACGATGAAGGAGTATGACCGCTTCGAGAAGGGGGGCGGCGAACGGGAACACTTCGACGGCGGTGCTTGCGCGGCAGCTTGCGGACGATGGAGCGCGCATTGTGGTGACGACGATCCAGAAGCTGTCGAATTTCATCCGTCAGAACAGGACGCACCCGATCTATGGCAAGCATGTTGTGTTGATTTTCGATGAGTGCCACCGCTCGCAGTTCGGTGAGATGCACACGGCGATCACAAAGGCGTTTAAGAAGTATCACGTCTTCGGATTCACGGGGACGCCGATCTTTGCACCGAATGCCGCAGGGGCGGGCAAGCCGTCTGCGCGGACAACGCCGCAGCTGTTCGGGGACAAGCTGCATACCTATACGATTGTGAATGCGATCAATGACGGCAATGTGCTCCCGTTCCGTATTGACTACATCAATACGATGAAAAGCAAAGATGACGTCGATGATAAAGAGGTGCGTGCGATTGATCGGGAAAAGGCACTCGCCGCACCCGAGCGCATTCACGCGGTGACGAAATACATTCTCGCGCATTTCGACCAGAAGACGATGCGGAGCAAGGCGTATTCGCTGAAGGGGCAGCGTGTGCTCGGCTTCAACTCCATGTTTGCCGTCGCGTCAATTCCCGCGTGCATGGCGTACTATGAGGAGCTGCGCCGTCAGCTGAAGGAGGCGGGACGGAGTCTCACGATTGCGACCATCTTCAGCTATGCGGCGAATGAGGACGATCCGGAGGATGCACTGCCCGATGAGGACTTCGATACGGCGGGGCTTGACCGCACGAGCCGCGACTTTCTTGATGATGCGATTGCGGACTACAACGCGCAGTTTCACACGAATTTCTCGACGGACGGCGATTCGTTTCAGAACTACTATAAGGATCTCTCGCAGCGGATGAAGAAGCGTGAGATCGATCTGCTTATCGTGGTGAATATGTTCCTCACGGGATTTGACGCGACGACGCTCAACACGCTCTGGGTGGACAAGAATCTGAAATACCACGGGTTGATTCAGGCATTCTCGCGCACGAATCGGATTCTGAACTCGGTCAAGACGTTTGGCAACATTGTCGCATTCCGCAATCTGGCAAAGGCGACAGACGATGCAATCTCACTCTTTGGCGATGAGAATGCCGAGAGTGTTGTGCTCCTGCGCGGGTTCCGCGACTACTATGACGGCTATGATGATGAAAAGGGGCAGCATCACAAGGGCTATGCGGAGTTGATCGCGGAGCTGCGTGCGAAGTTCACTGTTGGAGAGCAGGTCTTAGGCGAGACGGCGCAGAAGGATTTTGTGCGTATTTTTGGCAGCATCCTGCGTCTGCGGAACATCCTCACGGCGTTTGACGACTTCGCGGAGGATGATCCGCTGCTGCCCCCGCGTGCTCTGCAGGACTACCAGAGCGCCTATCTCGATATACACCATATATTGACGGGGCAGGGGAATGCGGAGAAGGAGAATATCAACGACGATGTTGTGTTCGAGCTGGAACTGATTCGGCAGGTAGATATTAACATCGACTACATTCTCATGCTCGTGGAGAAGTATCATGCTGCGAACGGCACGGATAAGAGCATCATCGGCGCAATCGACCGCGCGATTGGCGCAAGTCCCGAGCTGCGCAGCAAGAAGGAGCTGATCGACGGGTTCATTGCGACCGTCAATACGGACACTCGGGTGATGGAGGACTGGCGCAGATACGTCACGGAGGAGAAGGAAAAGGCACTCGCCTCCATTGTGGCGGAGGAGAATCTGAAACCCGACGAGACGGAGCGGTTCGTCGCGAGCACGTTCCGCGACGGCCGGCTCAAGACCACCGGCACCGCCATCGACGCGATCCTCCCGCCCGTGCGTCGCTTCGGTGGTGGGCGTGCCGTGAAGAAGCGCAGCGTCATTGAGAAGCTGAAGGCGTTCTTTGAGAAGTTTATGGGGCTTGTGGGAGAGTAGGCGCGTAGGAGTGAAGATGCATGCAGCTGACGAAGGGAATGCCGAGTGGGCTGGTCGGTGCATGGGGCGGTGACACTCTGCCGCCCGCACCGTTCGCACAGGAGATCTATCTCACGCATTTCCCCATTGCGGGGGCATACTATGTGGAGGGGGGGGCGATATCGTTAAAGATATGCGGGCGGGAGACATGCTGAATCTCCTGCGCGAGCCGGAGAATGAGCACGACCATTTTGCGATCAAGGTCGTCGATGCCGAGAAGCGCAAACTCGGTTATAAACGAGATGAGTGAGGGGGGGCTATCCTACCGTGCGAGATGAGTATACAACATGTTTTTGTGTTGGGCATGTTTTTTAGATATATGTCGCTGCATGGCAAGGATGAGAGCCTCTCTCGTTCGTCTCGTGGATGTGGGGAAATTTGTGCATTCAGATAAGAGAAAGAGAAGATAATGCTCTGTAGAACATTTTGAATAATAAGGATTGCCTTTGGATTAACGATGAGGAGGAAATGTACTCATGGAAAATATCAAATTGAAGGTATTAGCCAGTTTGGCTCTTATGGAAACAGATCTTTTGTCTAGAGATTATCTGTCCAATTTTTTGCCATATATTGCAAATTTAATCGAAAAGAAAAAATATGAATCGATAGAAATTGGGGAGGTTATAAAAGATTTTACGGAGGAGTATGGGATTGATTTACCACATGCACCGATGAAAGATGTTCTATCCCGTGCGGTAGAGGACGGGATTATTGCTCTTGAACAAAATGGCAAATATGTAGTCCAAAAAAGCAAGGTGTCACAATATTCTTTTCTTGCTGCTCAGAGAACACGAGAACAAGAAATAAACATTTTATTGAATAACTTTATTTCTTATGTAAAAAAGACATATGATTTAGATATAGATAGAACAACGGCAGGGGAAAGTTTTATAGATTTTTTAGATGAATATTCTCCAAGAGAAATTGCACAAGAAAATAACTTAACAGATGATGAAGTTAATCGATCGAATAAAAGCGTGTTTTTGATGGCTGAATTTATTCAGCGGTGCAGAGAACATGATGTTTCTTCCTTTTCTTTATTGAATAATCTCAGCGTGGCGTATTTGTTGACGGTAGCTTTGAATTTTGATGAACCTGTGAAAGGTAGACTTGAACGGTTTAAGGGAATGACAATATATCTTGACACCCCCATTATATTAAGATTGCTAGGGTTGCAAACAGAGGAGCTTGCGTTGTCTTATAAAGAGATGTTTGAAAATTTTACAGAAACACTAGCTCCCGAATTTAGGATATTTGAGCATACATATAATGAATTAGAGGATATAATTACTGATTGTACCAAGTGGATTGATAATCCTTTATACGATCCTCGATATGCCAATCCCGCTTTGTTGCAATTTATAAAAAAAAATTTTACAAGAACTAAAATAGAGCTTTATGCAGCTAATTTGCCAGATAAATTAGGTGAATTCAATATTGAAGTAGACACGGGAGAGTACTATCTTCTTCATGAAAATAAATATGAGATCGATGTGGTGAAACTAAAAGAAAGACTGGTGACTATATATAAGAGAAATAATCCAGACTATGATGATGTAAAGGGAGATAGGATGCTAACATATGATATAAATTCTATTGAGAAAATTGCAAAACTATGGGGAAACAAATCATCACGCTCTTACCATAATTTAGGATATGTGTTCCTTACAACGAATGGGACGCTGTCTTATGTTAGTCGTCATTATATCAAAGAGTATTGGTGGAACAGACAACAAAAAAATTCTCCTTGCATTACAGATTCGTATCTTGGCACTATGGTTTGGTTGAGTACACCCGCCGAGAAGATGAAAAAACTATCCAGACTAAAGCTGTTGGCGGATTGTAGCGCTGCAACATCATTGTCAAAAGAGGTTTTGGAGAAACTATATAGAACTGTTGAGGAAATGAAGAAATCCAATGAGATAAATAATGATGATTATTTAATTCTCAGAGCACAGTCCTATGATTCAAACTATCTGAAAAGAATTACTTATAATGATGAAAATGAGTTTTCAGATGAGACGGTAGAGCAGCTATTGGAACATATCAAACAAAAAAATGCTCTTCCATATAAAAAGGAGATAGAAGAAAAGAACAATGAGAATATCAGATTGAAGGAGGAACTTGAAGAAAAGACTAGAAAGAATCAGCAGCTTATGGATGATAAAAGAAAAGAGGAGAAAATTAAAAATGAAAATGAAGATGCGATCAACAACTATGCGGAAAAAATTTGTGTCCAAATAACAAATATATATCTTCCCGTGTTGGCCGTATTATTTGCGGTAATCGCTGCAGCCCTCGCGTGTATGTCAGATATGCAATTTTTAGATAAACCAATAAATCTTTTGAGCTCTATATTAACATTGGCGACTACAATATTAGCCATAGTATTGAAATGCAATCTATTTTTCTTGAGAAGTAAGTTAAAAACCATTATAAAAAAGCTCTATAGGATCAAGCTTTTCTGGAATGAGTCAATATAAAACGAACAAAGGATATATTGGCAATATGAAAATGGCTAAGAAAATGTGACCTGACCCCCAAAAGTTAGACTTAGAAGAAGTAACTTTTGGGGGGATTGTAATGGCAAAATACAGTACAGAATATAAACTGAAGATTGTAAGGGAATACCTTGCAGGACAAGGAGGATATAGAGCCTTATCCAAACGGCACGAGATTACGGAATCTCAAATCGAACATTGGGTGAAAGCATATCGAGCATTTGGAGAAGAGGGTCTGAAACGCTCCCGTGCACAGCAAACCTACTCTTTCGAATTTAAGCGTTCTGCCGTAGAATGTTATCTATCAACAGAGGCATCCTATCAGGACGTAGCCCTTGCGCATGGACTGAACAATCCGTTCATGCTTGTCCGTTGGACAAAGGAGTACCGCAGTGGCGGAGTGGATGCCCTGAAACCAAAACCGAAAGGAAGTGAGTTCAAATACTGGTTGCGGGACAGCGATGGGAAGCCTGTCACACATAAGCTGTATCTCGATCCATATATGGATCTGTTTAACAGTGAGATTGTCAGCTTCCATATCGGAAAGACACCGTCTGCAGAGGGAATTCAGAGCGCATTGGAAGAAGCGATTCGTGTGACAGCGGACTGTTCCTACTGACGTACATCCCACTCGGATCAGGATGGGCGTATCAAATGAAGTCATACACGAAGAGGCTCAAGGAGGAACGAATCTTTCAGAGTATGTCGCGCAAAGGGAACTGTCTGGACAACAGTGTGATGGAGAACTTCTTCGGACTCTTAAAGCAAGAGATTTACTATGGGCGCGTTTACCATAGCTAGGAGGAACTCAAGACGGCGATTGAGGAGTATATCGTCTACTACAACGAACACCGCATCAAGGAGACTCTTGACTTGCTCAGTCCCAAAGAATACCGTCGCAAACATCTCGCCGCACAGCAAAAAGCGCAGGAAATCTCTTTCCTACGCTTTCAGGTCCAACTTTTGGGAGTCACTACAATGATCGTGTCAAGTTTTTTGTGTAAACGTTTCAGTGATGGTTCATTGCGTTCATTGTAAAATGAAATCAGACACATAAAAAGTAGAACATAAAGAATCAATCTGGTAAAATATCTTTGCACAAACACCACCAGGAGGTTCTATATGTCCCACGCATATTCTACCACAAAACGCCGCACATTCAAACACTTAAGGGAAACATTGATAAATTCCTCAAACTTCGCACATCAAAAATATACGCCAACACATGAAAACTCTGGCTCTCCAAGCGAAAAACACCCGTCTATGCACATTTTTGCAGGTTTTGTGACAACAGCATCGGCAGTTCCGCCAGAAAGCCTTGCAACGACTCTTGTACCTCACCCTCAGCCAGAAGCCTCCGCTCTTGCACGCGTGCGGCAAACAGTACCATGAGAAGCTGTATGGGGCAACACCTGCAAAAGTGGTCAGTGAACCGCGACGAGGAAAGCGGGTGAGAGACATCACCAATCTCGGCAATCAGCTGGTTTGCAAGCGTCGGGCCAACGCCGTTCATGGCAATTACGACCGGGGATTCGGTAGCTTCTCGGCAAGCTCGCTCATCTGCGTGCGCAACGTCTCAACTGTTTTAGATGGGACATTGAGCTGAGCGACGGCGGTCTGCACCAGGCTCTTCGTCATCTTGTCCATCGGGACATCGCGATAAGATCTTTTGCCTTTTCCCGGAGCTCCCTCGGCTTATCTGGCTGGAAGTTATAGCCGTGCCGATGACACCATTTGCGATAACGCTCCGTAAAGGTGGAAAGACTCATCGAGCAGACATAATCGACGTGCCAAAAGGCAGCAACATAGTCCCCCCATTTTTGCGAGCCGTCGCTCTTGCGGGGCTTTCAAAATAGGTGTTGGTACCGGGATAGACTTGATCGATGAGGGCGATAAGATTGTTCTTGCAGGCAGTTCTTTGCCGCATACAAAAAGCAAACTGTCGGTTCATGGTTTTAAGCTGTGTGCGCGTGGTATCCATGCCTGTATGCTGACGCAAATCGCACCAGTTGTCAAGGGCATAACGCGCAATCTTTTTGGCATCGGCTTTATCCATCTTGGCGCTTCGCAGCGTGTTATTTCCAAAGTCTTTGATAAGTTTGGGATTGACGTCAGATACGAAAAGATCGGAGTCAGCAAGCCATTGGAGCATCGGCTCGTAGTAACGTCCTGTGTGCTTCATGACGATGCGTGTATCTCCATCCAAACTACGGACAAAGGAAATGAGTTCCCTGATACCGCTCTTGGTGTGGAGCACCTCGAAGGGGGGCAAGGAGCTTTCCGCCGGGCTGGAGTGCGGCGACCATGCTTTTGCCCTTGGAAACATCAATACCGACAGCGTTCATGTGAATCCCTCCAAAACAATAGATTTACTGCAATGGTGCACCAAACTCCTCATTGCCGATTCGATCTATTGAGGGCTGACACGAACGTGCAAGAATGCAGTTCTACCTGCATAAAACGAACTGCTGGAATGGGAGGCTGGCTGACGGCCTTTATGGCGGACGTAAAGTTCTAGGAGAAACACGTCAGACCAATGCAATCTCATTCTACAGCTTATATAATGAGGTAGACAAGGGCGCAGTCGTGTGCCACTTCCCTTATATATTGTAATAGGAGGTACTTGCTGTGTGGAATGATATCGAGACCACGAATGATTACCTGCATTTCTCTGTGATTTCCGGTACCGTTGCAGAACTGATTGCTGAATCCGGTGAGAATCCTATATCGATCGGGGTGTCGGGGAATTGGGGCTCTGGAAAATCCTCCATGGTCAAAATGATTGGGGGCGAACTCCAAAAGAAAAACAGTGCCGATATGCCTGCGTATATCTTTTTGGAGTTCAATGCATGGCTCTACCAAGGATATGACGATGCAAAGGCTGCATTACTTCAGGTTGTTGCAAAGAAACTATCAGAAGCTATGCGGGATCGCGGTATACCGAAAAAAGACGAACAACTATGGACGCGTTTCAAATGCTTCGCCAAGCGAATCAATTGGTTACAGGTATCCAAGATGACGCTTCCTCTTTTTGCCGGACTCGTACCAGGCATTGCACCGACAGGTGCGGTTGCTTCACTTGTATCCGCTATACACAGTGGCGTTGCAGGGCAAAGCGGTGAAACGCAGGGGGGTGAGACTGTAGCATCGAATCTGCAAACATTGTTGTCAGATTTTGGGGATATATTAAAAGATGAGGAGGCAAGCTCCGCGACGCAGCAGATTGAAGTGCTGCGCAGAGAATTTGAAGAAATTCTTACCTCATTAAATGTAAAATTGGTCGTTTTGGTTGACGACCTTGATCGTTGTTTGCCGGAAACCGCGATATCGACACTCGAGGCAATGCGATTATTGCTCTTTGTGAAAAGGACGGCGTTTATTATTGCGGCAGATGAACAAATGATTCGAAACGGGGTTCGTGCGCACTTTGACAATGTAGAGCTGTCGGATGATCTTGTTACCAGCTATTTTGATAAGCTGATACAGGTTCCGATTACAGTGCCGCGATTGGGTATTGCCGAAGTCAAGGTATATGTGTTTCTTCTGTTTCTTGAGTTGGAGGTGAGAAGAGGTAATGTGAGTGCTGATTCGCAGCAAAAAATACGAAAGCACCTGGAAAAGGATTTGACTAAAGCCTGGGAAAAGGATATATCGCTTACCAATATAAAGACCTATTTAGAGCAGTGCGAACAGACGAAGATGACGGAATATATTTCTATGTCTGAACAACTTGCGGGGATATTGGTCTCATCCAATCGGATCAAAGGGAATCCACGGCTGATCAAGCGACTTCTCAATGCCCTGGAAATACGGAAAAAAGTAGCACGACTCAATGAAATGACGATGGACTCCAGTGTTCTGATCAAAATGCTTCTGTTCGAACGTTGTGCTTCTGGCAGTGCCTTTGAATATTTGACAGAGATCGTCTCCAAATCAAAAGATGGAAAACCCGAGGAAATAAAAAAGATTGAGAAAGAATTAGTGAGAGGGAAAGAATTTGATGCTCCAGACCAAAGATGGAAGGATGACTTTATAAAAGAGTGGATACTGCTCGAGCCGAAACTAAGTGAATACGATTTAAGAAAATTATTATATCTAAGTAGAGATAAAATTGTAACATTTGCGGCCTATGATAAATTGTCCCCAGCAGGGGAGGAGGTTTTCAAAGCACTGAAAAATCTAAGAGGTATACAAACTATGAATGAGCTTGTAGAGAACATACGGCGTTTGGGGCAAGACGAGGCGGAGGTTCTTCTGCATAGAGTGTTTGGTCTTGGCCGAAATGAGCAGTGGAGTTTACCATGTTTAGGACAAGCTCTGCATATCATTAAAGCGCATTCGGTACTGGGGACACAACTAGCCACTGAACTGTCAAGCCTGCCACCGACGGCAAGAAAACCACCTCTTGTTAATGCGGTCAAAGAATATGATTGGGCAAAATGTGTGCTTCAACAATGGAAAGCTGATTCGTTGACACCGCAGGAATCGCTGCGCTTAATTTAAGGAGACGGATGCACATATGGGAACATCGGCGGCAAGCAATGGACCAGGGCGCGGAGTGCCTTTAGATCCTCCGTGGTTGGATGACCTCGAACCGGGCGGACATTTTCCAAGAGAAGAGGAGAACGCAGACAATAAAGCTGTAGAGGAAAGACCGGCGGAATTTCCACAAATCCAACCGGTAGCACCTAGCGCACGCTTTTCCAGTGCCCGTCGGAACATCGGTGAATATGTTCGTTCCGGCTCTAAGGATTCTTTGCGCCGGGGCTTGGGTCATTACTCGAAAAAAGGGATGGGGGGAGCAAGCAGCCTCTCTCGGCGAATGAGATTCTCGGCACAGGTCGGTGTCAATCTGTTTGGTATGCTAGATTCTCTTCGAAAGCATCCTGATTTTGAACTTGGCAAAACTTTATCTGCATTGAGGGAACAAGGTGCTGATGCAGCACAATGTATTCATGCCGTCATAGAACAGGTATGCCCGCGTGGGGGAAGTTTAGATGAAATATCAGCAAGAGACTCTGTAACAACAGTATTGAGCGAGTATTTGGACAAGCATCCGAATATGGACATCGAACATCTTTCGGATGACCAAATATGGGAGTTGACAGGTTCATATCTTGGATATGAAGTCTTTAATAGAATTTTGATGGATATCGGCCAAATATTTGAAAAATCAGATATTTCGATTGCAGACAAAATTAGTAAATATAATGATATGAGGGATTTTATCCAATCTGAGGTATCAGTTCAGTTAAATGCAATAAGGGAGACGGAGACACAAATAGCTGATATGCAGGAGTTGCTGCAAAGTACCATTCAAAAGACATTTTCTGTATACGAGGTCGAAGTATGAATAAAGTGATATGTTATACAAGACATTGTTTACCATCAACATACGAGGAAGACATTCAATATTTTGAGTTATTCTCTGTTCCGCAACAAAAAGCACGACACATCGGACATGTTGGCAATATGTTTCTGGATGCACTAAGAAAGGCGAAAATTCAACCGACTCCGAAGTTTTTGGATTTTGCTATCCTTGCAATGTCAGTGGCTGCAGCCGACAAAGCATTTCCAAGAAAATTGAGCGCAGATGGCTGGACAAGAACAATAGACCTTGAAGTACCCCTATATGAAACAAAAAAATGGAATAATGTGAAAGAAAAAATGGAGAAAATGCTTCGTTTTTTAAGTGGTGATTTTTGGAAGTTGTCTATTGTTCAATGCTCTGAACCGGCGATTCCCTCAAATAGCTACCCCCTGCGGGAAAATGATTGTATTTGCTTGCTGTCGGGGGGGATGGATAGTTTGATCGGTGGTATCGATCTTTGTGCAGCTGGTCGAAATCCTTTGTTTGTCGCACAGACAGTGCGTGGAGATGCAGAGCATCAAAAGGAATATGCAAAAGCCCTAGGGACAAGTAATCTTTGTCGGTGGAGTTGTCATATATGTAAACACGGGGGGGCGGAGCAATCGACACGAGCACGGTCTATCGTGTTCTTTGCCTATGCTCTTTTGGCATCATGTGCTATCGGCGCAAACACTGAAGGGAGAAAAGAAATATATGTCCCGGAGAATGGATTTATCAGTCTTAATATTCCCCTAGACCCCCTTCGTTCCGGCAGTTTGAGTACGAAGACCACTCATCCGATGTATATGAAAGAAATGCAAGATATCTGGAACGAAATGGGATTTGATGTTGATCTTATTACGCCCTATCAATATAAGACGAAAGGAGAGGTGTTATTGGAGTGTAAGAATCAGGAGCGGATGAAATCACTTATCATGGGAACAACCAGCTGTGGGAAATATCTACGACACAAGTATCGACATTGTGGTGTATGTATTCCTTGTCTTGTTCGACGAGCCTCTTTCATGAAAGCCGGGATGATGGACGAAACAGAAGGAGGATATTGTGAGGAAACATTAAATAAAGCGCTTTCTCCTGATTTGGCGGCGGCTGCATTTGCTGTAACCCAATATGAAAAGAATGGCATAGAAAGTCTGATTCGTGGAGAGCTGAATTTTGCAGATCTTAGTGAGAGGAGACAATATGTAAGTGTATTTGAGAGAGGGTTATGTGAAATTCGTGATTTGTTGAAGACAAGTGGTATATTATGATCGATTACCATTGCCATTTGGATCTCTATCCGAACCCGTTAAAACTTTTAGACGAGGTGAGAAGCAGGCGGATGGATATACTTGCAGTGACAACAAGTCCAAGAGCGTATATGAAAACATCCCAATATTTTGCTGCAGCGGAAAAAGTGCGCGTGGCATTGGGCTTTCATCCTGAACTGGTGGCGCAGCGCACGGGTGAGTGGGAAATGTTTTTCCATGCTGTGAAAGACTGCAAGTATCTTGGCGAAATTGGGATTGATGGCTCGCAACAATATTCTGCATTGTTGGATGCCCAAACAAGTTTTTTTGAGCAAGCCCTGATTGAATCCGAAAAACATAATGGGCGAATTATCAGTATACATTCAAGAAATGCAGCCAAACGGGTTCTTTCTGTTATTGAGCGTACTGTTGGCTTGAATAAACCGGTATTGCACTGGTTTACCGGCTCAAATAAAGAGTTGGAATGGGCGTTAGAACTTGGATGTTGGTTTAGCATCAACCCCAAAATGTGTATCAGCAAGATTGGACGAGAAACTATAAGAAGAATTCCGTTATCAAAAATATTGCCGGAAACGGATGGCCCTTTTGTCGTGATTAGGGGAAAAATATGCCTTCCGTGGAACAATGAGGTTCCTAAATTTCTTGCAGAACAGAAAAAGCTGAACCTTTCATGCGTTTTGAAGGTGTTCGATGAAAATTTAAAAAGGCTCGAAATACATATCAAAGAAGGGGCGTAAAATGAAGAGCCTGTTGTATAAAGACGTTGTGTCTTCGTACAACAGGCTAATGTTATGCTTAGATATAATATTTAAGAATGATATTGACGATCCTATATTATCATCGAATTTATATGTCATGAAAGAACTTTGAGATGGGGGGACACGTCGAAACTGGAATCTCAATCGCAGGAGTAATCTGCGTGATAATAGGTGTATATAAATCTACTTCTGTGCTCGGTGTAGATAGGGAGACGACAAGCGAATATCGAACGCTCTTGTCATACCGTTTCAGATAATCGCGTTCTCTCCACCATCCGACAACGGGGTACACTGCGATGAGGTTACAGCCGGATAACTCTACGGCACTCAGTTCGCAAAAATCGGAGTGAATGGAACCAACATCGCGATTGTTTGAGCCTAAGTACTAGCGGTCACTGCCGCTTGATCCATCGCCTTTGTCTTTTTTATCTTCGCCGCGCATCTTCATGTTGATGCGCTTCTTGAAGTCCTCTTCGGTTTCGTTGGAGTTGATGACATCGAAACGAAGTCCACAGGACGGATAGCGATATTTGTCCTTCCAACCGACCTCGCCCGGCCCCGGTTCGATAAAGTAGGACAGGGTCAATTTCAATGTAACAGGAGTTTCGCCTAGCTCTTCCAGAACTTCTTTTGGCCAAGGAAGGGTATGCAGGTGCATCTCGTGCATACTTTTCTTGTCAAAGGGCTGCAGTTCTCCCTGGATCACCATGTTGACACTGTTGTTCATGCACTGGATTGCCTTAGCGAGGTTTGGGATGCCATAGCCGCACGTGTGCAGGAGATCACGTCTGCCTTTACTTTTGGTATCCTCGGTGCAAAATTGCGCTTTCATTTCCTGTGTCCAGGAAGCAGAGTGGATCATCAGGGCACGAGCGGTTTTCGGCCATAGATCGGGATATTCACTGAACAGCTGCGCACAGAAATACGCGGCTTGTGCTGTGGCTGCACTCGTTGCCCAGATGGTTGAAAATAGTTTTCTGAGCGGCTGATAATTCATTGTCAGCAATGAAAGGTCGGAGCAGGCATCATAGTCGGTGCCGTTGGATGCAACATTGCCGCCATTGAATAGAACTTCCGGCTTTATCGGCCATTTTTTGTCCCAAGTAGAAGACGTTGAGCTGTAGGGGGATAGTGCTCCAGCTTTGGCAAGAGGTGTGAACCCGTGAAAAACAGGATCGCTGATCGTGCTGTCATCGGAGTAAGCACCGACGGTGATGGCATTCCATGATTGTCCAGGACTCTCGACGCTGTGCAATCCGTTTGTCTCCGGGTATGGGCTTGAGCCGAACTCGTTCGGCTGCACATTTCCGGCACTGATCACAAATAGGCGTTTTTCATCATTTTCCTCTGCACCGGATGTGATGTTGTCGATTGCGGCAGACCAAGAGGTCGGGCTGCCGTCCCTGGTGTTATAGGCGGGAGCGGTCACTGCCATACATAGGACACGCTTTGCCATTGGATTCGCGATTTCGGCAAGCGCGACGGCCTGCGCTGTTATGGCACCGTATAGTTCAGGTGGATTTTCTCCTGTCGGCGGTAATATTTTTACGGATTCAATTTCGTGTGCTATCTTCAGCGGAGATTTTGAGAGCAGTGCTTGTTTCAAATCATAGTATAGTGAAACGCCGGCCATTTCGGTGCCGTGTCCGTGATGGTCGTTTGTTCGCCAAGAGGCATCGACCGATTGAATATGGTCGTTATCTGCAGCAGAGGTTAATAATGGATGCGCAGAATTCAGACCTGTATCCAATAGACATACGGCAACGTTTTCATGTTCAAATGTTGTGCGGGATAATAGTTCGTCTGACCAGTCTGTTTGCTCGGCATTTGACAGATCTGTAAAGAAGGATGTGGGTTCGGGAGCTCGGTGCATCTCAGCAATGAAAGAGCAGCTCTCAACGAGTGTTCTTAGATCGTTGGCGTTTGCATATATGAGTTTTACGAGGCGTTCGGGGAATACAATACGATTCTTGTCAATCGGGATGTTGAGTGACTGACACACGGAGGTAAAGGCTTCTTCGACTTTGTCGCAAGTTTTGATGGCCTCATCCCTCGCGTCAAAACGCAGCCAAAGTTCACACACCATACGGGTTCTTCATCTGGGAACATCGTGTGAGAATCGAACCAAAATGATTTGAACAGGGCTAATCGAATGTCCTCGATGCTGCTGACTAAGTCGTTGTATCTGGGATGGTTTTTCGGTGTTTTTTCGTTGGCATAGCTTTCAATTTTTTTGATGAGATAGGACTCTTTTCCATTGGGGATGTATACGAGTGCGGTTTCTGTTTGTGTCTGAGGATCTTTTTTTATATTTACGAGGCGGATTCCCTGTCTGGGACTTTCCAATCCCTGTGTTTCTAAATCATGTCCGGCAGCGCCGGATACCTCGAGGTAAATGCCGTCCTTGTATCGAATCGCTGCGACTTGACTCTGTGTAAGGTTATGAGCAGCATAGGCTTCGGATAGCTTTCGCTGAATATAGGCTGCATGAGCAACCGGATTCCGTTGCGGATAGTTCTTTGTCATAGAATGGGAATCAGAGGAATATGGATATGGCGCAGCCGTATGGGATAGAAAAATGTTCTTTTTGTCGACTGCCATTTATCTTACGCCTCCTTATAGGAATAGATGTTTTTCCTTTCCCGCAATAGATATGCAATCTGTTTTACACTCAAGGGTTGATCTGATAGGATGGAGGTCTTTATGGCGTCGTCACAGATTTTGACGATCTCGGCATGATTGAGACCGTCGGCGGCGTGGATCAGTGTTTTTGTTATTTTGAAATGCTTGTCATAGTTGATCAGTTTGCATTTCAGAAGGCGACGGACTTCTTTTTCGGATGGAAGTGTGTAGTGCAGTACATCGTCGAAGCGGCGGAACAGTGCCAGATCCAGCAGCTTCTGGTTATTTGTTGCTGCAATGATGATGCTGTCGGATGTGTCCTGATCGATGAATTGGAGGAAGGAATTTAGGATGCGACGCATTTCTCCGACTTCGTTATCAAGACTTCGATCTGCGCCGATCGCGTCGAATTCATCAAAAAAGTACACTCCGGTGAGCGTGTTGATGCTGTCGAATATTTGACGTAGTTTTGCGCTGGTTTCTCCCATAAACTTGGTGACAAGCTTATCCATTTGCACGGTATAGAGCGGGAGAGATAGTTCCGAGGCAATGACCGAGGCGGTGAAGGTCTTCCCAGTCCCAGGCTGCCCCTCGATTAAGATTTTACGTCGGTTCATCAAACCGTAGGAATGAAGTTTGCTCCGATTGCGATATTCGTTCAGAATGCGTTGAATCTTTTCGGACATTTCGTCCGGAACAATGAGCTCTGATAGATCATGTTTGGGTAGTGATAATAAAAGCATGGGATTTTGTGGTGTGAGCTGAACAATACTAGCCACTCGTTTCCCCAGTTTATCGATCGGTGTCTTAAGCTCGCGCGCAACGGCATCATGACCGAGCTTTGCCTCATGGGCGGAGATTTGGAGTACAATGGTCTTGAACCGCGCATCGTCATGGTCAACGTATGCCTTTACAAGACTTTTTATTTGATCTGCTGTTGCCATATCGATCACCTCCCATGAAGTATAATTCATTGTATATGATACTATGGTTTTGAGATAAATACAATCGTTTGTTTGAAAAAATAACAAACCCCCCGCCGCAGAGCTGCGACGGGGGATTGTTCGTGAGAATATAGGGGAAAGGACGGCTCTGTCAGGCTGCCATCAGGTGATGGATGCCTGATAGATGCTGTCGATTGCCTTCTTGAGGACGGCGTTGAATTCATCGTCGCTCTGCGAGAAGCGCAGATCCTGCGCGAGGGCGCGGGAGAAGCTGGCGATGAGGCCGTGGTTGCGGGCGAGTTTTTCGTTCGCATCGTCCATGGTGTAGCCGCCGCTGAGGGCGACGACGCGGACGACGTGGCTGTCCTTCATGATCTCTGCGTAGAGGTTGTCGACGGTCGGGATGGTGACCTTGAACATGATCTTGGCATCGGCGGGCAGCTTTGCGAGGTGCTCCTTCATGCAGCCGAGCATGATCTCCTCTGCCTTTGCCTTGTCGGGGCAGTGGATGTCGACCTCGGGCTCGAGGATGGGGACGAGCCCCTTGCGAACGATCTGCATGCCGACCTCGAACTGCTGGTCGATGACGGCGCGGATGCCGTCGGGGTTCGCCTGTTTGATGACGGAGCGCATCTTCGTGCCGAAGATGTGACGCTCGTTCGCGCGGTCAAGCAACGCGTCAAGTCCCGGGATGGGCTTCATGAGCTGAACGCCGTCCTTCTCGTCGGCAAGCCCCTTGTCGACCTTGAGGATGGGGACGATGCCCTTCTTATCCCAGAGGAAATCGGCGGAAAAGAGGCTGTCGATCTTGCGATCCATTGTGTTCTCGAAGAGGATTGCCGCGAGGATGCGGCTCTTGTCGAACGAGGGGCTCTTGATGATGCGCGTACGCATCTCATGGACGCGCGTGAACATCTCCTCCTCGCCGTTGTAGGCACTCTCGTCGACGCCGTACGCCTTCAGCGCCTTCGGCGTGGAGCCGCCGCTCTGATCGAGTGCGGCGATGAAGCCTTTGTCCTCGGTCATGCGTTTGAGCTGCTGCTGATTCATTGGACATACCTCCTAGTGTGTGAACATATGAGAGAGGGGAAAATTCCCCTGTTGGATTCTACTCTTATTATAACGCAGATGAGAAATGAAATCAATTATTATGAGAGGATTTATCAAAAATAAATAAGGAATCGCTGATAAAATAGACCCTCAGATTGGCGTAGATTTTTTTGTCCGGTTGAGGAGGCAAACCGGACGCAGAGTGGTGCTCTGTGGAGGATCGCGGGCAAAAAAGATGCGTCAAGATGATGGTGCTGAATTTATTGGTGCTTCCATAATGTTCGTGTATCCTTGTACTTGACCCATCCGCTGAAATATCGTAAGGTAACGGTATCGTATCTATGGGGAGGGTTCCGCTGATGCGCTTATATCATTGGATTCAGGCAAAGATGTTCAGCACCTATGAGGACTGGTGTCTGAAGTGCAGTTCGATGAACCGTCACGGCTTTCATATTGTGGGGATCGAGAACGAATTGAAGTCCATGCGCAGCGGGACGAATATGTTCGTGGAACTCTGCCCGCCGCAGGCGGTGGGGGGCTGCACTTCGATGAAGGCGGTTGGCGGGGCGACTGCCGATCGGGTGGTGCTCACACTGGAAATCGGTAGGAAGAAGTATCGCCGCACGGACCTTTCCTATGATGAAGCGGCCCGGATCATGAAAGACTTCGTGCGAAAAGGAATGCTCCCCGATGCCGCGGAGTATGAACCGACTGAAGACAATCCGAAAGCAATTGCGGACACATTCGCTGCGCTTGCAAACATTCTGCGTGTGGATGCCGCAGATACGAAGCAGCTGCGAAAAAAGTTACAGGCGAAAGGTTCTACAGGTATTGACGCTGCGTGGGAGGGCCTTTGCAAAAGACTGGTGCGCAGCGGCAGGGCAGCGTCGCTTGACTGGAAGAGTGAGCGGGAGGATTTTGTTGCTGCTGTGCAGTCGCTGACAGCAGGCACGGGACTTGCTGTCGACGAGGAACTGCTCGGTGAGACGGACGGGATTTCTGTCTGGAGCAAGAATGTGAATGCGATGTGGAAGGATCACATCCTTGCCGCGCTGGATATGAACAGCGAGGACTATGTCCTGCTCGTTCTGACGCGGATGGACTTTGCGTGTGCGTCGGAATATGCGCGCGCTCTCCTGCACCGAATTGCGCGGGCGGAGGAGATGTGAGACGCGCAAGGGGGCCCACAGCAAAGACCGTGTAGAAAAAGTTACGAAACTACTTTTCTTTTTCTTATAAATGCCTTATTATATAAAAATAAAAAGTGTTTTGTATCGGTTAGTTATAAAGGAGGGGCAGCCTTGTATCATGTGCAGCTGAAGATTGCCTTTATCGGCATTGCCGAAGATAAGGTTGCGCTCTGGAAAGGGCTCGCTCCCAAGGAGCATTTCAGTCATCGCTTTTACACGATTCGCAAGGAAGAAGATCTGGTTCGGGAACTGGCGGATGAGGAGCAACTGCTCGTTGTCATGGCGCAGTCGAGTTTTCTGTCGCCAAGCATGGTTCGCAAACGTATGCCGACGCATGGCAGCCTGCTGATTCTGTGCGCCGACGATCCGGATCAGCTGACGAGCGAGGACTACGATGCGGTCGATGATATTTGGCTGAACGGCGGGCTGGAGCTTGCGCGGTTTTACTTCGCCAATCTCCTAGCGCGGATCGCCGAGCGTAAGCGCGCCTGGATGCAGGAAACATGGTTGCAGGCGACGATCAATACGCTCCCCGATATGGTCTGGTTCAAGGATCTGAAGGGTATTCACCTTGAGGTCAATGATGCCTTTTGTACGGTGGTCGCGAAGGAAAAGGCGGATGTCAGAGGGCGGGACCATTACGATATCTGGGATATCCCGAAGGAGGTCTACGAGGCGAGCGACTATGTCTGCGTCGAGACCGAGGACGATGTCATCGCCGCGCGAAGAACCTGTCTGTTTGACGAAGAGGTCATGAAGGCGGACGGCAGTCTGAGCAAACTCAAGACATACAAAACGCCGATTTTCGACGGCGATACGATCATCGGCACGGTCGGCATCGCCCGTGATGTAACGAAGGAATACGAATATCAGCAGAATATCGTTTACATGGCGCTGCACGACCAGCTCACAGGACTTGCGAACCGCCGTCAGCTGGATGAATTCTTGTCTAAGCTGGAGACGAATGAAATGGTTGTCGCTTACCTCGATTTGGACCATTTCAAGTCGGTGAACGATACATACGGTCACTTGGCGGGGGATGAGGCGCTCGTACGAACCTCCGAGTTGATCAAAAAACATTTCCCCGATACGCTGAATGTTCGTATCGGCGGCGATGAGTTTCTCGTCATATTCACGGATGGCGTGGTGAGTGAGGATATCCCTGGGCGCATGCAGACTTTTATTGATGATTTCTTTGAGACGTTCAAAGAGGATCGGCGGTTCGGCGTTTTGTCGGTCAGTGCAGGCATTGCCGAGGGGAAAGTCGGGCATGGCTCGTTTGACCTGCTGCTGCAGAAAGCGGATGAGGCACTCTATGAGGCGAAAGAGGCGGGCCGCGGCCGCTATGTGATCAGTCACCGCGACGAGCATGAAGTGATACGGTAAAACGAAGCAGCGATTTGCAAGAGCATGCAGATCGCTGCTTTTGTATGTTGCGATTAGTCTTCGTACGACCAGCCGTACCACGAGGAGGCGAGGGCGGCGCGCGTGTCCGCATCGAGTTCCTCCCACGAGACGTAGCTCACGCGACGGCCGCCTCTATCGAGCCGTTCGCGCCGGAACTTCTCGGCTTCGATGCCGTAGGGGTCGACGGCCTTGTTCAGATAGAGGAGGTTCATGGAGGTGTAGAACGGCTCGACCTGCTCGCCGTGGACACTTGCAGTCCCTTCTGCATGGGCGCTCGTTCCGACGCCAAGGTCGACATCCGCCCAGATGATCTGGGCATCGCACACGATGCCATAGCGATCCGTTGCGCTCGTCCAGCTTTCGTCGCGCGGCATCCGCTGCGTATCGACCATGTAGATGTAATGTCCGTCCGTCTTTTTCCCTCGGATGTGGAGGCGTGTGAGGTCGGGGAACTGCGTGTTCGCATGATTGACAGCGTACGGCTCGAGCGTTGTCCCGTCCTCGCTGATCTCATACGCCGCGCCGTAGACCTCGCTCGGATAGTTCTCACAGAGATATTGGAGGCCCTTTTTCTGTTCCTCTGAGATGCTGTCCCCCGCATAGCAGAGCGGATCTTTGTTCAGGAAATGGCGGCTGATGAGGAGCTCGAGCCGTCCGTCGCGGTCGAGGTCGGTGACGGCGGCGTAGAAGGTATAGTGACTGCGCTCTGCCATGCCGCTCTTTAGGATGCTGTCCCATGTGTGATACTGGTCGTTGATCTCCTGCTGTATCACACCCGATGCCGCCATGACATTGAGCTGCGCTTCCGTGTCAATCGCTGCGGGTGCGGCAGCGGCGGATGCCGTCAACGAGAGGACGGCAAGTGCAGCACCGAGCGATTTTTTGAGCGAGATTGTCATTGTGTGCCTCCTTTTCATGAATGGTTATCCCTTTCCGTCGATAGCGCCGTAGACAAAGCCTGCCCACGAGGTGGCAAGGGCTTCCTGCGGGTCGCGGTTGAGCTCGTCGCCGCTCACCCAGCGGATGGAGCTTGGCGGCAGGAGTGCCTCGTCAAAGGTCTGATACAGATAGGTCTGCTGAAATTCTCGTCCACTCATATTCGTATGGGCGGGATCGCCGTCAAAGACACTGGCGGAGACGTTGATTTTCCTGCAGGTGGAGGGGCTGTCCACGTCCCGATAGCTGCCTTTTTCCACGGCGAGCAGCTGACAGCGCAGCGTTCCATGGTCGAGTGCGACGCACTGATAGGACGCTGTATAGGTGTAAGAAGGGGCATTGCCCGTGAAGTAATCGCTCCGGGAGACGGTCACGGTGCGGACATGATGCCAGCGCGTGCCGTGCTCGTCAATCTCACTGAGGGGCTGGAGATTCATCAGATCGGGCCAATCGTAGCCGTTCTCTGCGCGGAGGCGTTCGAGCCGTCCGTCTGCAGAGATCTCGTAGGCGGACAGGCTGATATCAATCGGGATATCCACAACACCCGCCGCATGGGGACCGGATATATCCATCAGCGTCATCGCATGGCGTACAAGCAGCTCAAGTCTGCCGTT
>ERZ773090.373-NODE-373-length-26828-cov-446.498_pt1 | contig 26828 bp, 22 predicted proteins | sample MGYA00580579_ERZ773090 | MGnify/ENA primary metagenome ERZ773090 (study PRJEB29015, sample SAMEA2738014) | human oral metagenome | biome: human oral; feature: human-associated habitat; material: dental | place: China | collected 2132 ... | reverse complement strand
CATCCTCACCGCCCTGAGCACCCCACCCCCGGCACACTAAGCGTCATGAGTCAGGTCAGTGACGAGGCCCTGTCACCGCTACCGCACGACGAGCACGAGCGCCACCGCCACGACAACGCCGTAGACGAGCTCGTACAGACCGGCATCGCGCAGCGCCGGAATGAGGCCGCGCCCGACGGCACCGGCCACGACGGTGCGGGTCGCACGCCATGCCATCGCCGACAGGATGATGAGCGTCCCGAGCAGGACGGCTGCCGCCGGCGCGCCACGGCCCGCCGGTCCGTCGGCGCAGTGCGCCCAGCCGAGCGTCACCCCGGCCAGGAGCACCGGCAGTTCGACCAGCGCGGTGAAGGCGGTGCGCGCCCGCCCGGCTCCCAGCCGCACCGCGAGCGTGCGCTTGCCCGCCGCGGGGTCGGTGCCGATGTCCCGCAGGTTGTTGACCATGAGTAGGGAGCAGGCGATGAGGCCGATCCCGCAGGCAGACACCCACACCCACCCGGGCACGAGCCCGCCCTGGACGTAGAGGGTGCCGACCGTGGCCATGAGACCGAAGAAGATGAAGACGAAGACCTCGCCGAGCCCCGCGTAACCGTAGGGGTGGGAGCCGCCGGTGTAGAACCAGGCGGCCGCCACCGCCGCGACGCCCGGCACCAGCATCCACCACTGGCCGCTGAGAGACAGGAGAACGAGTCCGAGGAGCCCGCCGACCCCGAAGCAGCCGAAGGCGGACAGTTTGACGGTGCGCGGCGCGACCCGCCCCGAGGCGGTCAGGCGCGGTGGGCCGGTGCGGTCGTCGTCGGTACCGCGCACGCCGTCGGAGTAGTCGTTGGCGAGGTTGCAGCCGATCTGAAGGGCGAGCGCCACCCCGGCGGCCAGCAGGGTGCGCGGGACGGAGAGGGCGCCGAGGGCCGCGGCCGCCCCACCGCCGAGGATCACCGGGGCCACGGCCGCCGGCAGGGTGCGCAAGCGCACGACCTCCGCCCAGCTGGTGGCGCGGGGCCGGACGGTCGCGGCGGGATCGGGGATCACGGGGGTCCTCCTCGGTCGGGGTTCCTCGGTCGGAGCGGGACCGACCCTATCGCGTGCTGCGACATCGAGGCCCGACGGGCGTTCGGCCTCGCGCGGCCCGGAGACGGCGCAGTCCGGCCCTTCATGCGCGCGCGAGCAGAGCGGCCACTGAACGCCGGTCGACCTTACCCGGTCCGCGCAGCGGCAGGGCGTCCACGACCAGGACCCGCTTGGGCGCGCGAACGCCGTCCAGACGCGCCCTGGCCAGCGCCCTGACCCCCTCCGCATCAAGGCGGTCGCCCGCCCGAGGCACGACCGCCGCGACGACGGCGTTCCCCCACGTCTCGTCCGGGACGCCGACGACACACACTGCGGCCACTCCCGGCAGGGCGGCCAGCACCCGCTCGACCTCATGGGGGTCGACCTTGAGCCCGCCGGTGACGATGACGTCGTCGAGGCGCCCGAGCACGACGAGTCTGCTCGAACCGTCGGGCAGCGTCTCCAGCCGTCCGCGGTCGGCGGTGGCCAGCTCGCGGGGGCGGGCGCGGAAGCCCGCGGTCGGCGCTGCGGTCCCGGTCGGCGCCCCCGCAGCGGACACCCCGGCGTAGCCCTCGGCGAGGACGGGGCCGGCCAGCACGATCCGCCCGGCCCCGTCGTCATCCGCCCCCTCGATGCGCACACTCACCCCCTTCAGAGGGACGCCGTCGTAGACGCACCCGCCTGCGGTCTCACTCATGCCGTAGGTCGTGACGACCCGTATGCCCGCGGTCCTGGCGCGGGCCAGCATCCGCGGGTCGGCGGCGGCCCCGCCGACGAGGACGGCGCTCGCCCGCGCCAGGACCGCCGCAGCGGGAGGCTCATCCAGCACGCGCAGCAGCTGAGTCGGCACGAGCGGGACGTAGACGGGCCCACCGGCGGCACTCGCCAGAGCCCGTTCGAGGCCGGAGGTCAGCGCCCCGGGTTTGAAACCGCCGGCGGTGTCGACGACCACGGGCCGCGTGCCGGCGAGGAGGGAGCGCACGAGTACCTGGAGGCCGGCGACGTGGTGGGCCGGCAACGTCAGCACCCAGGTTCCAGGGCCGCCCAGCCGGGAGTGCGCGGCACGCGCCGACGCGGCCAGGGCGGAGGCGCTCATGGCGACCAGACTGCCGGTGCCGGTGGTCGAGCCCGACGTGCGCAGGATGAGGTCGGTCCGCTCGGAGACGTCGTCGAGGCGCCCCACCAGGTCGGCGCGCACAACGGCGGGGTCCTCATCCGGGCCGATCGGCACGAGCAGCGACCACTCGAGCGGCGCGTCCGCCGGCGCGGACGTCGTCGAGCGCTCGACGATCGCGGCCTCCGCCGATCCCGCCGCCTCCCGATCCTTCGGTCCCGCCGCTCGCCGCGAGGAGCCAGCGCCCCCATCGGGACGGGCGGCGAGCGAGGCGCCCAGGACCTCGGCGAGCGCACGGCGCAGGAGGCCGACATCACGGGCACGGGTCCCGCCGACGACAAGGCGCGGAGCGGGCACGGGAGGTACGGGCGCGTTCACGACGGCAGGGTCGCACATCGACCCCCAGAAATCCTCGTCCGTCCCATCCGCCACACCACACCCTCCCTCTGGAAGCAATCATCTAGGGTGGCGTCATGCGCGCCGTTCTCATGGTCCTCGTCCTGGCCCTGACGATCTACTCCCTGCTCGACTGCGCCCGTACGTCGGAAGAGTCGATGCCCGCTCGCATGCCGAAGTTCTTGTGGATCACACTCATCGTCCTCATCGCGCCGATCGGCTCGATCGCGTGGATCATCGTCAGCCGGGTCAAGGCCGCCGAGGAGCGCGGCGGCGCGGTCGAGCCGACCGTGTGGTCCTCCAAGGACGGCATAAGCCTCCACCGGCCCGAACGCTCGCGGCCCGCCGCCCCCGACGACGACCCGGAATTCCTGCGCGGTCTGGAGCAGGACATCCGGCGCAGGCGCCACCACGGGGGCAACGGGGACAAGGAGGACGGGGGGAGTCCGGGCCGCACCGGGAGCGCGGACGGCACTGCCAACGGCGCTTCCGATTTCCCCGAGGAGGAGGCGTGATCGCGGAACGGACGACGCGACCGGCCCGCCGGACGGGTCGTCATCATCCCGATCCGACGCGATGGGAGCAGCCGCCGGGGACTGCGGACAGGTAGCCGCGGCCCGCCCTCTCAAGAGCCGAGCAGTCCCCTCACCAGCACCGTGATCGTGGAGTCGAGCTTGTCGGACTGCGGAAGATCATGGGGGCGGAGCGCCGCTGTCACGGTGAACCCCTGCAGTAGCACGAGGACGAGTCCGGCGGTCTCCCCCGGGGTCAGACGGGACGCGCTCCAGCCGGAAGCTGCGACGATCCCCTCGATCCGCTCGTGCCAATCGTCGAGCGCGGCTCCCTTCCCGCTTCCTTCGAACGCCTGCGGGGCGACCAGCACTGTCGTCGAGGCCAAGGCGCGGAACCGTGCATCGCCGGTCAGCAGCCGTACGAATCGGGATACCAGCGTCGCAACCGCATCGCCCGAACGGGTCTCGGGCTCACAGCCGGCGTCCCCGTCACCGCCGGTACTATCGGTCCCGGCGAAGAGGCGCTGTCCATAGTCGGCCCAGCCCCACTCGAGCGCCTCGAGGAGCAGCGCCCGCTTGTCGCGGAAATGATGGTGCACCGCGCCTCGCGTCACGCCCGCGCGCCGCGCGACGTGCTCGAACGTCGCCCCCCGCCACCCCTTCTCCTCGAAGGACTCCAGCGCCGCCTCCAGCAGCGCGACGCGGGTCCTGGCCGCGTCCTCAGCCGTTCGCCTCATATGTGCAGGCTAGTACGCGTGCGGGGTGGTTCCGCGCGTCGGCCCGTCTCACCTCAGCGCGCGCGGGGTGAGGCGCGGCCAGGCGGAGGTGTCGACGTCGTAGCCGTGGGCGGCGGCATGGATGAGCCAATCGCCGGGCAGCCACGTGCGCCCGACGATCTGGGGATGCTCGGGCATGTACCGACCCGCCCACAGCACGAGGACGAGCTCGGACCACTGGGCGCGCAGCTTCCACCGCGCGGACCCGTTGGCGTTGGAGGCGGCCATGACGATCTCGCCGGTGCCGGTGAGCCGGGCCTCCTGGACGTCGCGGAAGGCGATCGGCATGACGCCCTCCCCCGTTCCCAGGTAGATCCCGTCGGTGGACACGGTCAGCCGAGCGTCGGCCAGGTGACGCCACCGCTCGACGGAGTCGGCCTCGGCCGCCCTCCTGCGCCGCGAGTCGAGGTAGGCCCGCCCGCCGAAGAAGGCGGCAGTCAGCGCCAGACCGGCTGCGCCGCCGGCCAGGAAGAACCCGCGCGACGGGTTGTAGACGGCGTCCCCGCGGCGCCAGACGAGCAGCTCGGCATCGCAGGTGGCGAGCATGACCTCGTCGGCGGCCAGGGCACGGCGCACCGGATCGACGACGGGCGACACCGGATTGGGGCGCCGCCCGGTACGCAACGCCGTGAGGACCGCGGCGGTGTTCCACCACACGAAATCCTGTCCCGTCCACGCCCGCCGCGGCGCGGGCCGTGCCCCGCCGGCGGCCGTCAGGCCGGCGGACGCCGCTGAGGTCACGGGGACGAGTTCGCCGTGGGCGCGGCCGGCCGGCTCGCCGTGGGCCCCCCTCGCCTCCGGCACGGGCCGAAGAGTCACGCCGCCGTCCCGCTCGGATCGGCCGGGCCATCACCCGTCCCGGCCGGGTCGACGGCACCGGTCGAGCCGGCCGGGGCCGACGCCCCGTCGACCGGTGCGAGCCCGGTGACCCGCCCCGTGGCCTCGGCCGCCGCGGAGGTTCCGGGAACCATGTCCTCGGCACGGCGCAGAAGATCGCCGGCGGGCTCCCAGTACGACAGTCCGACGAGCGTGCGGTCGTCGAAAGTCAGCGAGGTCAGCGACGCCAGCGAGCACTGTCGGTGGCGGGGGTCGTGGACCAGGGGACGGCCCTCCAGCCACAGGCGCGTGGCCCACACGGGCAGCTGGTGGGAGACGAGCAGCGCCTCGCACCCCTCGACCGGCTCAATCGCGTCGCGCACGGCACCGCTCACGCGCTCGACGAGCTCGGCGTAGGACTCGCCCCAGCTCGGCCGCAAAGGGTTGAGGTAGTAGCGCCAGTGCTCGGGATGGGCCAGAACCCACCGGTTGCGGTTGACGGGGATGCCCTCGAAGTGGTTGCCGGCCTCGATCAGGCGCACATCGGTCCTCGGCGTCAGACCGAAGGCGGCGGCGGTCGGCGCGCCGGATTCGCGGGCGCGTTCCAGCGGGGAGGTGATGACGGCGGCGATGTCGTGGCCGGAGGCGGAGAGCACATCGGCGACCTGCTCCGCCATCTGCCGCCCCAGGCTCGACAGGTGGTATCCGGGTAGACGCCCGTACAGAACGCCCTCGGGGTTGTGGACCTCGCCGTGCCTCATGAGGTGGATCGTCGTGCGCGCCATGGCCGTGATTCTCGCACGACCCGAGCGGGCCGGATGGAATGGATCGGGTCCGCCGTGCCGCGACCGGGCCCGGCCGCGGCACGGCGAGCCCGGGACGACCGGATGGCGGGCGATAGTGCGCATGCAGGACCCCGGTCCCGTATCGTGTCGTCCATGACGACTCGCAGCGCATGGGGTCTCGGCCTGGCGACCGTGACCGACGACGGCAACACCCTCGATGTCTGGTATCCGAAGCCGATTCTGGGTGATGAGCCCGCCGACGGCGATGCCGCCCTGCTCGCCACCCTGTCGGCCATGGAGCGCAAGGACGCCGCGCGCGGCGTTCACACCACCGTGGTGCGCACCTGGGCCGATCTGGACGACGCCCCGCAGACCGTGGCCGGCGCCTACCTGCGTCTGCACGTCCTGTCCCACCGCCTGGCCCGGCCCAACACGATCAATCTGGACGGCATTTTCTCCCGCCTGCCCAATGTCGTGTGGACCTCCGCCGGCCCCTGCGCCGCCGAGGACTTCGAGGCCGCCCACACCCGGCTGCGCGCCGCGCTCGGCCGCCCGGTCCAGGTCCACTCGGTCGACAAGTTCCCCCGCATGACCGACTACGTGCTTCCCCCGGGCGTGCGCATCGGCAACGCCGCGCACGTCCGTCTGGGCGCGTACCTGTCCGAGGGGACGACGATCATGCACTCGGGCTTCGTCAACTACAACGCGGGCACGCTGGGGCGCTCGATGGTCGAGGGCCGCATCTCCCAGGGCGTGGTCATCGGCGACGGCTCCGACGTCGGCGGCGGCGCCTCGACGATGGGGATGCTCTCGGGGGGCGGCCGTCAGCGCGTGGCGCTGGGCGAGCGCTGCCTGCTGGGGGCCAACTCGGGTCTGGGCATCCCGCTGGGCGACGACTGCGTCGTCGAGGCGGGCCTGTACCTGACGGCCGGCACCAAGCTGGCGATACTGCCCTCGGGCGGTGTCGTGCCGGGCAGCCACGGTCTGTTCAAGGAGCCTCGCGTGGTTTCGGCCCGCGAGCTGGCGGGCGCTTCGAACGTGCTGTTCCGCCGCAACTCGCAGTCGGGCGCCGTGGAGGCGCTCTCGCGCGGCGGCAAGGGCATCGAGCTCAACAGCGCCCTGCACGCCAACCAGTGAACCGCTGGGCACTCGACGGGTGACGTGGGCGCGCCCCGACCGCCCGTGTGAGACGGACCGGCCCGCAGTGTGGGACCGCCAGCCGTTCCCCCATGCCGTCGCTGTGATGCTCATTACCTTAGTACTGTGCATGTGCAGCGTCGAGGCGCCGGGAGGGATCCGATGGCCGCAACCGCTCAGGCCCCCGCCCCTGCCGTCGTCGGTGTTCCGCCCGCCCGGGGCGACGCACCGCCGCCCCGCCCCGTTCGAGGCCGTCGCCTCTCCTTCACCGCGCTCAAGACGACCATGGCGGTCACCGGAACCGTCATGGCGGCTTTCGTCGCCGTCCACATGGTCGGCAATCTCAAGGCCTTCATGGGCCCGGAGGCCTACAACTCCTACGCCGCCTGGCTGCGGAGCGTGCTCTACCCCCTTCTGCCTCATGAAGGCCTGCTGTGGATCATGCGGGCCGTCCTGGCGGCGTGCCTCGTGCTGCACATCGCCGCCGGTGTCGACCTGTGGCGCCGCGGCCGGGTCGCGCGCGGCGACTTCCGACGCCGCGGCCTGCCGCCGCGCACCTCGGCCGCGCGGTCGATGATCCTCACGGGCGGGCTCATCGGCGTTTTCATCATCATCCACGTCCTCGACCTGACCATCGGCCGCGCGGTCGCCTCCGCGAGCTACACCGCCCCCTCCCATGAGGCGGGCGCCCCGCACGTGAGCGCCTACGAGAACCTCGTGGCGAGCCTGTCGCGCCCGAGCATGGCGATCTTCTACAGCCTCGTCATGCTCGCCATCGGCCTGCACCTGGCGCAGGGCCTGTGGAACGTCGTCATCGATCTGGGCGGCACGGGCGCCCGGTTGCGCCGCATCTGGCTCGTCCTCTCGCTCGCCGTCGCCCTCGCCATCGTGCTGGGCAACGGCGCCCTGCCGCTGCTCGTCTTAGCAGGGGTGATCTCATGAGCCCGACCGGCCCGCTCGGGGGGCGACCTCGCGCCCCCGTCGACGACCTCTACACGGTCGGCGATGATCTGGACCCCCGCCTGCCCGAAGGCCCGCCCATCGAGGCATGGGACCGGCGGCGCAGCGAGTACCGCCTGGTCAGCCCCGCCAACCGGCGCGCCCTGACGGTCATCGTCGTCGGCACGGGTCTGGCGGGTTCAGGAGCCGCCGCGACCCTCGGCCGCCTGGGCTACCGGGTGGAGTGCTTCAGCCTGCACGACGCCCCGCGCCGCGCCCACTCGGTGGCCGCGCAGGGCGGTATCAACGCCGCCCGGGCCCGCGACGTCGACGGCGACTGCCTGACCCGCTTCGTGACGGACACGGTCAAGGGCGGCGACTACAGGGGCCGCGAGGCCGACGTCGTGCGGCTGGGCATGGAATCGGGGCGGGTCATCGACCACATGGAGGCCATCGGGGCGCCCTTCGCGCGCGAGTACGGCGGCCAGCTCGCCACCCGTTCCTTCGGCGGAGTCCAGGTCTCGCGCACCTACTACACGCGCGGACAGACCGGCCAGCAGCTGGAGATCGCCTGCGCCCAGGCCCTCCAGGAGCAGATCGCCGCCGGCAGTGTTCGCATGCATCCCCGCACCGAGATGCTCGACCTCATCGTGGCAGACTCCCGCGCCCAGGGCATCGTCGCCCGGGACCTGCTCACCGGGGAGGTGAGCGCCCACACGGCCCACGCCGTCGTACTCGCCACCGGCGGCTACGGCAGCATCTACCACTACTCGACCCTGGCCATGGCCTCCAACGCCACCGCCACGTGGCGCTCCCACCGCCGCGGCGCCGCCTTCGCATCCGCCTGCATGATCCAGTTCCACCCCACGGCTCTGCCGGTGAGCTCCCGCTGGCAGTCTAAGACCACGCTCATGAGCGAGTCCCTGCGCAACGACGGCCGTATCTGGGTGCCGGTGCGCCCGGGTGACGATCGGCCCGCGAATGACATCCCCGAGGCCGAACGCGACTACTACCTGGAGCGCAAGTATCCGGCTTTCGGCAACCTCACGCCCCGCGACGTCGCCTCGCGCAACGCCCGCGAGCAGATCGTCTCGGGCCGCGGCGTCGGTCCACTGCGCAACTCCGTCTACCTCGACTTCCGCGACGCGCTGGAGCGACTCGGCAGGCCCACCATCGCCTCGCGCTACGGCAACCTGTTCTCGATGTACCTCGACGCCACCGGGGAGGACCCTTACGAGGTACCCATGCGCATCGCCCCGGGCGCCCACTTCACCATGGGCGGCCTGTGGGTGGACTTCGACCAGATGACGACCGTGCCGGGCCTGTTCGCGGGCGGAGAGGCGTCGAACAATTACCATGGCGCCAACCGGCTGGGGGCCAACTCGCTGCTGAGCGCCAGCGTCGACGGCTGGTTCGTCCTGCCGCTGGCCGTGCCGAACTACCTGGCGGGCCTCGTGGGCACGACGCCCCTGGACGCCGACTGCCCGCAGGCGCGCGAGGCCGTGGCGGACACGCGCAGGCGCATCGAGGCGCTGCTCGCGGTGGGCGGGACTCACCGGCCGGTGTGGTTCCACCGCAGACTCGGAGAGATCCTCTACGCCGGCTGCGGGGTCAGTCGCAGCGAGGCGGGTCTGCGCAGCGCTGTGGGCAAGGTCCGGTCGCTGCGTGAGGAGTTCTGGGCGGACGTGCGCGTCGTCGGAGATCAGGCGCGCCTCAACCAGGAGCTGGAGAGGGCGCTGCGGGTGGCGGACTTCCTGGAACTGGCGGAAGTCATGGTTCTCGACGCCCTGGACCGACGCGAGTCCGCCGGAGCCCACTTCCGCGAGGAGTACGCCACGCCGGCCGGCGAGGCCAGACGCGATGACGACGCCTGGTGCTCGGTCTCGGCGTGGCAGACGGCGACCGACGGCTCGCACGAGCGCCGGTGCGAACCGTTGAGCTTCTCACTGGTGCCGATGCGGGTGAGGGATTACCGATGAGGGTCGAGCTGGAGATCTGGCGGCAGGACGGGCCGCGGGCGCAGGGGGCCTTCGAGGAGCATGTCGTTGGGGATGCGGAGCCGGAGATGAGCCTGCTCGAGTTACTGGACCGCCTCAACGATCAGATCATCGACGCCGGCGGCGAGCCGGTGGTCTTCGAGTCGGACTGCCGGGAGGGGGTGTGCGGGGCCTGCGGCTTCCTGGTCAATGGCGTCCCGCACGGGCCGGTGGACAACACGCCGGCCTGCCGTCAGCATCTGCGCGCCTTCCCGAAGGCGACCCGTCTGCGCCTGGAGCCGTGGCGGGCGGCGGCATTCCCCGTCATCCGCGACCTGGTGGTGGACCGCACCGCCCTGGACGAGCTCATCCGCGCGGGCGGAACGGTGGACGTGGCCGCGGGCACGGCGCCGGACGCCGATGACGTCGCCCAGCCTCGCCAGCAGGCGGAGCGGGCGCTGGACTTCGCCGCCTGCATCGGGTGCGGAGCCTGCGTGGCGGCGTGTCCCAACGGGGCGGCGATGCTGTTCGCCGGCGCGAAGCTGGCGCACCTGTCACTCATGCCGACCGGCCGCCACGAGCGGGCGCGGCGGGCGCGCGGCATGGCTCGGACGCTGGACGAGTTCTTCGGGCCGTGCTCGGTGTACGGCGAGTGCGTGCCGGCGTGTCCGGCGGGCATCCCGATCGAGGTGATCGCGCGGCTTAACCGGGAGGTGCTGCGCGCCGGTTGGCTCGGCCGGGGCCGCGACGACTGAGCCCGACCCCGCCGTCCGAATCCACTGCTCGATTCCGCCGGTCCGCCCGCTCCTCACCGGAGCCGGCGGCGTCGATCGCGTCAGGCTTCGGGTTTGCGGGCGACGACGGCGATGCCCACCATGTCCTTCTCGTAGCGGGTGAACACGGAGCGCATCTCCATCACCCGGGCGCGCAGACCCTTGTCCCTCAGAACGTTCCAAAGGATTCTCAGCGAGCCTCCCAGGCCCTCGTCCTTGAGGTTGCGGCTCATCTTGAGCAGGGCCATGGGGGCGGTTTTGACCCAGTCCACCTCCAGCCCGGCGTCCTCCATGAGGGCCCGCCAGGCGGCAGCGGTCATGGGACGGGCATTGACGTGAATAGCACGGGCGAGGTCACGGCGCAGCCGGGTGTCGTCCTCCTCGGCGATGTCGTCGAAGGCCACCCCGAGCTCGTGGATCGCGTAGCGCCCGCCGGGTCGCAGCACGCGGGCGGCCTCGGCGACGATCGCCGCCTTGGACTTGTCTCCCTGCATGGTGAGCATGGCCTCTCCGACGACGACGTCGGCGCACTCCTCGTCCAGCCCGGTGTCAGCGGCCTCGCCCTGGCGGACGACGCCGCCGGTGCCGACGACGGCGGCGACTCGCGCCGCGGCCCGAGGGTCGCGGTCGATGGCGGTGTAGGAGGCTGGGCCGGCGGCGACGATCTCCGCCGCGGTGCGCCCCAGGCCGGGGGCGAGCTCAACGACATCGGCGCCGGCGAGCCGGGCGTGGTCGAGCATGTCGGCGGTCAGGGCGGCGCCGCCGGGGCGCAGGACGCGCTTGCCCGCGCGGGCGAGGACCCAGTGGCCGGGTGCGGTGGCAATCGGACGGTCGGCGTACGGGAGAGGGACGGCGGAGGCTGGCTTCTCACTCATGAGGTCAGCCTAACCATACCGGAACTGACGTCGGTAGGACCGCGAGCCCCCACCTCCACATGGAGCCACAGGCAAATCGAGGGCACGCGGACGCCGAAGTTCCAAAATCATCTTGTCGACGCCGGACACCGAACCTACCGCTTCAATAATACCTTCCAACCTGATAACGGGGCACGGAAGCAAGCGACGAGCTCACCCGCAGTATTGCGGCATCGAATCGCTTCCTCTCAATGAATTCCACTCAAGCACCCCAGCAGGTTACAGCGTCAAAACCCGCTGAAGGATCGATCACCTCATCCATAACGACGATCTCCTTAAGTTCTGATACTCGATACATCCGTATTCCATGCTCGTCATCAGCGATGAGATATCAGATATACGCATAGGCCGGGATACTCGCCGACGAGAGGACCTCGAGGTCTCGTCCGGCAGTAGCGGCGCCCACAAGGCACCTCGCCGAAGGGGCATGCCATGATCATTCTGCAAGGGTCCATCATAATGGCTCTTACGGCCGACGACGTCCACCACCTACTGGTGCACCGAAAATACTCGCGCCACACTAGCCAAGTGTCGTCGCGCACGGAGCACGCAGGCGCATGCCCGTCACTGAACGCGGGGGCGGATTCATGACGACATCTATCGCCGATTATTTCGAACATATCATCGGTATGATGCACAGCCCCTGACTGGCGAGCGCGCCGCTAAGACTGGCGCCGCACCATGTCAGCGTCCCGGCGCAGTGGCCATCATCCGCGGTCCGGTGGCCGGATGGATCAGCTCACCATCCTCGCTCCAGCGCGACGGCACCAAAGCGAGGTCGCCCGGTTCGACGCCGACGTTGTGCTCATGGATTCCGGCAGCAGCACCGCCCGGCCAACGCCTCCCGCCCCCCATCCCGTCGGAGAGCCGCAGCTCCGAGACGGACCGGCAGGCGATCATCGATGGCTTCCACGCCCGCCAGTCCGCCGAGGTTGAGGCAACGGTCAACGGCACCCGCGGCACGTGAAGGATGACGATCGACAGCACCTACCGCTTGAACGGACGCCGACTGAACACCACCTCCACAGCCACGAGAGCGCGAGCCTCAGACCTTGGTGATGTGGTCCAGGCTCGTCTCACCCACGCGAGTGCCGGGGTACTCGGCGGCGCGCTTGCGGCGATGCATGGCCACGTAATGCCGCTCGATCTCACCGGTGTAGACCTGACGCGGACGTCCGATGCGCTTGGCCGGGTCGGAGATCATCTCCCGGTACTGGGCGATCCAGCCGGGCAGTCGCCCCAGCGCGAACAGGGGGGTGAACATCTTCGTCGGGAACCCCATGGCCTGATAGATCAGACCCGTGTAGAAATCGACGTTCGGGTAGAGCCTGCGGGCCACGAAGTAGTCGTCACTCAACGCCGCCTCCTCCAGCTCCATGGCGATCTCGAGCTTGCGGTCGCCGTCGTCGGAGCCGAGCCTGGTCAGAACGTCATGAGCGGTTTCCTTGACCAGGGCGGCGCGCGGGTCGTAATTCTTGTAGACGCGGTGCCCGAAGCCCATCAGGCGCACCCCGTCCTCCTTGTTCTTGACCTTGCGGACGAACTCGGCCGTGCTCATCCCCTCCGCCTGGATGGTGTCGAGCATGCGCAGGACGGCCTCGTTGGCACCGCCGTGCAGCGGCCCGGACAGGGCCCCCACCCCGGCCGCCACGGAGGCGTACATATTGGCGTCCGAGGAGCCGACGAGACGCACTGTGGAGGTGGAGCAGTTCTGCTCATGGTCGGCGTGGAGGATGAGAAGCATGTCCAGCGCCCCGATGACCGCCGGGTCGATCTCATAGGACTGGTCGGGCATGCCGAAGGTCATATTGAGGAAGTCCTCGACGTAACCGTGCTTGGAGTCCGGGTAGAGCAGCGGCAGGCCGATGGCCCGGCGGGCGATGTAGGAGATCATCGTCGGCATCTTGCTCAGGAGCAGCACGGTGGCGAGCTCGCGCTCGTAGGGGTCGTGCGGGTTGAGGGTGTCCTCGTAGTAGGTGGCCAGGCCGGCGATGCCCGCCTGAAGGATCGCCATGGGGTGGCCGGAGGAGGGGAAGGAGGTGAAGAAGCTGCGGAAGTCCTCGTGGAGGAGCCGGTGGCGGGCGATGCGGCGCTCGAACCGCTCGAAGGTCCTGGCGTCGGGCAGCTCGCCGTTGATGAGCAGGTAGGCGACCTCCAGGAAGGTCGAGGACTTGGCCAGCTCGGCGATCGGGTAGCCGCGGTAGCGCAGGACCCCCGCACCGCCGTTGATGTAGGTGATGTCGGAGGTGCACGAGGCCGTGTTGGTGAAACCCGGATCGAGGGTGACCATGCCGGTCGACCCGAGCAGCCTGGCCACGCCCAGGCCGTCGGAGCCCTCGGTGGAGTGGACGCGCGGCAGCTCCAGGCTCGTCTGGCCGACGGTGAGAGTGCCCGGCACGTCCAGGTCGTTGGGGTCGGTGATCGTATCGGTCATGGTGCCTCCTCGGGGCTGACGACGTCGGTGCCGCCGCTCCCTTTCGGGCCGCGGCCGGGGCCCTGGTCCGGTTCCCGGGTCACTCTACGGGCTACGCGAGCACAGTGGTGCCGACGGGCGGCGATCAAACGCGATCAGGGCCGGAACAGGTCGGTGGCGTGTAGGCGACGCGCGGCGGCGTCGACGCGCTCGTCGGTGTCGGTCAGGCTCATGCGCACCCGCCCGGCGCCCGCCTCGCCGTAGAAGTCCCCGGGGGCGACGACGATGCCCAGCTCGGCGAAGGCCCCCACCAGGTCGAAGGCGCTCATGTTCCTCGGCCCGCTCAGCCACAGGTAGAGGCCGGCCGCCGAGGCGGGGTCGTTCACCAGGCCGGCCGCCGCCGTCGCCTCCACCAGGACCCGGCGGCGGCGCCGGTAGATCTCCCGCTGGGCGGCCACGTGGGCGTCGTCGCCCAGGGCCGCGACCATGGCCGCCTGGACGGGGGCGGGCATGAGCATGCCGGAGTGCTTGCGCACCTGGGTGAGGGCACCGACGATCGCGGGATCCCCAGCCAGGAACGCGGCTCGGTAGCCGGCCAGGTTCGATTGCTTGGACAGGGAGTACAGGCAGACGAGTCCGCTCAGGTCACTCGATCCGTCGTCGCGGGCGCCCGCGACGCGAGGGTCCAGCAGGCTCGGCACGCCTTCGGTGGCCCACGGCTCGGCCCAGGCCAGCTCGGCGTAGCACTCGTCGGAGACGACGACGGCGCCGCGTCGGCGCGCCCAGACGACGACACGGGCGAGCTGATCGATCCCCAGGACGTGGCCGTCGGGGTTGCCGGGACTGTTGAGCCATACGATGACCGGGGCGGCGGGGCCGTCGTCCCGACCGGCGGGCAGATTCCACGTGTCGGGGTCGGCGTCGGTGTCGACGGGCACGGGGGTGGCGCCGGCCAGACGAGCGCCGACGTCGTAAGTGGGGTAGGCGGCGCGCGGATGGACGATGATGTCGCCGGGGCCGGCCCCGAGCTGGAGCGGCAGGAGGGCCACCGACTCCTTGGAGCCGATAGTGGGGATGACGGCGTCATCGCTCAGGCCGGCCACCCCGCGGCGCCGTTCCATCCAGCCGATGACGGCCTCTCGCAGGGCCGGGGTGCCGACGGTGGCCGGGTACCCGGGCGCGTCGGACGCGGCCGCCAGGGCGGCGCGGGCGACGTCGGGGCTCTCGTCCACAGGCGTGCCGACGGCGAGGTCGACGACGCCACCCGGGTGCCGAGCGGCGCGGACCCGGTAGGGGCGCAGAGAATCCCAGGGGAAATCGGGCAGAGCGAGAGCGCGGGGCAGTATCGGAGTCACTCCCCCATTGTCGTACACCGGCGTCTCAGAACGCTCGAGCCGTGCTCGCCCCGCCCTCGAGGGCGGGGCGAGCACGAACACGGCGCCTCGGCCCGGGCGAGCACGTCCCGTCGGGCCCCGGCCCGGTCACTCGTAGCCGTTCTCGGCCTTCCACTCATCGTTCTGCGGAGGCAGCGCGGCCACCATCGGGTCGTCGTAGGACTGTGGCCCCGTCTTCTGGGCGCCGCCCGGGGAGCCCAGGCCCTTGAGCTCGAAGAAATCGATGTTGGCCCGGGTGTAGTCATCCCACTCCTCGGGGACGTCATCCTCGTAGAAGATCGCCTCCGTGGGGCAGACGGGCTCGCAGGCGCCGCAGTCAACGCATTCGTCGGCGTTGATGTACAAGGTCCGCTCCCCCTCGTAGATGCAGTCGACCGGACACTCATCCACGCATGCGCGATCCTTGACGTCGACACACGGCTGGGCGATGACGTAAGTCATGGGCGGATCCCCTTCTTCTTCTCGAACGCGCCGCGCGGACAGCGAGGCGTGAACAGGGCCAGTATTGTCCCACGGGTCCGCCCCGCCCAAGATGCCTCGAACGTGGCGCTGAGCACGAGACCGCGCGCAGCCGGACCACGGGCTCAGCCGGCCCCGTCCATCGGCGCCCCCGGTCAGTCGGGGCCCTCGATTCCGCTCGGTTATGTCTACGCCCGCGGGGCCGCCTCGGTCAGACGGGGGCTCCTCCCACGGGGATCGCGCTCGTCGTCGGGCCCTGCCCGAGGAGCGAGCCGACGATATGCGACAGTGAGAAGTCGGGGCCGAGCAGCATCGGCGCCAGCCACACCAGGCCGACCAGCAGGACGAGCAGGACGACGGCGATGAGCACGGCGACCTTCAGCCCCGTCGGGATCCCGCGCCCCCTTCCGGCCTCGGAGGTCCGGCTCCGCCCGGAGCGCAGCGAGGCCCGCGAATCCTTGGTGTCGCGCTCGGACAGCGCGACCCACGTCAGGTGCTCCCCGGCCGACCACACCTCGCCGCCCCCGGAGCCCGAAGGGGCCCGGGCGGGTGCTGTCGGGGCTGAGCCGGAGGCCGGTTCGGCGATGGGCCTGTCCGCGGCTCCTCGCGCCTGACTCGCGCCACGGGCCCGGGGGCTCGCGCCGCGGGCTGGAGAGGCGGAGCGGGCCCGCGCCGGGGGTTCCCCCGCCCCGTCGGATGCGGCGGGGCGGGCCGACGCGTCCGGCGCCGAACGGGTGGAGGAGCGTCGGGATGAGGACGATGACCTGGCGGATGCGACGGGCCGGGCCGGTGCGGCCGATGCGGGCGACGCTGGGCGGGCGGGCGAGACCGTGGCGGGCGGGACCGTCACCGGCACGGAGGCCGCCGACGCCCGGCTCGGCGCTCGGGATGCGGTCGGAGCCTCGTGGGCGGCGGTGACGGCGACCCGCTGGTCGGCCACGACCACCCGATACAGAGTCGGACCGCCGCCGTCCGCGGCTTCCGACGCGACCGGCGAGGAGAGGACGCCGACCGGGCCGGAGGCCGCGGCGGACGGTGCCGACGGAGCGAGCACGGGGCGCCGCCGGCTCCCGTGCGAACCCGTCGCGATCGGTGACGGCGACCCGCTGTCAGGCGCCGGGGTCGAAACGGTCCCGTACTGTTGCGTCGCGACCGCCGGTCGGGAAGGAGGCTGAGCGGCCGGACGCGGATGCGCGGGAGCGCTCGCGGAGGGCGCACCGATGGAGGAAACCGCTGACCGCGCAGAAGCGGAGGGCCGCGCGGAGACTGTGCTCGGAGCGGCGGCATGGGAGCGTCCCTTCGAGCCCGTCACGGGCGCCGGGGCCGTGGGCGCGGAGTGGGTCGTGGAAGTCGTGAACGCACTGCCCGACGTGCCCTCCCGCCGCCCCGCCCGCGTCGACGGCGACGGCGTCACGCCGATGGGTCGGGTGGGTGCACCACCGAGCAGCAGGGCGCTGAGCTCGGCCTCAGTCGTCGACCGGGCCGACCCGCCGGACACCGCGTCGGTGCGCGCCCGGCGCGCACCCGTCCTCGGAGAGGCCGACGCTCGTGTCGTCGCAGTGCCCGACGATGAAGCGGAGGCCCGCCGCCGTGAGGGGAAGGCCGAGGAATCCGCGTCTCCCGCCTTAGGCTCGGCCGCTCGCGGACGCGGCATCGCGGCGGATCTGTCAGGAGCGGACGGGCGCTGGGCCCCGGGACCCCTGCCCGAGCCGGACCGCGCGGCCCTCCCCGGAGAGGGGGACCGTCCGGGAACTCGAGCGGCCTCACCGCCCGAGGCCGACGACCCGCCGGCGCCCGCCGCATCGGACCGGGTCCGAGAACCATGCCCGGCGGCGCTGCGGTAGACCGGGACCGCGTTCGCCGGACGGCCGCCCGAGAACATGGAGTAGGACTGGAACCCCGCTCCGGCGGGAACGACCGACGGCGCATCGCGGTGCTCAGCCCCGCTCATCTCCGGGCTGATCTCCTGGGGGGCGGCGGCACGGTGACGCCCTCGGGGGTCGGGCTCAGCTGCTGCACGTCCTCGAGCAGGTCTTGTCTGTCCCGAGGCGTTTAGAGCGGACGGGCGGTCCGGCGTCGTCACGGTCATGTGCGCTCTCCTCGCGGCGGTGAGGGGGAAACGGTGCCTCCGCGTCGAGACGCACGCGGCGGAGTCCGAGACTCCACCCGGTCGAAACGACTGCGAGGCCAGGAGGCCATCGTACCGCCATCACCGTTCTATTACGAACCTCAGTTTCTAGCACGCCGTTTGCCTTCAGGAAACGTGGACGCTACAGCAGACCACGATCGGGGGTTGCAAACATGCTTTCTCTTCTCATGTCCGCAGCGCTCAGTTCGCTCTACGGCCGCCTTGCCCCTCACCCGCGTTGGCGTCCGAGTCGGTTCCGGAGTTCGCGCCCGAGTTGGCGCCCTGGTCCCCCGACGGCGCCGCCGGCTGCTGCTCCTCGGTGGTCGCCGGCTGCTGCCTATCCGTCGTCGCGGGCGCCTGCCCGGTGGACTGGCCGGTTCCCCGCCCCTGCTGGCCCGAGGTCGCCGGCTGCCTGTTGGTCGTCGCGGGCGCCTGCCCGTCGGCGCCCGAGCTCCGACCCGGCGTCGAGGGCGAGGACTGGTCCGAACCGGTCGGGCGGTTTCCCGTCCCCGCTCCCGACGTTCCCCCTCCCGTCGCGCCCGTCTCCCCGGACGAGCACTGGATGTTGTTGTCCGCGTCGTAGGTCGTGGTCAGAACGTCGTCAGGGACGGTCTTATCCGGGGCCTTGCGGGTGCGGGTGACTTCGATGTCGAAGCCCGGGTTTCCGCCGCTGTACGCCTCGCAGCCGGCGCCCGAGCGCGTGACGGTCTGGATGGGGCGGTTGTTGTAGCGCCCCGAGTCGGTGATCGACACGTCGTAGTAGTGCGTCGACCAGATGCGGGCGTGGACCTCGCCATCGGAGACCCAGGACTGGATGAGGGCCGCGTACGGCGTCGAGTTCGCGAACTTGACGTCCTTCTGACCCGTCCAGATGGTCGCCTCGCGTCCAGCCGGGTACCGGTCGAAGTAGTAGGAGTGCGGGTGGTGCTCGACGTCGTCCATGCCGGCCTCGAAGCCGACGTTGAACATGGTGGTGCCGATCTGGGACAGACCGCCGCCCAGCGCGTCCACATGCTCGCCGTTGGAGACGACGCCGGCGTCGGTGAAGCCGTGGTCGTAGTCGACCGGGCCGAGGGCCTCCTCAACGGAGAAGGTCTGCCCGGGCATGACGACCTGGTTGTTCATCTGCTCGGCGCCGCGGATGAGGTTCTGATCGCGGCCGTACTGCGAGGTGAAGGGCGTGGAGTATTCTCCGACGACCTCGGTGATGCCCCAGTCCGACTCGGGCATGTCGATCTCCGGCTCGAGGACGGTCATCGGCAGGGCGACCGTGCGGTCGGCGGGCGTGGATCCGCTGGCGCTCGCGTCGAGGAGCCCGCGGGTCAGGGCGTCCATATCGATCCCCTCGCCGGAGACGGGCTGGACGAACTGGGGTCTGGCGCTCGCGGCACCGGTCGCAGAGCCGTCGATGGTCCAGCCGGCGTTGACCGCCTGAGTCTCGATCCGGCCCATGGAGGCGATGATGGCGTCGTGAAGACCTTGGGAGTCGAGGACGGCGGAGAGCTTGCCGTCAGTGGTGTCGATGGTGGTCAGAGCGGCGATCTGGGCGGGCGTAAGGACGAGCTGCGTGCCGGTAGCGGTCCGCTCGGCATCCGTCCCGGCGGCGGTGATGGTGAGGTCGCCGCAGAGCAGGGGCGTGAGCACGGAGTCGACGAAAGATCGGGCATCGGCGTCGGTGATGGCTGGCTCGGCGACGCCGTCGGTCAGGGCGATGGTCTGCAGGCCCAGGGGCCACCTGGTGCTCAGGGTCATCACGGATGCGGCGACATTGAGGCCGGTTCCGGTGGAGCCGGGTGTTACAACGGGGGTCGTGCCATCGAGGGTGACGACGGCGTCGGCCGTGCCGACGGCGAGGGTGTCGAGCCGGGAATTGAGCGCGATTGTGAGCTCGTCGGCATCGACGGAGGTGACGGCGTTGACGTCGATGCCGCGCAGGCGCTGGATGATCGTCACCGGGTTGATGGTGGGGCCGACCAGCTGGTCGACGGTGGCGTCGGCGTCGACGCTCACACCCGAATCGGCGGGCACGAGGGTGTCGGTGAGGTCGCCGACGGTGAGGGTCACGGGTTGAGCGAGCATGGTGGCGACCCGGTCGTCCACGGTCTGACGGGCCTCGTCGGGGCTCATACCGCCGACGTCGACGCCGGAGACAACCGTCCCGGAGAAGACATGCTGAGTAGTGGCGACGGCGGCGCCGCCCCAAATCAGCACGAGCAGCCCCGCCCCGATGACGCAGGCGAGCATGCCGCGGCTCGGATGCCCGTGCACGAGCGCCGTCAGCGCCTCCTTGATCTTCGAGAGAACACCGGCGAGCGCAGGGGCGGTGGGCTCACCGTCCTCGGAATCGCCCGGGGCGTCATCCGTCGGGCTCACGGCATCGGCGGGCGTCGCAGCGGACATGGCGTCGGCGGCCGACAGCGCGGCGGCCGGCTCGGCCGGCGTCGCGGCGGACATGGCCGCGAGAGTCTCATCGACGGGAGGGGCGATCGCCTCGTCCCGGTCCTCAGAGGCCCCTGCTTCTTCCTCTCCCTCCCCGGGGACCTCCGCCGCCTCGTCGTCCTCGGCGGTCTGGGAGTCGCGGTCCTCGTCGACGGCCTCGACCGACCCGGACTCGGTCTCCTCGGGCTCGGTCTCCTCCGACTCCTCAGCCTCGGACTCGGCCTCCTCCGAGTCCCCAGGCTCAGGCTCGGCCGACCCGGACTTGGTCTCCTCGGGCTCGCATGATCCGGCCTCCTCCCCGCCCTCGACAGCCTCGGGCTCGGAGTCGCGGTCCTCGTCGACGGCCTCGACCGACCCGGACTCCGCCCCGGGCTCGACCTCGGCCTTCTCAGGCTCGACCTCCTCCGACTCCTCAGCCTCGGACTCGGCCTCCTCCGAGTCCCCAGGCTCAGGCTCGGCCGACCCGGACTTGGTCTCCTCGGGCTCGCATGATCCGGCCTCCTCCCCGCCCTCGACAGCCTCGGGCTCGGAGTCGCGGTCCTCGTCGACGGCCTCGACCGACCCGGACTCCGCCCCGGGCTCGACCTCGGCCTTCTCAGGCTCGACCTCCTCCGACTCCTCAGCTTCAGGCTCGGTCTCCTCCGAGTCCCCAGGCTCAGGCTCGGCCGGCCCAGGCTCGGCCTCCTCCGAGCCCTCAGCCGAGCTCGCGGCGCGCTCATCGACGTCGGCCGGCCCCTCCCCCGTCGGGCTCTTCTCCTCGGGCGCCTCCGGCCCCCCGACGTCACCGACGGTCGCGGGAGCGGATCCCTCGTCCTCTTCCACCTCGTCGACCTGAGAGTGCGAGGGTCCTGCGTCGTCGTCATCAGCGGGATACGACTCCGCCGCGATATCCGGCGTCTCAGCGCTGAATCGGGTGATGTCCTGGGGTGGAAGGACGCGAGTACCGGTCATCCGAGGGGTGTTCACGGCTTCCTCGTCGTGGCGGGCGCCGTCGGAGGCGGGGAGGTCGTCAGTCATAGTTGCCATTCTTACTCAGGCGTCAGCGCGACGACGCCGGGCCGCATCCTTGAAACGCTCCTGGGAGTCGAGGATGACCTTGCGGATGCGCACGGCGTCCGGAGTGACCTCGACGCACTCATCGTCGGAGGCGAACTCCAGGGCCTCCTCCAGGGTCAGCCTGCGCGGCGGCACAAGCCCTTCGAAGGAGTCCGCCGTGGAGGACCGCATATTGGTCTGCTGCTTCTCGCGCACCACATTGACGTCCATGTCCTCATGACGGGGATTCTCCCCCACGACCTGGCCCTTATAAGTCTCCTGGCCGGGCTCGACGAAGAACGTACCGCGGTCCTGAAGGCGGATCAGCGCGTAGGCGGTGACCGCGCCGGGGCGATCGGACACGAGTGATCCGGTGGTGCGGGAGGCGATGCGCCCGGCCCACGGCTCATAGCCCTCGGCGATGGACGAGGCGATACCGGTTCCGCGGGTCTCGGTGAGGAACTGGGTGCGGAAGCCGATGAGGCCGCGCGCCGGCACGAGGAACTCCATGCGGATCCACCCGGTGCCGTGGTTGGTCATAGTCTCCATGCGCCCCTTGCGGGCGGCCATGAGCTGGGTGACGGCGCCCAGATGCTCCTCGGGGACATCGATGGTCATGCGCTCGACCGGCTCGTGCCGCTCGCCGTCGATCATCCTGGTGACGACCTGCGGCTTGCCGACGGTCAGCTCGAAGCCCTCACGGCGCATCTGCTCGACCAGGATCGCCAGCGCGAGCTCGCCGCGTCCCTGAACCTCCCAGGCGTCGGGGCGGCCCGTGGGCAGCACGCGCAGGGAGACGTTGCCGACCAGTTCGCGATCAAGACGGTCCTTGACCTGACGGGCGGTGACCTTGGCGCCCTTGGCGCGTCCGGCCATCGGAGAGGTGTTGATGCCGATGGTCATGGAGATGGCCGGGTCGTCCACCGTGATGAGCGGCAGCGGGCGCGGGTCGTCGGGGTCGACGAGCGATTCGCCAATGGTGATGTCATCGATGCCGGCGACGGCGACGATGTCGCCCGCACGGGCCTCCTCGGCGGGCCTGCGGTCCAGCCCCTCGGTGACGAGCAGCTCGGAGACCCGCGCCTGAGCGAGGGTCCCGTCGTGACGGGCCCGGGCCACCGTCTGCCCCTTGCGCAGAGTGCCGTTGTGGATGCGCAGCAGCGCCAGGCGACCGAGGAAGGGCGAGGCGTCCAGATTGGTCACGTGCGCCTGCAAGGGCGCAGTCGCGTCGTAGGACGGTCCGGGTATGCGCTCGATAATGGTGCGGAACAGCGGCTCAAGATCCTCATTGGCCGGCAGCTCGCCGTCGGCGGGCCTGACGGTATCGGCGCGGCGGGCTTTGGCCGAGGCGTAGATGATCGGCAGGTCCAGGACGGCATCCAGGTCGATGTCGGGGTGCTCGTCGGCCAGGTCGGAGGCGAGCGACAGCAGCAGGTCGGTGGACTCCGAGACGACCTCATCGAGCCGGGAGTCGGGGCGGTCCACCTTGTTGACCACGAGGATGACCGGCAGGTTCGCGGCCAGCGCCTTGCGCAGGACGAAACGGGTCTGCGGGAGCGGCCCCTCAGAGGCGTCCACGAGCAGGACGACGCCGTCGACCATGGACAGCCCCCGCTCGACCTCGCCGCCGAAATCCGCGTGGCCGGGGGTATCGATGACGTTGATGGTGATGCCCTCGGGGAGCCCGGCGTCGACGGCGGCCGGCCCGGCGTAGTGGACGGCCGTGTTCTTGGCGAGAATGGTGATGCCCTTCTCCCGCTCGAGCTCACCGGTGTCCATGACGCGTTCGGCCGTGTTCTCCTGCGTCGCGCGGGCGCCGAAAGCGCCCGCCTCCCAGAGCATCGCATCGACGAGGGTGGTCTTGCCGTGGTCGACGTGGGCGACAATAGCGACGTTGCGCAGGTCCTGGCGCACGGTCATATGAGGCTCTTCTTCCGTCTGAGGAGCGCCGGAGCACGGTGAGGCATGGGCCCCACCACCGGCGCGCAAGTGGGCAGGGTAGCTGTCCCGACTCGGCACTCACCATGACGGGGATGACACGAAGGCTGTGCGCCCGCTCACGTGCAGCCGGCGACGACGTCGGCGGCCGCACATCGCAGGGGTTGATGACGAGCGCCACAACCGATAGCATGATCACTATCATACAGGCGTCCTGGCGAGGCGCTTCACCAATAGCGACTACCTAGTTAACCATTGATGCTCATCCCCCTGAGGAGACTCCCGATGACGGCTGGTGCAATCACGTACGGCTATGCCAGTGAGGAGCGGCTGGAGAGGCGTAAGCTTCAGGAGACCCTGAACATCAAGGAGAATCAGATCTCCTCAGATCTCAGTTCGATCGACGATCTGACAACCGCCGAGGATTCCCAGAAGGAAGACCCCGGAATAGACGTGGAACCCGATACCCCTGAATACGATTGGAAGGATGAGAGTCAATGGTAATTCCTGTGGCGTTATCGGTTCATAACAGATACGATGAGATGTTCGGGAGGAATCGGTCATGACGTTCATTAAGCTCGATCCCAACCTCATGCAGGGGCTGATCAAGAATCTGGAGAGCTACGCCGATGAAGCCGAGAGGGCTCGCAGTGATATCCACTCCTCCAGTGTGAACAACTCCCATCCGGTGCCCGAGGTCGATGACGCCACCTACCTCCCGGCCATTTTCACGGTGACGTCAGCGGACGCGCCCACGAGCAGGATGATGGACACGCTTAACAGCATGAGCATCAACTCCAATACCGGCAGCAACTACAACACCACGATGGGTGCGACCATCAACGCCCTGGGAGAGGTCATCGACGGCCTGCAGGAACGCCTCCAGGTGATCATCGATCTCAACACCGACGGGATCAGCACCACCAGCTCCGACGGCGTGCCGGGCTACTACCTGCCCGACGGCACCGCCGACACCGTCGAGAACGTCAAGTCCTACAACACTGAGGCCGTCGCCACCGCCCGAGCCGACGCCGACGCCCTGACCCAGGCCACCGCCTCCAGCAACGGCACGGCCGAGGACGGCCGCACCGTTGACGAGGTCCTTGATAGCCTGACCATCAATCAGGACAACCCTGTCTACGGGGCCGCCGTCGTCACCGAGGCCGGCGGTGCCCAGGCCTATCTCGACCTGCTCTACAGTGTCAACGATTACTATGAGAACGATTACAAGGGTAAATGCCCTGAGGATCATTTTCAGGTCGCCAGTCAGGTATTGGGGTATGTGCTGGCCGCGGCCTCTCAATGGGAGGGCGGGACCCTCGCCGATGACCTCTACGAGACGATCGACAGCCAGAACGGGGCTCCGGGGAACATGGCCGCGATCAACATGCTGCTGTCCGCGCCGGCGGCTCACTACGGCACTGATTTCCTCACCAATTTGGCCGATAAGCTCGAGGACCGCGACCCGGACGCGCTCGTGCCTGCCTACCAGGTGTTCGCCAACAACAAGACCAGCACCTCCGATCCCATGGACGGTGTGCTCACCGCCATGGGGGGCAACCCGCAGGCGGCGGTGGAGTATTTGACGCCCCATGGTGGGAGCGCGGATGACGCGGCCCGGGTTGAGGAGCTCATGAGTCATGATGATCTGGGTGATAACAAGTGGACGGACATATGGGCCAAGATTGCCGAGTGCACGTCCTCTGCGTATGCGGGCGAGTGCGTGGAGGGCGGGGCAAAGGGAAGCTGGAACGCCAGTTGCGCCGCGGCTTTGTCGGCGACTGTTGTCAACACGATCGGAGAGGCGACGAACGAGGTGTCCGAGGCAGCCCGCGAGGACCTGACGAGTACTGTTGCGGCTTATCCGTGGTCGGTTGATCAGACAGCTCGTACGGATGGCTCGTCCAACGAGCCTGTGATCATGCCCGCAAGTGTTGACGGGAATGGGGACGCGACGTGGTCCTACGGCATGTCCTACCAGCCGCAGTTCACCAGTAAGGGCCTGTCGGGGGTGATGCAGGCCATCTCCCGTGATGCGGATGATTTTCAGACCGTCGTTGATTCGGTCGCTACTTTGGAGCAGCGCCGCATGACTTTCGAGGCCGGTGTTATTAGTGCGGCGACGGATGGTCAAGGACTCAGCACTGATGCGACGATGCCGACAGGGCTGAACAATGCGATCAAGGCGAACTCGGCAACGGCTGCTTTCTTCCAGGGGGCCAGCCGGGCTGTTGTCGAGGACGATGCCGAGGAAGTCGACAATCGCAATAAGACGATTGTCGACACGCTGTTCGGCCTGTCCAGCTTCATTCCCGGCCCCGGTGGGGAAGTTTCCCGGATCTGGAAGGACACGTGGTCCTTCGGCAAGGACACAACCAAGCGCATTGCGCAGAACGCGGCGACGCAGGATTTTACTGAGCATTTGACTAATGCGATCGACGAAAGCAAGATCGCGAAGAACGATGCCAGCAGAGCGACGACACTGACGACCATCACCCAGATGATCGGGTTGGGCATTATCTCGGCGGGTCAGGCGAATGCGGCGGTGCCCGGGCTTGTGGGAGGTGACGGAATCTTGGACTCCTCCAAGCTCGACGGCACCGCCCTCGACACGCTCTACGACCGGTTCGTCACCAATGGCGACGACACCGTCAATCCCGACCTCCACGACCAACTGACCGACGCAGGCGATGCCTACAAGACCGGGTACGATCGAGGGCATGGCGAGTGAGCACTTCACCGGCACGGCGCAGTCGCCTCATTCGTCTGGTCACGGCACTAGAAGTGGCCTGTGCTCTTGTGGTCCCATCCGGCTGCCGTTCGCAGCCCGAGCCCATGCCGTCGGCGGTGCCCACGGACAACACCTCATGGATCTGCCCCGGCGTGCCGACCGACTCGGTCACCATCATCACCGGGGACACCCCCGAGATCAGCACCGCAGGCGACCCCTACGGTAGAATATGGATCTGCCGCGTTCAGACCACAACACTCGACAAGGGAGTAGGCTCTAGCGTCAGTATCCACTGGGGGCTGCTCACTGAGGGGAATTCTTATAAGTACACGGGCGAGGAGAGCAGCAGGGTGAGGTTCCCGGAGAACATCTGGACCCTGCCCGGCATCGAGGGCAGCGGTGCATGGGCCACCACTAGTCTGGATTCCACGGCGCAGTGGGTGTGCGGGGATCACTACGTCGAGGTCCGGGTTTTCGAGAAGAAAAAACAACGTGAAAGACGTGATATGAACGCTGACGCCCGTAATCTGCTGACGTCCGTGCTGCCGTGGGCCTGCGGGGACCAGCCCGTACCCGGCGCCACAACCTCACCGACCCCGACCCCCACCGACTGATGACGAACCCGACCCGCCTCCACGCCCCACTCATCGCCCTAGTGGGAGGGTGTGCGCTGCCGTCAGCCCGTCCGCCTGCCGTTCGCAGCCCGAGCCCATGCCGTCGGCAGTGCCCACGGACACCACCTCATGGATCTGCCCCGGCGTCGAGAACAGCGATCACGGACACCAACCGAGACCGATCGAGATTCCACGGCGCAGTGAGTGTGCGGGAATCGATGCGCCGCCCGATTGACATCACCGACTTCCTCACCAATTTGGCCGATAAGCTCGAGGACCGCGACCCGGACGCGCTCGTGCCTGCCTACCAGGTGTTCGCCAACAACAAGACCAGCACCTCCGATCCCATGGACGGCGTGTTGGCCGCTATGGGCAACAACCCTGAGGCCGCCCTGGAGTACTTGACACCGGAGGGGGACGGGAGCGTGGACGGGGATGGGAACTGGGTGCCCGATGACAAGGCCCGACAGCGTTGGGAGAAGCTGACCTCGC
>ERZ773090.372-NODE-372-length-26898-cov-9.3807_pt1 | contig 26898 bp, 23 predicted proteins | sample MGYA00580579_ERZ773090 | MGnify/ENA primary metagenome ERZ773090 (study PRJEB29015, sample SAMEA2738014) | human oral metagenome | biome: human oral; feature: human-associated habitat; material: dental | place: China | collected 2132 ... | reverse complement strand
CACCTCGGGTGAGAACTTGTTCGACTTGCTCATGGCTCAATCCTCTCAGAGTGTTGAGCCTCCTCAAAACCCGGGGCGATTCACTTGATGCGGTTGGCCTGTCGCATGGCAACTGTGCGGTTATTCAAGGAGTTGTCCAGCGTTTGCGAAAACGGCAGGATGTGCTCGATTTCCACTTGGTTGGACAGCAGCATCTGCGCACTGATCTGCACGCCACTGTAGGGGCAGCGCCGATCGGCCACGTCAAAGCTCAATTCTTCCCAGAGAATCCATTTCTGCACGTCGGCATGACTCACTCGTTCTTCGGCGCAGCCGCGCATGCTGGCAATTTCGCGGCGAATACGCTCATTGCGCTTCTGGTAATCGGCCTGCCGCTTTTGCTCCTCCTGTTTTTGTTCGCGGCTTTGTTTCAAATCGCGCGCCAGCTCCACCACCACTTCTGTTGGTCTTCCGTAGCGGCGAATCAGCGCATTGACCACCACCCGTAGCTGGTTCAGCCCGATATGCACCGTGGGATTGGCAATCTTTCCATAGCGTTCCTCCTCATTGTGTGGATGCTCCTTGGCAAACGCCACATGGCGTTGCAAGGCTTTGCCGTAATACGGCAGTTGTTTGAAGGCAAAGACAGGTTTGACTTCGCCCGTTGAGGCAATCACACGTTCGCCAATCCGCTCCACTTCATCGTGGCTGTGTTCAAAACCAAATCCGGAATCCAGATCGCTGTGGTGCGCAAAGCCTGCCGCCTGTACGGCTTGGTCATATGTGCGTGGCACATCTATTCCATTTACCACCTCCGCTTCACGCAAGGCAGGAACGATGCGCGCCAGCGCTTTGCGGCTGAGTGAGCCGTAGCCATCAGGCAGCCCCGCATTGGCGATCGCCTCGGCTTGCGTGGCATTCACGCCCGTGTTGGCCTGCAGCCAGTTCTGCAGCTTTTCCTCGCTTTGCTCCGAAACCAGTTGCCAGACGATTTCATTCTGCAAAGCTTCGTCAAACTTCCACCAGTTCTCGCCAAACAGGCCGTCTTTGGACAGCGCCGCGTTCGTTGCATTGCCCTTGAGTTCCTTGCGTTTCTCATCTTCCAGATTGAACTTCACTGTGCCGTTGAGCTTGAGCAGCTTGCGCAGCTGCTCAAACGTGCGTTTGCTGTTGTGTTCCAGCGCATCCACCACGGCATCGCGCTGGGCCAATGAAAGCGGTTCCTCACGCAAGTCCGGATGCAGCAGCCGCAAGTGATTGGCTTCTTGCAGAATGCGAAAACGCTGCACGCTGGGCAGTGCCAATGGGGCACGCTCCTCATCGGGCAGCAAAGTGCAGCGCCCTGGCCTGACAGGGCGCAAATCGCGCTGAAACAGCAAAACATCACGTAATTCGCCACGCGCCTGTTCACTAAACTGCTGCGGATTGAAGGCTGCCTGTGCCGCCCATAGCGCGTCAAATTCCTCTGCAATCATCTGCCGGTCAACGTAGAGGTCGTAGCTCTTTTCAATGCGCGTCTTGCCATTGGCCTGCGCCACTCGGCTTTCGCGGTAGCGGGCGCGCGTGCCCAGGCCTGCTTGCAGGCGCTGCCACAGCCATTCGCCCACCGTGCGCGCCTTTCTTTCATGCAACTGCTGGCGCAGGTGGCTAATGGCAGCCTTCAGCGCCCCGCTGTCGTTTTCCTTCTTGTCCGTCTTGCGGTTGCTCTTGAAACCGCGCCGCTGATTGATGTGAAAGAGTGCCCGAGCAAATTCACCCGGCGTTAGCGGCGCATCCAGTCCTTTGGCGCGAAGCTCGTAGGGATTTATGCGTTCCAGCTTTTTGCGTTCAGCCACATCGGCCGGAAAAAAACCATACTCCACCAGCTTGTTCATCATGCGCGCCTTGCGCTTGAGCAGTCGGTCACGGCGGCGGCGCATGGCGCGAGCAGCGCGGCGCGTCACGGCCAGAGAGGAGCCGTCTTTCGGATTGCGCCCGTCGCTGAAGATGCGCACCCCCGCGCGGATGATGGCGTTGGGCTCATGCTGCTCATTGAGCCGCAACACGGCCCAGCCCAGCGAAGTGGATCCCAAATCCAGCGCCAAGCGGTAACGAGTGGACTTTTGTTTCGGCATTCGTTTTCCTTTTAGTGCAATTTGTTTCAAGCAAATCAATTAGTGCACGCTGACAAGCGCGTGTGCATCGGTGAAAACCCTGTGCTTTTGTTTGCAACAAGTTGCTATACTCTTCGAAGCCCTGATCACTGGGAAATGCGCTCTACCGCTAACAAGCTTTAGATGCACCAAATGGAAAGCCCCGTATACGGGGCTTTCGCTTTTCCAGAAAGCCATTCACCACCTGTTCAAGGTGGACTGCACACCATCTGAAGTTGTCTTCATGCGCTCGTGCAGTCGCAGTGGATTCCAAACAAGCACCGCCGGCTTGATGGAGCAAATGCCCAGAGGCAAACGCATCCAGCCTTGCGGTGGGCTGTTGCCATGGTCAGCAGGCGGTCTGGACAAGTGGAGCCGGCGCTCAATATCCGTTTGAATAAATCCCTGTTTCTTGTCGCAGAGGGATCGCATTTTTCCTAGGGATTCGAGGCGCGGAGCAATTCGGAGCGGCTTCGCCTGCTTTCTCTCTCCTGTGCTTTGTCCGAGAGCTGCGCCGTTCGCCCTTCGCCGCCAGGCCGCGAGCGGGTTCTGCCAGCTTGCAAGCCCGCGTGGCTTTTACCCTCGTGAAAAGAGCGTTCAAGCCTGCCGCGCGAGCCTATCGTCTGAGACCGCTTGTCCGGCGCATAGGGGGCTGCCAGCGCCAGCAGAGAATCATTTGACGATACTTTTGGTTCAAATATGGGTTCACTCGCAGGGAAAAGAATACTTTTTCTTGTAGCCTGTCCACAATCCGCCGCGTTTTGACAGACAAAGAGGAACCCTGATATGAACCCCGCTTCGCAATGCCCCTGGCTTGGTCAATACCCTGAAGGCGTGCCCGCCAGCATTGACGTGGCCGCTTTTCCCACGCTGGCCGCGCTGCTTGAGGCCAGTTTCAGCCAGTTCGCCAGCCGGGCGGCCTTGAGCTACATGGGCCGCGAATACAGCTACGCCGAGCTGGAGCGCCAAAGCCGCGCGCTGGCGGCCTTTTTGCAATCGCGCGGACTGAAAAAGGGCGACCGCGTGGCGGTGATGATGCCCAACGTGCCCCAGTACGCCGAAACGGTGGCCGCCGTGCTGCGCGCGGGCATGGTGGTGGTGAATGTCAATCCGCTCTACACCCCGCGCGAGCTGGAGCACCAGCTCAATGACTCGGGCGCCCGGGCGCTGGTGGTGATGGAAAACTTTGCCGACACGGTGCAAGCCTGCCTGCCGCAGACCCAGGTGCAAAACGTCATCCTCGCCAGCGTGGGCGAGCGCCTGGGCTGGGTGCGCGGCGCGGTGGTGGACTTTGTGCTGCGCCACGTGCGCAAGGCCGTTCCGGCTTTTCGCCTGCCGGGCGCGGTGCGCTACGCCAAGGCCATCGCCAAGGGGCGCAGACTGCCTTTTCAGGCCCCGCCCGTGCTGCCCGATGACATTGCCGTTTTGCAATACACCGGCGGCACCACGGGCGTGCCCAAGGGCGCGATGCTGCTGCACCGCAACCTGGTGGCCAATGCCCTGCAAGCGCAGGCGTGGTACCAGCCCGTGCTCAAAAACGTGCCTGAAGGCCAGCAAATCATCGGCATCTGCGCCCTGCCGCTCTATCACATCTTTGCCTTCACGGCCAGCCTGATTCTGACGCTGCGCATTGGCGGCAAGACGGTGCTCATTCCCAACCCGCGCGACATGAAGGCCACGCTGCGCGAGCTGGCCCGCCACAAGTTTCACCAGCTCCCGGCGGTCAATACGCTGTTCAACGGCATGCTGCATCACCCGGACTTTGACAAGGTGGACTGGAGCCATTTGAAAGTGGCCGTGGGCGGCGGCTCTTCGGTGCAAAGCGCCGTGGCCCAGCAGTGGCTTCAGCGCACGGGCACGCCCATTTGCGAGGGCTACGGCTTGTCTGAAACCGCGCCGATTGCCTGCTGTAACCCCGTCACCTTGCGCGAATACAGCGGCGCCATCGGCCTGCCCCTGCCCGATACCGACGTGCGCCTGCTCGATGACGAGGGCCGCGAAGTGCCCCAGGGCCAAAGCGGCGAAATCGCCATCAAAGGCCCGCAAGTCATGGCCGGCTACTGGCAGCGCCCCGATGAAACCGCGCTGGCCATGACCGCCGACGGCTATTTCAAAACGGGCGACATCGGCGTGATGGACGAAAAAGGCTACATCCGCATCGTGGACCGCAAGAAAGACATGATTTTGGTCAGCGGCTTCAATGTCTATCCCAATGAAGTGGAAGATGTGATGGCCGCCGTGCCCGGCGTGCTGGAAGCGGCCGTGGTGGGCGTGCCGGACGACAAAACAGGCGAAGCCGTCAAACTCGTTGTCGTGCGCAAGGACGAGAGCCTCACCGAAGAAGCGCTGCGCCAGCACGCCCGCCGCTGCCTGACGGGCTACAAGCGCCCCTCGCGCATCGAATTTCGTGCCAGCCTGCCCAAATCGCCCGTCGGCAAAGTGCTGCGCCGCGAGCTGCGCGAGCCTGCGAAAGAGGGCGAATGACTCTGCTGGCGCTGACATCTTCTGCCGCGCTGGCAGCGGCAGCCCGGGCCGCCTCGAAGCCGGCGCCACGTGGCGGGATGGGCGGAATACGCCCATTTGCCCGCCACTTGATTTGCTCCTTTATATGTAGCATTACGTCCTAGTGCAATTTGCGCAGGCCGGCATTTCTGACCCCCTTGATTTGCTCTTGTTTTGATATTTCCTGGCAGACGAAGCCCGTGCGCCTTGGCGCTGCAACGCGAGCGGCGAGGGGGCGGGCATACCGTTCAGCAATGCCGTCAGGGGGAAAGCGGCGGGCAAGCGGTTTCCCGGCGGGCCGCGCCCATTCCGTGTGCGCTGGGCGTGCGCTAGCATTGCGCCCCGTTTTTGCCCACCCAGCCTGCCCGTTCATGTCTTCACGCCCTGTTGCCGCCCCTCTTTTTGCCGCTGATGACTGGCCGCGCTACGGCGAGCGGCTGGTGCGCGAGGGCAAGCTGGGCGCGCGCGATCTGGAGCGGGCGCTGGCGGCGCAGCGGGAGATGGGCGGCTCGCTCGACCGCGTGCTGGTGAGCCTGGGGCTGGTGTCTGATGTGGATGCCGCGCGCGCGCTGGCCGATCATCTGGGCGTGCCTTTCGTGACGGGCGATGCCTTTCCGGCCGTGCCGCCGGAGCCGCAAGGGCTGCTGCCGGGCTTTTTGCGCGCGCATCACGTGCTGCCGCTCGCGCAGGACGACGCGGGGCGGCTGCACGTGGCGATGGCCGCGCCGCAAGACGCCTTTGTGTGCAAGGCGCTGCGCCTGAGCACGGGGCTGGAGGTGCTGCCCGCCGTGGGGCTGGCCGCCGAGATCGACAAGGCGCTGGAGCGCCTGTTCGAGGAGCCTTCCGCCGAGGCCGAGGGGCCGGAATCGGGCTTTGGCCCGCTGGGCGAGGGCGAGGCGGGTGATTTCGTGGAGCACCTGCGCGATCTGGCCAGTGAAGCGCCCGTCATCCGCCTGGTGAACAACATCATTGGCCGCGTGATTGAGCTGCGCGCCTCTGACATTCACCTGGAGCCGTTTGACGACGGCCTGCACGTGCGCTACCGCGTGGACGGCGTGCTGCTGCCCGGCGAAATCGTGCCGCCGCAGCAGGGCGCGGCGGTGAGTTCGCGCGTGAAGCTGCTGGCGCATCTGGACATTGCCGAGCGCCGCCTGCCGCAAGACGGGCGCATCAAAACGCGCGTGAAGGGCCGCGAGCTGGACTTGCGCGTGTCCACCGTGCCCACGGTGTATGGCGAAAGCGTGGTGATGCGCGTGCTCGACCGCGCCAGCGTGCGCTTCAGCCTGGAAGACATGGGCTTTGAAAAAGACACGCTGGAGCGCTTCAACCAGCTCATTGCCCGCCCGCACGGCATTTTGCTGGTGACCGGCCCCACGGGTTCGGGCAAGACGACCACGCTCTACGCGGCGCTGGCCAAGCTGGACGCGGCCACGCAAAAAATCATCACCGTGGAAGACCCCGTGGAGTACCAGCTGGAGGGCATCAACCAGATTCAGGTGCACGCGCAAATCAACCTCACCTTCGCCAGCGCGCTGCGCTCCATCCTGCGGCAAGACCCCGACATCATCATGATTGGCGAAATGCGCGACGGCGAGACGGCGCAGATTGCCGTGCAGTCCTCGCTCACCGGCCACCTGGTGCTTTCCACCCTGCACACCAACACCGCCGCCAGCGCCGTGGTGCGCATGCAGGACATGGGCGTGGAGCGCTACCTGATCACTTCCACCGTCAATGGCGTGCTGGCCCAGCGCCTGGTGCGGCGCCTGTGCGGGCACTGCAAGGCGGCCTTGCAGCCCGCGCCCGCGCTGCTGCAAAGCTCCGGGCTGGGGCGCTTTCTGCCCGAGGGCGCGCCCATTTACAAGGCCGTGGGCTGCGAGCGCTGCCGGGGCACGGGTTACAAGGGCCGCACGGGCATACACGAGCTGATGGTGGTGGATGACGCGCTGCGCGCCGCCATCTTGCAAGGCCAGGACGCCGCCAGCCTTCAGCATCTGGCCGTGCAGCGCGGCATGCACACGCTCTATGACGACGGCCTGCGCAAAGTGGCCGCCGGCCTGACCAGCCTGGATGAAGTGCTGCGCGTCACGCAAGACAGCCAGGAAGGCGCAGATGCCTGAATTTCTCTGGCGCGCCGCCCATGCCGACGGCCAGGCCGCCGAAGGCCGCACCGAAGCCGCCGCCGAAGCCGATGTGCTGCGCCAGCTGCGCGAGCGGGGGCTGACGCCCATACGCGTGCAGCCGGCCGGCCAGGCCGAAGGCGCGGCGCTGGCCGGCCCGCGCCCGCGCGCCGCGCGCGGCCCCGTCAAGCCCGCCGACGTGCTCTCGCTCACCAGCGAGCTGGCCATCATGCTGCGCGCCGGGCTGGCGCTCGATGCCGCGCTGCGCGTGCTCATCGACATGAGCCACAAGCCCAGCGTGCGCGCCATGCTGGAAAAAGTGCTGGAAGACGTGAAAGGCGGCGCGCCCTTCAGCCGCGCGCTGGCCGCGCACCAGGCGCACTTTGGCGACTTCTACATCAACATGATCCGCTCGGGCGAAGTCAGCGGCCAGATGCCGCAGGTGCTCGACCGCCTGGCCGGCCACATGCAGCGCCTGCGCGCGCTGCGCGAAAGCGTGGTGTCGGCCACGCTCTATCCGGCCATCTTGCTGGGCGTGGCCGTGCTGTCGCTGGTGGGCATGCTGGGCTTTGTGGTGCCGCAGTTTGAAAAGCTGTTCAAGGACATGGGCGACGCGCTGCCCATGCCCACGCGCGTGGTCATGCTGCTGGGGCAGGGTTTTCGCCACTATGGGCTGGCGCTGGGGCTGGGCGCGGCGGCGCTGGGCTGGCTGGCCTGGCGCTGGCTGCGCACGCCGGCGGGGCGGCAGTGGTGGCAGGCGCGCCTGATTGCGCTGCCGGTGCTGGGCCCCATCGTGCGCAAATACCAGCTCACGCTCTTTGCCCGCTCGCTGGGCACGCTGCTGGACAACGGCGTGCCGCTGCTGGCGGCGCTGCACATCTCGGTAGAAACCGTCACCCATCAGGCCCTGCGGCAGGCGCTGGCCAAAATGGCTCCGCTCGTCAAGGAAGGCTCGCGCATCGTGCCCGCCATGCGCGCCACCGGCGTTTTCGAGCCGCTGGCCATCAACCTGGTGCGCGTGGGCGAAGAAACAGGCCGCGTCGGCGCCATGATGAACGAGCTGGCGGCCATTCTTGACCGCGACGTGGAAACCGGCATCAAGCGCGGGCTGACGCTGCTCGAACCCGCCCTCATTCTCGTGCTGGGTCTCTTGATTGCGGCCATCATCGTCTCCATCCTGCTGGGCATCATCTCCGTCAATGACCTGGTGAAGTAAACCCCTCTACAGAAAGGAAAACCCATGCGTTTCATGCGCCTGCAACCCACGCCCGCCCGCGCCCGCGCGCATGCCCAGGCGGGCTTCACGCTCATTGAGCTGCTGGTGGTCATCGCCATCCTGGCCCTGCTGGCCGGGCTGGTCGGCCCGGCAGTCATGGAGCGCTTTGGCGGCGCCAAAACCAAAACCGCCAAGCTTCAAATCGAGGAAATCGCCAAGTCGCTGGACATCTACAAGCTCGACACGGGCCGCTACCCCACCACGGCAGAGGGTCTGGCTGCGCTGGACAAGAAACCCGGCTCCGTCAGCGGCTGGAACGGCCCTTACATGAAGGGCGGCGTGCCCACCGACCCTTGGGGCAACCCCTACCGCTACGCCAACCCCGGCCCCAGCGGCGGCCTTGAAATCGCCTCCTACGGCGCAGACAACGCGCCCGGCGGCGAAGGCGAAAACGCCGACGTGAACAATGGCCGCTGAACGGGCGGGCCGCAGTCCGGCCCGCCGCGCGCCAGCTCTTTTTCCTTCCTTATTTGCTTCTTTTCCAATAGCAAGAAGTCCCCGTTCTGATTGCGCCAAACGCTTTTTGCGGGGGCTGAATTTGCTCCTTGTCCAGGAGTAAATGGCTTCAGTCCGCCGCTTTCCGCATGCCCTCGCTTCGCTTCGCCCCGCGCGCGCCACACCGCTTCAGCGGCTTCACCCTGGTGGAGCTGATGGTGGTGTTTGCCATTTTGGCGCTGGTGATGGCGCTGGCACCCGCTTCGCTGGGGCGCATGTACGAGACGGCGCAATACCGCAGCGCGGTGCGCGGCATCGTCACTGAAATGCGCGCGGCGCGTCAGCGGGCGCAAAGCGAAGGTGTGGAGGCGCGCTTTACGGTGAACCTGCGCGAGCGCACTTACGGCATGGAAGGCGGCGAGCGCCACGCCGTGCCCGATTCGCTGCAACTGCGCGCCGTGGCGGCGCGGCAGGAAACGAGCGCTGACGGGCAGGAAATGGGCATCCGCTTTCTGCCGCGCGGCGGCGCCACGGGCGGCAGCGTGGATCTCATCCGCCCCTCCGGCAGCGGTGTGCGCCTGCGGGTGGACTGGTTTTCAGGCCGCGTGGAGCAGGAGCCAGCCAGCGGCGAGGCGGCGGGAGCGACGCCATGAACGCCGCCGCCGCGCCTCAAAAGAAGGAGCAAATCAAGCGCCCCGAAAAAGGCGTTTGCCGCAATGAATACGGGGACTTCCTGCTATTGAACAAGGAGCGGAATACCGCCCTGAATGTCGCCCTGCAAGGCGGCTTTTCGCTGCTGGAAGTGCTGGTGGCCTTTGCCATCATGTCGCTGTCCATCGGGCTGCTTTATCAGGCGATGGGCAGCAGCGCGCGGCAAACGGCGGACGTGACGGCGCGCGAGCGGGCGGCGCTGCTGGCCGAGTCGCTGCTGGCGCTGCACGAGACGGTGCCCGCGCAAGGGCTGGCCGAAGGGGGCGAATCGGCGGGCATGGCCTGGCAATTGCGCAGCGCGCCCTTTGCCACGCCCGTCTCGTCGGCCAACCCTGCCGCGCCGCTGCTGCACGAGCTGCGCATTACCGTGCGCTGGGGCGACGACCCGCCGCGCGAGATGACGCTGCAAACCCTGCGCCCCGAGCAGCGCCCGCAACCCGGAGGGCTGATGCGATGACGCGCCAGCGCGGCTTTACCCTGATGGAAGTGCTCATCGCCATGGCGCTGCTTTCGCTGCTGATGCTGGCGCTGGGTTCGACCCTGTACTCCGCCGCGCAAACCGAAGAGCGGGTGGACGCGCGTGTGCAGTCCGCCGAAGACTTGCGCCTGGCCGCGCGCTTTTTGCAGGAGGCGCTCTCGCAAGCCTCGCTGCGCCCCGTGCGGCAGGGCAATGAGCGGTTGCGGCCCTTTTTCAGCGGACAGGCGCAAGCCGTGGAATGGGTGGGCGTGATGCCCGCGCGCTACGGCCTGGGCGGGCGGCACTTCATGCGCCTGGCGCTGGAGCGCGATGTGAACGGGCAAGGCCGCCTGGTGCTGCGCTACGCCCCGTGGAGCGATGAGCCGGGCGGCATTGACTGGGCGCGCGCGCCGTGGCAGGCGCTGGCGCAGCCGGTCACGGGCCTGTCCATCCGCTACCGGCACCCCTTGAGCGGCGAATGGGTGGGCGACTGGGCCGCCGCCGCCGGACGGCGCGCGCGCATTCCGTCCGCCGTGGCGCTTGACATTCGCGGGCCGCAGCCGCCCTGGCCGCTGCTCATCGTGCCCATGCGCGCGCCGCTGGCCTCGGACACCGACGCGCGCAGCGAGGGGTTCGGGCCATGAAGATCCAGACAGGCGCAGGCCGGGCCGCAGCGGCGGCGGGCGGGCTTTTTCATATCAGGAACAGGAGCAAATCCAGGGGGGGTAAAAGCGGCTTTTGCGCTTTCTGCACTAGGACCTCATGCTATGGATCTGGTAGCGCCAAAAGCGGCCGGAACAAGGGCCTGGCCCTGATCATGGTGCTGTGGATCGTGGCCGCGCTCAGCCTGCTGGTGGTGGGCATGAGCCAGACGGTGCGCGGGCAAGTCAGGGCCGCGCAGGCCGTTTCGGAGCAAGTGGCCGCGCAGGCGCTGGCCGAAGGCGCCATCGCGCTGGCCTTGCAGCAGCTCAAGGCCGAAAGTGCGCGGCCGGAAGGCATGGCCGCCACGCGCGTGAGCTACGGCGGCGTGGAAATGCAAGTGCTGGTGCAGCCCCTGAGCGGCCTGATTTCGCTGAACGCCGCCCAGCCGCCCCTGCTCTCGGCCCTGCTGCAAGTGGCTGGCGGCGTGCCCGAAAAGCAGGCCGACCAGCTGGCGCACGCCATCGACACCTGGCGCGCCGGCGGCACGGGCGACGCCACGCGGCGCGTGCCCCGCCGCCAGTTCGAATCGGCGGATGACCTGCTGCTCGTGCCCGGCATGGATTACGCCACCTACGCCCGCATCCGCCCGCTGGTCACGGCAGACACCTACCAGCACACCAACGTGAACCCGCTGGCCGCGCCCCTGCCGGTGCTGCTCGTGCTGGCGCGCGGCAACGCCGCCGTGGCCCAGCGCATTGCCAGCCGCCGCGACGCAGGCGAAGCGGGCGTGGACACCACGGGGCTGGACCCGGCGCTCACCGGCGCGGGCTTTTCACAATTTTTCAGAGTCACAGCCCGCGTGCCGCTGGATGCGGGCAGAATATTCAGCCTCGCGCACGACGTAACGCTATCTGCTTATTCATCTTCCATTGCGCCCTGGCGCACCTTGCGGACGCAGGGGCAGGTTTTGCCCGCAGGAAGCTAGCTTCCGTTCGCTCCGCTCCCTCTTCCCTTTCACATGGCATTGGCACCTTCCAGCGATCCGCGCCTGTTCGGCATTGACCTTGGCCAGTGGCTGCGCCAGTGGCAGTCTGCCGCTGCGCTGCTGCTGGCGCACCCGGCGCTGGGCGCGCTCACGCCCGCCGTGCGCGTGCGATTGCACCAGGCCAGCGGCCAGCGCACGCTCTGGAGCGTCAAAAACGGCGAGGCCGAGCCGCTGCCCGCCAGCGCGGGCGCGCCGCAGGCCGAAGCCATCGAACTGCCGCGAGAAGAGGCGCTGGAGCGCACCCTCACCCTGCCCGCCCTGCCGCAGGCCGATCTGGACGAAGCCGTGCAGCTGGAAGTGCAGGCCATCACCCCCTTCAAGCCCGAGCAGACCGTGGCGGGCTACCGCAGCGCGCCTCTGGGCGATGGCCGCGTCCGCGTTGATTTGGCGCTGACTTCGCGCCAGCGCCTGGACGCGCTGCTGCTGCAACACGCCCGCGTGAGCCGCCCCGAAGTGTGGGTGCTGCCCGCCAGCGGCCACGCGGTCAGCGCGGCGGGTGGTGTGCTGCGCCCCATTTGCATGCCGTCTGATGGTGCGCGCGTGCGGAAGGCCCTGACCGCCCGGGGCCGCCGCCTGCGGCTGGCGCTGCTGGCCCTGGCGCTGCTGCTGCTGCTGGCGTTGGCCGTCACGCCCACGCTGCAACTGCGCCAGCGCGCCATTGCGGCGCAAAGCGCCTATGCCGCCATGAGCGCCCAGGCCGCCCCCCAGATGGCCGCGCGCGAAGCCCTGCAACAGCAGGCCGACCGGCTGGCCCAGTTGCAGCAAGCCACAGGCCCCCAGCTGCGCCTCGTGCCCGCGCTGGCCCTGCTGGCCGAGGCCATGCCCTCCAGCGCCTGGATCAGCAACTTGCGCACCGAGGGCGAAAAAGTGTTCATCAGCGGCTTTGCCGAAGATGCCGCCGCCCTCGTGCAGCGCCTCAGCCGGCAAGACGGCATCCACAGCGCCCGCCTGTCATCGCCCGCCATCCGCAACGCCAACGCCAAGCAGGAAAGCTTCACCATTGAAGTGGAGTTCGCCCCTGCTTTGCAACGCCTCTCGCCCGCAGGCGGGGAGGCCGCGCCATGAACGCCGTCCGCAACCCCGAGCGCATCTGGCTGGCCCTGCTGGCCGCCGCGCTGCTGGCCTGCCTGGCGCTGGGCGCGTTCAAGGTGTATGACAAGCACCGCTGGGCTGCCTTGCGCCTGGCCGAAATCGAGCCGCGCTACGCCCGCCTGGCGGGCCTGCAAGCCAGCGCGCCGCAGCTGGACGAGATGGCGCAGCAGCTGCGTGAGCGCATGTCGCAATACGCCTATCCGGCGGGAGACGACCCCTCCTACGCGGGCAACGGCGCCTTGCAGCGCGTGCGCGAGCTGGCCGCCGCCGCCGGCTTGAGCGTGACCAGCAGCCAGGCGCTGGCCGCGCAGGAAAAAGAAGGCTTCTACCGCGTGGGGCTGAACCTGCGCCTGGAAGGCGAATGGGCGTCCATGGCGAAGCTGCTGCAATCCATCGCCGCCCTGCGCCCGGCCGTCTATGCCGAAAGCGTGCAGATCAACGGCCTAGCGGGCCACATGCCCGAAGGGCCGCAGACGGTGGCCGTCATGCTCAACCTCTTTGTCTTGCAGGAGCGCCCGTAAGCGAGCTTTCTCCGCGCCACTTCAGCGTCATTTCCTGCGCCATTGCACATGCCCCGCCCGTCTCGCCCCTTTCCCTTTGTTGCCGCCATGCTGTGCGCATGCGCCGCGCTGCTGGCGGCGCTCGCCTGGCTCTGGCTGGGCGCTGGCGCGCGCGCCTGGCAGCCGCCCCCGGCGCAGCCCCCGCAGTTCGACGGCCTGCTGGCCGCCGCGCCGCCGCTGGAGGCGCCTGCCCGCGCCGCGCCTGCCGTGCTGCTGGAGCGCCCCCCCTTTCACAGCAGCCGCCGCCCGCCGCCCGCGGCCGCCGCGCCAAGCCAGGCCAAGCCCGCCGTGGCGCTGGACAAGGTGCGCTTTTACGGCATCGTCACCGGCCCGGCGCTTACCACCGTGATGGCCGAGGTGGAGGAGCAGCCCCGCGCCCTGCGCGTGGGCGACCGCATCGGTGAATGGGAGCTGGCGGCGGTCAAAGGCCGCAGCATTACTTTCAGCAAAGGCGGCGAGCGCCACGTGATTGAACTTCCATACGTTCACACTGCGCCAGCCTCGCCCGCCGGGGCCGCCGATGCGCCGCCTCTGCCCGCTGGCATGCCCGCCCGCCCGCCGCAGGGCCGTCCGGCCCAGGGCGTGCCGCCGCCTTCTTCTTTTAGACCGCCGTTTTGAGTTGCGACCGCGATTTCAATCCGCGCCACGAACCGTGTTTCCTATGCTGCATCACCTCACGCCCCGCACCGCTCTTTCCCTGATCGCCCTGGGGCTGCTTGCCGCAGGCTGCAACAGCCATGCGCCCATCGCGCCGCAGGCTCCTGCCGCCCTGGAAACTGTGGAGGAACAAGCCGCCGCCGCGCCCAAGCCCGCCAGCGCGCCCGCCGCGCAGGCCGCCTCCAGCGATGAAGCCAGCGAGGAGCGCAAGCCCGTCATCATGCGCGGCACCGACGAAGTCGTCCGTCCGCCGAAGCACGCCGCCCGCGTTTCCGGCCCTGTGAGCGCCTTCAAGTTTGAAGATGCGCCCGTGGGCGAAGTCGTGCATGTCATGCTGCGCGACTTGCTCAAGGTGGATTACGTCATCCACCCCCCGCTCAACGGCCGCGTCACCCTCGTCACGCGCGGCGAAGTCAGCGCCGACAGGGCCATGAACCTGCTCGAAAGCGCCTTGCAGCTCAACGGCATCGTCATGGCGCGCGACTCCAGCGGCACCTACCACGTGGGCGCGCCTGCCGCCCTGAAAGACATCGTGGCCGCTCCCCGCATTGCCGACGACGGCCCCATGCCTCCCGGCTACGGCGCCATCATCATCCCGCTGCAATACTTGGGCGCGGGCGAAATGGCCAACATCCTGCGCGCCATGGTGCCGCCCGAAGCCATCGTGCGGGTGGACACGCTGCGCAACATCATCATCATGCGCGGCACCCGCACCGAAGCGGAAGGCTGGATGGATGTCGTTAAAACCTTTGACGTGAACCTGCTGCGCGGCATGTCAGTAGGCGTCTTCCCCCTGCAATACACCTCGCCTGCGGAGGTGCAAAACGCCTTGGCTGTGCTCTCCGGCGCTACAGGCGCGGCCAGCGCTGGCGCAGCCCTGCCTGCCGCCGCGCCAGCCGCCGGAAAAGCCGCCGCGCCAGCCGCAGCCGGGGCCGGAGCCAGCGCCCTGGGCGAAAGCAACCCGCTCTTTGGCGCGTTGCGCATCCTGCCGCTGGAAAGCATCAACGCCGTGCTTGTCATCACCCCCCGCGCCGCGTACCTGGACGAAGTCCAGCACTGGATCAGCAAGTTCGACCGCCCCAACGCGGGCAGCGCCGAACCGCAACTCTTTGTCTACAAGGTCAGAAACGGCTCCGCTGACCACCTGGCCGAACTGCTCAACGGCATCTACGGCGGCAGCGCCGCCACCGTGCAAGGCGCCACGGGCGCCACCGGCGTGGCCCCCGGCCTGGGCAGCGTCTCCGGCAGCAGCGCCCGCAGCACATTCGGCGGCGCATTCGGCAACACGTTCGGCAACGCGTCAGGCGGCAGCGCCGTGGGCAGCTCGCTGGGCGGCGGCGCGTCTGGCAGCTCCTTGGGCGGCAATGCTTTCAGCGGCAATGCCTTCGGCAATTCAGCCAGCACGCTTCGCAACGCCTCCGGCGCCGCAGGAAGCGCCTTCGGCAGCAACCGCATGAGCGGCCAGCAAGGCGGCGACCAGGGTGCCGCCAGCGTTACTGTCAATCTGGGGCCAGACGTGCGCGTCATGGCCGACCGCATCAACAACACTTTGCTCATCTACGCGCCGCCCGCTGAATTCACGCGCATTGAAACCACCCTCAAGCGGCTGGACATTCAGCGTGCGCAAGTTCTCATCGAAGCCAGCATCATCGAAGTCAGCTTGCGCGACGGCCTGCAATACGGCCTGCAATGGGCCTTCAAGAACAGCGGCGACTTCGGCACGGGCCGCACCGGCCTGGGCGTGCTCAACAACAACAGCAACTCAACCACCGTCGCAGGCGCAAGCCGTGGCGGCACGATCACCAACGCGGCCCAGGGTTTCAGCTACACGCTCACCAGCTCCATCGGCAACCTCACCGCCGTGCTCAACACTCTGGCTTCCAAATCGCTCCTGAAGGTCATCTCCAGCCCCTCGCTCATGGTGCTTGACAACCACACCGCCGCCATCACCGTGGGCGACCAGCAGCCTGTCAACACCGGCACCACCATCAGCAGCAGCGGCACCATCGCCACCACCAACAACATCCAGTACAAAGACACGGGCGTCATGCTCAACGTCACCCCGTCCGTCAATGCGGGTGACCTTGTTACGCTCGAAATCGACCAGACTGTCACCAACGTGGGCGAGCAAGACAAAATTACCGGTCAGCGCAGCTTCCTTCAGCGCCAGATTGCCTCCAAGGTCGCCGTGCGTTCGGGCGAAACCATCGTGCTCGGCGGCTTGATCAAAAGCAAGCACACCCAAGGTTCCGCTGGCCTGCCCGTGCTGTCATCCATCCCGCTGCTGGGCGGCCTGTTCGGCAACCAGTCCCGGGAAGACGAGCGCACCGAGCTGCTCGTCATCATCACCCCCCGCGTGCTGCGCTCCGACGAAGACGCCCGCGCCGTCAGCCGCGAACTGCGCGACCGCATGAAGGGCCTGTCTTTGCCGGGACACATAGCTAACCAGTAGAAGTTTTATTCCGCTTGCATTGATAAGGCATTTTTGGAGAGTCCATGAGAACAGTGTCATTTATGAAAACAGGATTTCTGATCATTGCTATGCTGCTGACAGCCTGTGCCAGCAACCCACAGCAAACACCAGAACAGCAGGTGGCGCAGCGCGCAGAGGCGCGTTGGAAGCACCTCATTGCCAAGGATTACCAGCAGGCGTGGGAATATCTGATGCCTTCTTATCGCAACCTTGTTTCCCCGCAGGACTACGGTAAACGCTTTGGCAGCGCCGGTGCGTGGACGAACGCAATCATCCATGAGGTCACTTGCGAGCCAAGCGTCTGCAAGGTCAAGGTGCGCATCACTACAAAGATGCGCGTGCCCCTGTTCGCAGCCAAGATTCCGGAAGTCAATACGTATGTGGATGAGCGCTGGGTGCGCGAAGATGGTCAGTGGTGGCTGTATGAGAAGCTGTGACGCATTCGTGCAGATCTTCGCTGTGGTGGTGTAGCAAAAAAATCACGCTGGACGGAAAACAATGCAAAGAAGCTTGATTTCAGTCCCAGCTCCTATGATAGGATTCGTAGTGCATTACCAAGATCGTCTCTTGGGTGTTGCAATCTTTCCTTTTTATGGAGTCATAGCTATGAAGAAAAGCCTCTTGGCCCTGAGTGCCGCCGCAACTCTCGCTGGTGGTCTGGGTTTTGTTTCCTCCGCGCACGCCATCATCGTTCAAGATGATGCTGTTGCTAGTGTTCCTGCTACAGTGATGGGTGGTGTTCAGTCGGGTGGCGTGGGTCACGTTCTGTTCACCCCTTATTTCAGCACCGTTAATGGCAATGTGACGCTGATTAGCCTGGTTAATACGGATACGACTAACGGTAAGGCCGTGAAAGTGCGTTTCCGTGGCGCCGCCAACTCTGACGATATTCTGGACTTTACTGTCCTGATGTCTCCTGGTGACGTGTGGACCGCTTCTATTGAGCCGAGCCTCACAGGCGTTTCCCGCATTCTGTCGCCTGACTCTACTTGTGTGCTGCCTCGTCAACTGGGCACTGATGGCGTGGATTTCCGTACCAGTCGCCTGGACCAGAAGCTGAGCGCTGATGCGCAGGCTCTGCATACGCGCGAAGGCTATGTTGAATACCTGAACATGGCCAACATCAAGCCAGGAACTGATCTGTTCAAAGCGATTAAGCATAAGGACGGTGTGGCGCCTTGCACGTCTTCTGAATTGTCTAAGCTGATGAATACGGATGTCGTGGCGTATTCGGATGCGGCTGATCATGGGCTGGAGCGCCCAACAGGCGGATTGTTTGGTAATTGGTCCATTTTCAACAACCTGAATATCACTTCTTATGGTGGTGGTCACGCTTCTGTCCGCGCTGTTGATGGCACGGGTGTCAACGCGGCCGCTCGTCTGTTCTTTGCTCCCCAAATGGGTGCTGATGCATCGGCTGCCGCTGCAGCCAATACGGCTGACCCCTTGCTGGTGGGCGGCGAAGCTGGCGTAACCCGTAACACGGAGTTTGAGGGTGTTTCCTATGCGCCGGATGCTGCCGTGGGGGCTTTGGTTCCTCCGCTGTGGCTCGATTTGCCGGACCTTTCGACACCCTACACGCAGGCCGATACCAGCCCGCAAGCTCGCGCACATGATTTGTCTGAATCGCTGGCCGCCAAGACTATCATGAATGAGTTTGTGGCTACGCCTTCTACGGCTTCTGTGCCATTTGCGACAGACTGGGTGTTCTCGCAGCCAACGCGTCGTTACCAAACGGCAATGGCCTACTCCACCGGTGGCGCGAATCTGCCGGTGAATGCGGCTCTGCCAGCTACTGACAGGCATTACAAGGCTGGTACGGCCGGTAATCTTAGTGTGAGTGCTCGCACCGTGGGTACATTGGCCTTGGGCGACTTCCTGTGCGCCAAAGGTTCCTTCTCCGGTACCGACCGTGAAGAGTTCCAGGCAGTGACGTCGGGCGACTTCTCTCCGCTGGTGGTGGCTGGCAGTGCGCCGATTTGCGGTGAGGTCGCTACTCTGTCCTTCAATAGCGATACATCCAAGGTCCTGAATGCTCAGCTGACCAATGCTCGCGTCAATGTCAAGAACGCGTCTGACTACGTGACTGCTGGTTGGGCATCTCTGGGTCTGAATACGCCTACGAATAGCACGAATGTCCGTGGTGTGCCTGTGGTGGGCTATGCCGCTACTTCGTTCACCAATGGTTTGACGAACGGCAACTTTGGCGACGCGATTGCCCACCGTTACGGCTTCTAATGGTGAGGTTTGGCAATACGGGGATTCCCTGTATTGCCATTAAAAACAAAAGGCGGGGGTTTCTCCGCCTTTTGTTTTTAATGGCACAAGTGCGTAATCCTGCTTGCTTGCGCTAAATTAATGCTTGGGAAGTGAAAGATGCAGAAAACAGAAGCGTCGCAATTGGCGGTTTTCAAAGTTGCGGTACTGGCTTGTGCAGTAGCTGTTTGCGCCCTGGGTAACCCGGCGAATGCTCAGCAAGCCAATATTGCACCGCCTGTTGCTGACAATGTGGTGGTGTTGCGTGGTCCAGCTGGAGAAATCAGCTTGGGCGACGTGCGGGCCTTGGCCAGTGTGGTGTTGCCTATCGAACAGCGGCAAGAGGTATTGGCTAGCGCCAGCGGTGTCCAGCAGTTGGCTCTGGCGGCCTACACGCAAAAAAACCTGGCAGCGCAAGCGAGGGCCGCAGGCTATGACCAGCAGGCAGATGTTAAGCGTGTTGAACAACTGGCAGCCCAGCGGGCACTGAGTGATAGCTGGATGATTCATCAAGCCGACATCAAGGCGCCAGCACTGGATAAATTGGAACCTTATGCTCGAACAGTTTTTGAAAACGAAACGGCAAACCACGAAGCGCAGCCCAAAGTGCATGTGCGGCATTTGCTGATTCGTTCAGGTGCTGAAGCTGGAAGGACTGACGAGCAGGCTTTGGCATTGGCCAGCGAGCTGTTGGCAAGAGCCAAGGCGGGAGAAGATTTTTCGAGTTTGGCCAAGCAATATTCAGACGACCGAAAGAGCGCAGAGCAAGGTGGGGAGCTGGCTGCGTTTGCTAGAGGAAAAATGGTGCCTGAATTTGAGCAAGCTGCATTTGCCTTGAAAAAACCTGGTGATTTGTCCGCACCGGTCAAGACGCACTTTGGCTACCACCTCATCGAATTACTTGAACGTGCAATTCCTGGAAAGCCTAAGTTTGAGGATGAACGTGATGAGCTGATCCAAAAACTGCTGCAGGAACGCAAAGAACAGATTCGCCGCACCATATGGCAACAAGCACAGGAAGGCATTGAGTTTGATGTTGCCGCCATAGAGTCGGCAGCAGCCAAGCCCTTCTCAGAAGCAACCAAGATGGAACTCGAGGCTGCACAGAAGATGCGCCAGCGCAAGTGAGTAGACGGTCAGAGTGCCAGGAAAAGCGGATCTTGTGCTTGCCGCCTTGCTATCTGATGCCCGCGCCCTGCTGCGCTTGCGCCGCCTGCTGGGGCAGCTGACGCTGCGCGAGCTGAAGGCGCGCTTTGCCGGTTCGGCGGGCGGGCTGCTGTGGGCCTGGGCGCAGCCCGCGCTGGGCATCGCGGCTTATTACCTGGTGTTTGACGTGGTGTTTGCCTTGCGCGCCGGGCAGGCCGAAGGCGGCGCGGCTGCGCCGAGGCTGGGTTCTTTTCTCATCGTGGGCATGCTGGCCTGGATGGCGTTCAGCGATGCCACGCAACGCGCCATGAACAGTCTGGTTGAAGCGGGCGGGCTGCTGCAGAAAAACCCCTTGCCGCCCGCGCTGTTTCCGGCCCGCGCCGTGCTGGCCAGCGCTCTGGTTTTCGCGCCTTTGCAGCTGGCGCTGGCGCTGGCCTACTGGCCCATGCATCACGGCGCGTGGGCCGTGGCGGCGCTGCTGCCGCTGGTGCTGGCGCAGGCGGCGCTGGCCTGGCTGCTGGGCTATTTGCTGGCTGTGCTCACGGCAGCGCTGCGCGATGTGGCGCAGGTGGCGGGCTTTCTGTTTTCCATTGGCGTGTTCGCTGCGCCCGTGCTGTTTCCCATGAGCATGTTTCCTGAGCGCTGGCGCGCGCTGCTGTGGCTCAATCCCATGACGGCCTGGGTGCTGTCCTATCAGGCCGTGCTTTTGCAGGGGCAATGGCCGCCTGCCCAGGCTTGGCTGGCTGTGCTGGCCTGGCTGGCTGTGCTGGCCTGGCTGCTGAATGCAGCCTTGCGCCGCGTGCGCGATCAACTGGTGGACTGGCTGTGAGCGGTGCAAGAATGAACGGCGGGGCTGGGGCGGCAGATGCCGTGGTGCTGCGCGCATGCGGCCTTGGCAAGGAATACCGTTTGTACGATTCGCCGCGCCAGCGCCTGAAGGCGCTGCTGACCGGGCGGGCGCAGCACAGGAGCCACTGGGCCTTGCGCGATGTGTCATTCGAGTTGCGGCGCGGTCAGTGCATAGGCGTGATCGGCGACAACGGCGCGGGCAAAAGTTCGCTGCTCAAGCTGCTGGCGGGCACTTTGCAGCCCACACGGGGCCGGATTGAGCGCCAGGGGCGCATCACGGCCATTCTGGAACTGGGCGCGGGTTTTCACCCTGATTTCAGCGGGCGCGACAACCTGTATTTCGGCGGCAGCATGATTGGCATCAGCCACGAGGAAATGGCGCGGCTGGAGCCTGAAATCGTTGCTTTTGCAGGCCTGGGCGAGGCCATGTCGCGCCCCGTCAAGACTTATTCCTCCGGCATGGCGGTGCGGCTGGCTTTCGCGCTGGTCACGGCGGTGCAGCCGGATGTGCTCATCATCGACGAAGCGCTGGCCGTGGGCGACCAGCATTTCCAGAAGAAATGCGTGGAGCGCATCACGGCCTTCAAGAAAAACGGCTGTACCATTTTGTTTTGCTCGCACAGCCCCTACCACATCCGCACGCTGTGCGACGTGGCCTTGTGGCTGGATGGCGGGCAGGTGAAGGAATTCGGCCCGACCGAGCCAGTGCTGGGCGCTTACGAGATGCACACGCGCCTGCGCAATGCCCCGCCTGAAGAAGCAGAGGCAGCAAAAGCGCCCGCGAAGGCGGTTGAAGGCAACGCGGCTGATGCCCCCGCCGCTGGCAGCGCGCCGCCCGCGTCGCCCTACCCGCCGCCGCAGCCAGACGCATCGGCGCGCATCATCTCGGTGGACATTGCCAATTTGGGCGAGGGTGAGCCGCCCCTGCTGCAAGGGCGCGATCTTGTCGCCACCATCACCGTGCGCGGCCACGGCCAGGAGCGGCCCAACGTGGGTTTCATGATCGAGCAGTCGCGCGGCGTGGGCATTACCTCGCTGGCCACGCATGAGGAAGGCGCAGCCCCGCAGCCGCTGGGCGATGGCCTCTGGCGCAGCGTGCTCACCTTCCCCGACTTGCCTTTGCACAGCGGCGAATACGTGGTCAGCGCCTTTTTGTTTGACGCCAGCGGCCTGGTGGTGTACGAGCAGTGGTTCCAGTTTTTGCATTTCCGCTTCGTCACCCCCACGCTGATGCCCGGCCTGGTTCGCCTGCCGCACCGCTGGGAATGAGCGTTTTTCAAGTGCCTCTCAGAACCTGTTCAACGTTCGTCCGTGGGCGCAAAAAGCGCGAACGCGGGCGGTTTGCGGCGTTGCCAATCCTCGCCAGGCAGCAAGGGGGCATCAGGCCCGCCGGTGGTTGCCGTTCATCCCAATCTGCGCCCTCTCACGGCCAGACGCTGAACAAGGTTTTGAGGCGCCTTTTGTGCGCCTTCGGGCGTCTTTCGCAAGGAACACAGCCATGACTTCATCTTCCCCCGCCGACTGGCTCGCCCAGGGCCAGGCCGCCTTGCAAACGGGCGACCGCGCCGCCGCCGCCCAGGCGCTGGCGCAAGCGCGCAAGCAAGAAACCACGCGGCTGGCCGCCCACAACCTGATCGAGCGTCACGGCCTGCCGGGCGCGTTTGCCGAATGGATGGGCGTGAACTGCGAGATTTCGCCGCAAGACGACATCTACCGCTTCTTTGACGGCCACCCCACCTCCATCAACCCGCTGCGCGACTACCTGGCCGATGGCTGGCGCACGCTTGCCGAGCTGATGCTGTTGCTCGAAAGCGTGGACCGGCCCCTGCTGCGCGTGGCGAGCTTTCTGGAATTTGCCAGCGGCCACGGGCGCTTCACGCGGCATCTGGCCCGGGCGCTGGGCGCGGGCAAAGTCACCGTGTCCGACGTGGTGCCCGACGCCGTGCAATTCGCGCGCGATGTGCTGGGCGTGCAAGGCTTTGTCTCCACGCGCGAGCCGCAAGCGCTGGCCTGGCGCGGGCGGCACGAAGTGGTGTTCGCGCTCTCGCTGTTCAGCCACTTGCCGCGCGCCAGCTGGGGGCCTTGGCTGGCGAAGCTGGGCGAGCTGGTCGCGCCCGGCGGCCTGCTCATCCTCACCACCCACGGCGCGGAAGCGGCGCGCCGCCAGCAGGTCGCGCTGGATGCCGAAGGCTTTTTCTTCGCGCCCTCCAGCGAATCCACCGCAATTGACGCGCAAGACTACGGCACCACCTTCACCAGCGAAGGTTTCGTGCGCGCCCGCGTGGCCGAGTGCCTGCCCGGCATGGCGCTGCTGCGCTTTGCGCCCACGTGGTTCTGGCATCACCAGGACGCCGTGGTCATTCACAAGCCGGCCTGAAAGCCTGTTCAAAGCCCGTCATGGCCCGCAGACACAGGCCGGGCGGCATCAGAAACAGGAGCGAATTTAAGGGGGTAAAAATGCCGCTTCGCGCAGTCTCCACTAGGACATCATGCTATCGTTAAAAGAGCGAAATTGCGCCCTCCCGCTCTCTGCCTTCGCTTCGCCCTTCGTTCATGCCGTGCCGCGATGACTTTCGCCGTGGCTTTTCTTCTTGCTCCTTGATGACCGATTCCGCTCAAGCTGCCGCCGCCCGCCCGCGCTGGCCCGCCCGCTTTTGCCAGTGGATCAAACGCGGGTGGCGGCGGCGCCTGGTGTCGCTGGCCGTCTTCGCCGCCGCGCTGCTGGCCGTGGGCGCATGGCAAACGCGGCATGTGCCTGACGGCATGGCGCCCGCGCTGGCAGGCACGCTGCCCGACGGGCGCGCGCTCACGCTGGCGCAGTGGCGCGCCGCCCATCCGGGGCGGGCCGTGGCGGTGCACTTCTGGGCCGAGTGGTGCTCCATTTGCCGGCTGGAACAGGGCCACGTATCCAGCCTGATGCAAAACTGGCCCGTGCTGACGGTGGCCACCCGCTCCGGCGACGGGCAAGCCGTGGCCCGCACGCTGGCGCGCCGTGGCCTGGGCGGCTGGCCAACCATCGTGGACGAAGACGGCGCCATTGCCCGCGCCTGGGGCATCAGCGGCGTGCCCGCGTTCATCGTCATTGACCCGCAGGGCCAAATACGCGCGGCCAGCATGGGCTACACGCCCACGCTCACCATGCGCCTGCGGCTGTGGTGGGCGCAGCGTTTCTGAACGCCCGGGGCCGAGAGCCTGTTCAAAGTCTGCCCATCCCAATTCGCCTTCTGCCTCCCACGGCCAGATTGCGGTCTGGCTCTGATACAGCCTTGTGGCGAAGCCGCTGGGCTGCACGCCTGGGCGAATCAAACCAAAAACAGGAGCGAATCTGAAGGGGGCCAGATGCCGCGCCGCGCAATATCCACCAGGACCTATCGCTATGGATTAAGGAGCGAGAAAAGGCCCGGTCAGCGGCGCGGGGCGATGGTGCCGCGCACGCGGCCTTTGAGTTGCGCGATGCCGCTGGCGCGGTCGTATTCAAAGGCGTCGCCCGTGAAGCGGTCAGGCCCGCGCGTGATTTGCACAGGCTCATGCGAGATGACGCGCTCGTCGTTGATGAAGGCCAGCAGGCGTTCGCCTTCAAAGACGACGGCGGGCGCGCCCTGGCTGGCGGGCGCGGCCTGGCGTTCCACGCGGGCGTGGCCGATGAGTTCGACTTCGCTGCCGTCGTCTTTGGCGGTGGCGCTTTCGGCGGTGGCGGTGGCGAGTTCGCCGCCCTCTCCCCAGGCTTGCAGGCGGGGGGTGCGCACGTGCAGGGTTTGCGTGGCGGGGTAGTGCCGGCCTTGCGCGCCGGTGATGCGGGTGCGCAGCTGTCCGTCGGGCGCGAAGGTTTGCACGGTGAAGTCGCGCATGAAGTAGTCCGGCTCGTCAGCGGGCGTTTGCTGCGCGGCGGGCGGCGCGATTTGCGGGGCGCTGCGCACCAGCCACCAGGTGCCCAGGGCGAATACGCCCATCATGAGGGCGGGCAGCCAGGCGAAGAAGTGGTCTCGGCTGCGGCGCAGCAGGCGGGCGCGGTTGATCATGCGGAGCGGCCGCTTTCAGCTTCGGTTCCGGTTCCGCTTGCGGCTGCGCTGATGCTTTCCGCGCCGCCTGCATCCAGCTGGGCTTGCAGCAGGCGGCGGTAGCGGCCGCTGGCGGTGAGCAGCAAATCGCAAAACTCGCGGGCCGCGCCTGCGCCGCCCGCCGCGCGGGTGACGTAGTGCGCGCGCGCCAGCACTTCGGGGTGGGCGCCCGGCGGGGCGCAGGCGAAGGCGGCGCGCGTCAGCAGGGGCAAATCGGGCCAGTCGTCGCCGATCACGGCGGCTTCGCGCCAGCCGCAGCCCATTTCGGCCAGCAGGGCCTGGGCGGCGGGCAGCTTGTTTTCTGCGCCCAGGCGCTGGCGCGTCAGGCCCAGGCTGGCCAGGCGCGCGCGCAGTGCGGGCGAGTCGCGGCCTGAAATGACCACGGGCGCGATGCCCGCCTGTTGCAGCAGGCGGATGCCGTGGCCGTCCAGCGAGTGAAAGCGCTTGAGCGGCTCGCCGCCGGCGTCCAGATACAGGCCGCCGTCGGTGAGCACGCCGTCCACGTCAAAAATGGCCACGCGCATGCCTTGCGCGGGCAGCAGGGTTTCGGCAGGCCAGGTCAGAAAGGCGGTGGCGTTCATGCGGGTTTTCAGTGCGGGTTCAGATGACTTTGGCGCGCATCAGGTCGTGGCTGCTGACCACGCCTTGCAGCCGGCCTTCGTCGCCCTGCACCAGCAGCACGCTGATGCGGTGGCGCTCCATGAGCTTGGCCGCTTCGGCGGCCAGGGCGGCGGGGGCGATGTGGCGCGGGCTGGCGTGCATCACGTCGCGCGCGGTCAAGGGGCGCAAGTCGCGCCCGGTTTCGATCAGGCGGCGCAAATCGCCGTCGGTGAAGATGCCGATGGCGCGGCCTTGCGCGTCGGCAATGGCGGCCGCGCCCAGGCCCTTGGCGCTGATTTCGCGCATCAGCTCGCTGAAAGAGGCTTCGGGCGGCACGCACGGCACTTCGCTGCCCTGGCGCATCACGTCCGCCACGCGCGTGAGCAGCTTGCGGCCCAGCGCGCCGCCGGGGTGCGAGCGGGCGAAGTCTTCGGCCTTGAAGCCGCGTGCATCCAGCAGCGCCACGGCCAGCGCGTCGCCCAGCGCCAGCTGGGCCGTGGTGCTGGCGGTGGGGGCCAGGTTGAGCGGGCAGGCTTCCCGGGCCACGCCGCTGTCGAGCAGCACATCGGCGCAGCCGGCCAGCGTGGAATGCGGCTGGCCCGTCATGGCCACCAGCGGCGCGCCCATGCGCTTGATGAGCGGCAAGATGGCGTTCAGCTCGGCGCTTTCGCCGCTGTTGGAAATGGCCAGCGCCACGTCTTGCGGCTGAATCATCCCCAGATCGCCGTGGCTGGCCTCGGCCGGGTGTACGAACAGCGCGGGCGTGCCGGTGGAAGCGAGCGTGGCGGCCACCTTGCGCCCCACGTGCCCGCTTTTGCCCATGCCCATGACCACCACGCGCCCCTGGCAGGCCAGCATCAGCTCCACGGCGCGCGCAAAGCCTTGCGGCGTCAGGCGGCTTTTGAGGCCGAGAATGGCCGCCGATTCAATGTCCAGCGTCTCGCGCGCCAGCCGCAGCGCTTGTTCGGGAGAAAAATGCATGGGCGCGGATTCTAGGCAGCGGCGCTGCAAGAGCCGCCCGCCAGAGCGCCGCAAAGCGATGCGCGCGGGCAGGAAAAGAGCGGCATGTTTTAGCTCCTCTATTCATAGCATGGGGTCCTAGTGGAAATTGCGCGAAACGGCATTTCAGCCTGCCTGAATTTGCTCCTGTTTCCTTGAACTCTCCGCCCGCTGCGCCAGCCAGACGAGCGCCAGCACCGGCAGCCCCAGCAGGGCGGTGGCGGTGAAGAAGTTCGCGTAGCCAAAGGCATTGACGTAGTGCCCCGAAAAACCCGCCAGCAGCTTCGGCCCCAGCAGCATGAGCGAGGAAAACAGCGCGTACTGCGTGGCCGAGTAGCCCAAGCTGGTCAGGCTGCTCAGGTAGCCCACGAAGGCGGCCGAGGCCAGGCCCGAGGCCAGGTTGTCCGCCGACACCACCGTCGCCAGCGCCGCCACGCTGTGGCCGTAGCCTGCCAGCCAGGCGAAAAGCAGATTGCTCAGCGACGACAGCAGCGCCCCCAGCATGAGGATGCGCATCACGCCAAAGCGCAGCGCCAGGCCGCCGCCCACGAAAGCGCCCAGCAGCGTCATCACCAGCCCCCAGGTCTTGCTGACGGCGGCCACTTCATCCTTGGTGTAGGCCATGTCCACGTAAAAAGGATTGGCCATGATGCCCATCACCGTGTCGCTGATGCGGTAAGTGCCGATGAGCGCCAGCAGCAGCAGCGCCTGCCGGCCGTGGCGGCCAAAGAAATCGGCGAACGGGGCCACAAAGCTCGCCTGCCCCCAGGCCAGCGCCAGCGCCGCGCGGCTGCGCGCGGCAGGCCGCCAGCGCGGGCCGCGCCCCTTCGCGCCCGCCCAGGTGAGGGCCGCTGCCAGCGCCGCCACGGCCATTTGCGGCCAGACAGAGGCCCGGGCGGCCCAGGCCGTCCC
>ERZ773090.371-NODE-371-length-26924-cov-4.47639_pt1 | contig 26924 bp, 25 predicted proteins | sample MGYA00580579_ERZ773090 | MGnify/ENA primary metagenome ERZ773090 (study PRJEB29015, sample SAMEA2738014) | human oral metagenome | biome: human oral; feature: human-associated habitat; material: dental | place: China | collected 2132 ... | reverse complement strand
CTTACTAGCTCACGCTCAGTAAGGCGGTTGGAAAATGTAGCTGTCTCGCAAGAGGCAGCCGACAATCGTCTAAAACTCCATATAGAACGCCAGTTTCCGGGCTAAAGCGCTTATAATACTCCGCCATTTTTGGTTGATTTCGTGAGGCTCTCCGATGAAAAAACTATGGGTTCTGGCGTTGTTGTTCATGAACAACACATTTGCCCTGACGCTGGACGAACTAAAAGAAAAAGGTGTGATGCGTGTTGGCATCATCGACGACTATCCCCCCTTCGCCTACAACAATGGCAAGGGTGAAATCGTCGGTTCCAACGTGGACATTGCCCAGGCGGTGGCCACGGCCGTGCTCGGCCCCGAGGGCAAACTGGAGGTGGTGAAAATCGACCGCAACGACCGCATCAAAAGCCTGGTGAATAAGGAATTGGATTGGGTCATCGCCGCCTTCGACCGTAACAAGGTCAGCAACAGCCGCATCCTTGAACAGATTCGCTTCGGCGCCCCCTATCTGCGCGTGGAGCTGAGCATAATTTCCCCCCAGGAAAAGCCCATCAACTCGGTGGGTGAGCTGCAGAGCCTGAAGGTAGCCATCAAAACCGACCCGAAAACCTTCACTAACATGAAAAAACGCCTGCCCTCGGTGGAGCTGGAGCGCTTCGATACCCCCGAAGAAACGCTGGCAGCGCTGAAATCCGGCAAAGTGGCGGCCATCATCGGTGAAAATCGCGATTTCTGGGCGCTGCTGACGAAAAACCGCGACCTGAAAATCAGCGTCGATTCGCTGGAAACCATGGAATCGGCCCGGCCCATTTTCCGCCAGGAGGATAGAGAGCTGGAGGAGGCCGTTAGCGCCGAGATTCGCACCCTCACCAGCTCCGGTAAGCTGAAAGAAATTTACAGCAAAAATTTTAAAGCCTTCTACGGCGGGGGGTTTAACTGTGATGTGCTCATTCCCCAGGATAAAAACTAGATGAACGAAGCGATTCTCTGCCCCCGGTGTGGCTGCGACTACTGCTATGACGACGGCAGCCAATACGTCTGCCCCGAGTGCGCCCACGAATGGCAGGACGGCGACCCGGCCCCGGCCGCCGGCGCCGAGTCGGTGCTCGATGCCAACGGCGCTGTGTTGCAGAACGGCGACAGCGTCGTGCTGATTAAGGCCCTGAAACCCAAGGGCAGCAGCCAGAGCATCAAGCAGGGCACCAAGGTGAAAAATATCCGCCTGCTCCCCGGCGAAGACCACAACATCGATTGCAAAATCGAAGGCTTCGGCGCCATGCTCCTGAAAAGTGAATTTGTGAAGAAGGCCTAGGCCGACCGCACCCCGTCCGAGCCTCGCCGCAGCCGTCCGGTTGTGGCGAGGTTCTTTTTCCCTTAACCAATCGGAAAAAATCATTAACTAACAGTAAATAATCAGGAAAACCTATGAAAAAATGCTTTCTACTGCTCGCCCTGCTGGCCAGCGCCGCCCGGGCCAATCTGGCTGATATTCGGAGCCGCGACCAGCTGCGGGTGGGCATCAGCGACAACATCTATCCCTTCGGCTACCAGGACAGCAGCGGCCAGTGGCAGGGTCTGGAGGTGGAGCTGGCCAAGGCCCTGGCCCAGGCCCTGCTCGGCGATGAAGCCAAGCTGCAGCTGCTGCCGGTGGCCTCCATGGACCGGGTGGCCATGCTGAAGGGGGGCGAGGCCGATATCATGTTTTCCACCTTCACCCAAACCCCAACCCGCAGCCGAGTGGTGGACTTCGCCACGCCCTATCTGAACATTTCCACCGGGGTGATTTCGCCGGAAACGGCTCCCATTCAGAATCTGGCCGAGCTGGACGGGAAAACCCTCATCGTCGCCAGCGGCACCGTCGGCGAGAAATACTTCAAGGAACATCATCCCAACGTGAAGTTGCTGAGCACCAAAAGCACGGCCAGTGGCTTCGAGGCCCTGCTGGCGGGCCAGGGCGCGGCGCTGCTGGACGATAACGTCAACCTCTGGGGCTGGGCCAAACAGCACCCCGGCTACCGGGTCGGCATCAGCAGCCTGGGCACGCCGGAGGTCATCGCCCCGGCCATCAATAAGGGCGATGCCGAGCTGCTGCAATGGCTCAATGGCAGCCTGAAGCGCTTCAAGGAGGACGGCACCCTACAGAACGCCTACGATAAAACGCTGGCGCCGGTCTTTGGCCCCGAGGAGATGAAGAAAATCGTGCCCTGAATGGGCCACCTGCGGAGACCTCAGACCGAAGCGCTTCCCTGGGTTCACCGGGGAAGCGCTTCTTTTTTGTCGGCGCGCTTGGCGGGGTTACAGAGCGAAGCGCTTCGGCCGACCAGTCAGATTTAGAAAAGAGGAAGCGCTTCGGCCTGAGAAGGTCGTTCTGAAGGAAGCGCTTCGATTTTGAAGGCGGGTCAGATTAGCCCCGGCTGGCTTTGTGCCCAAACGAAGCGCTTCGGTCTTACGACCCAGGGGGAGCGCTTCCCGCTGACAGAATCGTTCCAGATGAAGCGCTTCTTTTTTGTCGGCGCGCTTGGCTGGGTTACAGAGCGAAGCGCTTCGGGGTGGGAAAAGGGATTTTTCGCGGCCCACAAAAAAAAGGGGAAGCGCTTCCCCCCTCTGGCCACGGCCCTAGCGTTTAAACAGGGCGATGGTGTTGCGGATAATCGGCCCGGCGAAGCGCTCGAAGCGGCAGCGGTCGGACTGCTCGAAATAGAGCTTAATCAGACCGCTGATGGTGGCGCTGAGGTGGTAGAAAATGTAATCGGGTTCCACCCCCGGCCGCAGTTCGCCGTTGCGATGGCCCTGTTCCACCGCCCGGCGGCACTGCTCCTCCCAGTGGCTGTCCATGCGCCGATTCAGGCTAATCAAAGCCTCATCGCTGCCGCGCTGGAAATAGCCAATGCGAAAGAAACGGGCTCGCTGGGGGTGGTGATTCAGGGCCCCGAAAAAGCTGACGAAATTGTCGGTCAGCTGCTCCCAGGTGTTCGCGGCCTGCAGGGCCTGGCTGTTTTTGTCGATGATTTCCGCAAATTCCCGCTCGGCCAGGGCGTTGAGAATCTCCTCTTTGTTTTGAAAATGCCAGTAGATGGCGCCCCGGGTCATTCCGGCCTGCTTGGCCACGGCACTCAGGCTGGTTTTGCTGTAGCCCAGCTCATCGAAAAGCAGCAGGGCGGTGTCCAGAATCTTCTCGCGGGTTTGCAGGGCCTCGGCTTTGGTTCGGCGCATAGTTATTGCTCGTTAGAAAAAGAAGCGCGCTAGTTTAATTTTTTCGCGAATTACATTCAAGAATGAATGTATAATTTCCGCCTTTCTCCTATCCCTAACGAGTTCACATTATGTCTAATAAAATCAATCGCCTGGCCGCCGTCGTTGGCCTGGCATTGCTGGCCGGCTCGGCCTCGGCCCAGATGCAAATGCCGGCGCCGACCATCAGCGTTCTAAAAGTCAAGCCCCAAACCCTGCTCCTCACCGAAAACCTGCCGGCCCGGCTGGTGGCCTCGCGCGAGGCGGTGATTTATCCCCAGGTGGGGGGCATTCTGCAGAAACGGCTCTTCCAGGAGGGCAGCCCGGTGAACGCCGGCCAGCAGCTCTATCAGATTGATGACGCCGTCTATCAGGCCAATTTGCTCTCCGCCCAGGCCAGCCTGGCCCAGGCCCAGGCCAACAAGGCACTGGCCGAAAGCACCGCCAACCGCTATGCGCCGCTGGTTAAGGAAAAGGCCATCTCCCGCCAGACCTATGACCAGGCCGTGGCCCAGGTGAAGGTTTCCGAGGCCGGCATTCAGGCGGCCCGGGCCAGCATCAAGCAGGCGGAAATCAACGTGAACTATGCCAAGGTTAAGGCGCCCATCTCCGGCATCATCGGCCGCTCGCTGGTAACCGAAGGGGCTCTGGTGAACAGTTCGGTGCGCATGGCCGAAATCCAGCAGCTTGACCCCATGTACGCCAACATCACCTACTCGGCCAAAAAGGTGGTGCAGATGAAGGAGGCGCTGCGCCGGGGCATGAACCTACCGAACAGCGTCGAACTGACCTTCGACGACGGCAGCACCTACGCCCACAAGGGCAAGATTCTCTTTGCCGAAAACACCGTGGACGAGAGCACCGGCGAGCTGCTGATTCGGGCGGAAATCCCCAATCCCGAGGGCGACCTGCTGGACGGCATGTATGTGCGCGTTGAGGTGCCCACCGAGCGCCTGGAAAACGTCTTCCTCGTGCCGCAGAAGGCCGTAACCCGGGGCAACAAGGACACGGTCAATGTGGTGAATGCCGACAAGATGACCGAAAGCCGCGAGGTGAAAATTCTGAAGGGCTATAAAAATGACTGGGTCATCAGCGAAGGGCTGAAGAGCGGCGACATCGTCGCCCTGGATACGGTGTCCGCTCTGCAGAAGGGCATGCCGGTGCAGACCATTGAGGTGGACGCCAGCGGCAAGGCCCTTAATCCGCCGAGCCCCACGCCCAGCCCGGCCGCCAGCAGTGAGAAGAAATAATGTCTAAATTTTTTATCAACCGCCCCATCTTTGCCTGGGTGGTGGCCCTCTTTATCATCTTCGCCGGCCTGCTGGCGCTGAATAATCTGCCCATTGAGCAGTATCCCAGCATCAGCGCCCCCACCATTCGCCTGCAAACCACCTACCCCGGCGCCAGCGCCGAGACCCACGAGGAGGCGGTGCTGTCCATCATCGAGAAACAGATGAACGGCATCGAGGGCCTGGACTACATGAGCGCCAGCGCCTCCAACAACGGCTCCGGCTCCCTGTCCCTGACCTTCCGCAGCGGCACCGATGAGGACGTGGCGCAAATCAACGTGCAAAACCGCCTGTCCCAGGCCGAAGCCAGCCTGCCGGACAGTGTGAAGCGCTACGGGGTTACCGTAACCAAGTCCACCAGCAACATGCTGATGGTGGTGTCCCTCTTCGCCGAGGACGGCGCCGAGCACCTGGACCAAATCGCCATTTCCGACTATACCGTCCGCAATATCGTGCCCGAACTGCAACGGGTGAAGGGCGTCGGCGCCGTGCAGATGTTCGGGGCCGAAAGTGCCATGCGCATCTGGCTGAGCCCGGAAAAACTACAGGGCTATGGCCTCTCCGCCAACGACGTGAGCGCCGCCATTCAGTCCCAGAACATGCAAATTACCGCCGGCAGCATCGGGGCCCAGCCCGCCGACGAGGGCCAGACCATCACCGCCACCCTCAACGTGTCCGGCCAGCTGAGCAGCGTCGGCGAGTTTGAAAACATCGTGGTGGCCAGTAAACCGGACGGTTCCACCGTGCGCATCAAGGACGTGGGCCGGGTGGAACTGGGTCTGGAAAGCTACGCCTCCCAGGCCCGCACCAACGGCAAAATCTCCGCCGCCATGGGTATCCAGCTCTCCAGCACCGGCAACGCCGTGGAAACGGCCCGGCTGATTAAGGAGCGTATGAATGAGCTGCGGAACTACTTCCCCGAGGGGCTGGACTGGAACATTCCCTACGACACCTCCATCTTCATCAACATCTCCATCAACAAGGTTATCCACACGCTGCTGGAGGCCATCGCGCTGGTCTTCATCGTGATGTTCCTCTTCCTGCAGAACATCCGTTACACCCTGATTCCCACCATCGTGGTGCCCGTGTCCCTGCTCGGGGCCATTGCGGTGATGGCGCCGCTGGGCATGTCCATCAACGTGCTGACCATGTTCGCCATGGTGCTGGTTATCGGCATTGTGGTGGACGATGCCATCGTGGTGGTGGAGAACGTGGAACGGCTAATGGCGGAGGAGAAGCTGTCGCCCCGCGCTGCCACCGTCGCCTCCATGGGCCAGATTTCTTCGGCCATCTTCGGCATCACCGTGGTGAACATCGTGGTCTTCCTGCCCATGGCCTTCTTCTCCGGGGCCACCGGGGCCATCTTCCGCCAGTTCGCCCTGGTCATGGCCCTGTCCATCGGCTTCTCCGGCCTGCTGGCCCTGACCTTCACGCCGGCCCTCTGTGCCACCCTGCTCAAGCCCATTAACCACGAGCATGGGGAAAAACGCGGCTTCTTCGGCTGGTTTAACCGCCTCATCACCGCCCTGACCAATTTCTACGGCCGTTCGGTGCAGAAGTTCATCAAAATTCGCTACCTGATGATGGTGGTGTACCTCGGCCTCTGCGGCGCCGCCGCCTACGTCTTCCGCCAGCTGCCCTCCTCCTTCCTGCCGGACGAGGACCAGGGCTTCCTGATGTCGGTGGTGCAACTGCCCTCGGAGGCCACCGCCGAACGGACGCTGCACGTGCTCGGCGACATTGAAAAAATCGTTACGGCCCTGCCCGAGGTGAAAAACATCATCGCCATTCAGGGCTTTTCCTTCTTCGGCAACGGCCAGAACATGGGCATGGCCTTCATCTCCCTGCAGGACTGGGCCGAGCGGCCCAAACCCGACCAGAGCGCCCTGGTGCTGAGTAAAAAGCTGATGGGGGCCTTCCTCAGCCAGCTGCGCGGCGCCACGGTCTTCGCCCTGAGCCCACCCTCCATTCCCTCCCTGGGCACCTCCTCGGGCTTTAACTTTGTGATTCAGGACCGGGGCGGCGCCGGCCATAACGCCCTGGTGGCGGCCCGCAACCAGCTGATGGGCGCCATGATGCAGCGGAGCGACCTCTTCGGCGAGGTGCGGCCCAGCGGTCTGGAGGACGCGCCCCAGCTGCGTTTGAACATCGACCGCAACAAGGTCTATGCCCAGGGGCTGAACATGAGCAGCGTCGCCAGCGTGCTGGCCACCAACCTGGGTTCCAACTATGTGAACGACTATCCGAACCGGGGCCGGCTCCAGCGGGTAACGGTGCAGGCCGACGCCCGCGCCCGCATGCAGCCCGAGGACGTGCTGCGCCTGAACGTGGTGAACAATCGCGGCGAGCAGGTGCCCTTCTCCTCCTTCGCCACCATCGACTGGGAGTATGGCCCGCTCCAGGCCGAACGCTACAACGGCTATTCCTCCCTGAGCCTGAGCGGTTCGGCCGCCTCGGGTAAATCCACCGGCGAGGCCATGGCCACCATCAGCGAACTGGCCAAGGCCCTGCCGACCGGCTTCGGCATCGAGTGGACGGGCCTGTCCCTGGAGGAACAGCGCGCCGGCAACCAGCAGCTCTACGTCTACGGTGCCACGGTGCTGGTGGTCTTCCTCTGCCTGGCCGCCCTCTACGAGAGCTGGTCAATCCCCTTTGCCGTGCTGCTGGTGCTGCCCCTGGGCGTGCTCGGCGCCGCCGGCGGGATACTCGGTCGCAGTCTCTTTAACCTGAAGATGATTATTGCCTTCGCCGGGCCCCAGTTCGCCGCCATGGCCGAAAAGTTCAGCAACGACATCTACTTCCAGGTGGGCATGATTACGGTCATGGGTCTGAACGCCAAGAACGCCATTTTGATTATCGAGTTCGCCAAGGAACAGCAGGAGGCCGGCCGCGACGTCATCGCCAGTGCCATCGAGGCCTGCAAACTGCGCTTCCGGCCGATAATGATGACCTCGCTGGCCTTTATCCTCGGCGTGGTGCCGCTCTATGTGGCCAGCGGCGCCAGCTCCGCCTCCCAGCGGGCCATCGGCACCAGCGTGTTCTGGGGCATGAGCGTCGGCACCTTCCTCGGTCTGCTCTTCATTCCGCTGTTCTTTGTGGTGGTGCGCAGCCTCTTCAAAGGGAAAACTAAACCCCCGGCCGCGCCCGAAACTTTAGAATTGGCCCACCCCCATTCCTAGGAAAATATCTATGCGAAACAACCGCCTTACGGCCCTGGCCCTGGCCATTTTGCTCAGCGCCTGTAGCCAGAAGACTTTGACCCCGCCGCTGCCGCCGGTGGCGGTGGAACTGCCGCAGAGCTGGCAGGAACTGTCCATTCACGAAGCGCTTCAGCCCGACGGCAAAGCGGTGCAGGAACTGGGCTGGCGCGATTTCTACCGCGACCCGCGCCTGCAGAAGCTCATCGCCGAGGCCCTGGCCCACAACCACGATTTGCGCAGCTACGTGCTGGATACGCAGATTGCCGAGCTCAACTACGGCATCACCTACCAGAACCGGGAACCGACGGTCAATGGCAGTGCCAGCGTCGGCCGCCAGGACAACACCAAGGGCAGCCGGCCCGGCCAGAACAGCTTCACCGCCAATCTGAGCGGCAACTTCGATTTGGATTTGTGGGGCGGTAAAACCGCCGCCAGCGACCAGGCCCTGAACCAGTTCCTCGCCACCCGCGAGGGCCAGGACAGCGCCAAGCTCGGCCTGATTCGCAGCGTGGCCGGCGCCTACTACCAGAGCCGCATCATCGCCGCCCAAATCGCGCTGAGCCAGAAGATTCTGCAGCTGCAGCAGGAGAAATACCGGCTGGCGGCCCTGCAGAGCAGTGCCGGCGTGATTACCAACATCGACCTGCGCCAGTTCGAGGAGGCCGTGGAACAGGCCAAAATCGGCGTGCTCGAGGGCGAAGGCAACCAGCAGAAGGCTTTGAACGCCCTGGCCCTGCTGGTGGGCCGGCCGCTGGCCGCCCTGGATTTGCCCGCCGCCAGCGTGGACCGCCAGGCCTTCAGCAAGCTGCACGTGCCCAGCGTGCCCAGCGAGGCCCTGCTGCAGCGGCCGGACATTCGCGTCGCCGAACTGCAGCTGCGCGCCGCCAATGCCAACATCGGCGTGGCCCGGGCCAATCTCTATCCGAACATCAGCCTCGGCGCCGGCCTCAATCTGGCCAGCAGCAAGCTGAGCGAGTTCTTCAGCAACGGCCTGGGCTGGTCGGTGAATTCCAATATCAGCGCCCTGATTTTCAACCGCGACAAGCTGCACAAGGCCGTCAAGATTTCCGAGCTGCAGCAGGAAAAGGCGCTGGAAAGCTACAAGAAGACGGTCAAGGCCGCCTTCTACGAGGTCGCCGATTTGCTCAACGAGCGCGAGACGCTGCAGGAGAAATACCGGACGCAGCTCAAGGTCGGCAAGGCCGTGGCCGAGCGGCTGCGCCTGGAAAACCTGCGCTTCCAGGCCGGCGTAACCAGTGCCACCGATTTGCTTAACGCCCAGAGCGCCGCCAACAGCTCCGATTTGAGCCTGCTCAATATCGAGCTGCAGATGCTGAACAATCAGGTCAATCTCTACAACGCCCTCGGCGGCGGCCTGGTGGAGGGCAACAGCGCGCCCAGCCTGGAGGCGCCGGCCCAGCTGCTGCCGGCGGCCACCTCGGCCAACGATGAGGCCCTGGGCATCGAAGCGGCTCCGGCCCCCAAGGCCCGCCCGGCCGGCGGTCGCAAGGCCGGCGGCAAAAAAACGAGCTCGAAAAAAGCGAGTTCAAAAAAATCGAGCCAGTGATGGCCACGGCGTCGCCCCCGGGCGGCGCTTTTTTTATCCAAGCCAATGGGGGAGAAAATCATGGGGGGCAATGGCCTTTTATTTCTGCTGGGTCTGCTGGTGCTGCTGCTGGGGGTGCTTGGGCTGCTGGCCGAGCTCTTTCCGCATCTAAAGGTGGATAGCCGCGCCCTGACCGTCAATCTGCCGGAAACGCTGGATAGGCTGCTGGTGGACGAGCCGGAGAAGGCGGAGCATTCGGCCGAGCAGCAGCCGGACAAACGGCAGGATTAGCTAGTGGCCGGCCGCCGGCCGACTTGGAACGAAGTGCTTCGTTTGGAGTCGGGCCGGGGGAAGCGGCGCTTCAAGCGGGAATCTGAAAAGAGGGAGCGCTTCGTTCGGCCGGCCTGGATAAAACAGGCCGGGGTGGGGAAGTAGTCGCTGCGTTCACTGCCCCTCTTTGCGGGAGCGCTCTGGAAAAGGAAAAACAATGAAGCGCTTCGGATTTAGGGGCGGCCCGATGGACGCCGGCTGGTTTTGTTCTGGGCTGAAGCGCTTCGGTCTGAAATCTCCAGAGGGGAGCGCTTCGTTCGGCGAGTCTGCAAAAGAGGGGAAGCGCTTCCCTCTGAAAAGCCGAGTCAAACCGAAGCGCTTCGGTAGGGGGGAGCGCTTCGTTTGGAGTCGGGCCGGGGTAGGAGAAAAGTTAGGCCTAGGGAAAGCGCTTCGGTCTTTTTAAATGATTTAAACGGGCTGGGTTTGGAAGCGCTTCGGTTTTTAAAGCTGCGCTGTAAAAAGGGGCCATGGTCTGCTCTATAGGGGGAAGCGCTTCCCGTTGGAAATCCAGTTTTGGGCGAAGCGCTTCGCTCGCAAAAGCCGCAAAACCGAAAGAGGCACTGCCAGCCGAAAAGTTCGTTCTGAACCAAGCGCTTCGTTCCGGGGAGCGCTTTTTTCCTAAAGACCGCAAGACAGCGAAGCGCTTCGTTCTGGAACCCCAAAAGGAAGCGCTTCGCCTGGCCAAGCGGGATAAAACGGGCCGGGGCTGGAAGCGGTTGCGGTGCCCCGGCGATGCTCGCTGTCCTTCTTTGCGGGGCTCGGTCTGAAAGTTCAGTCCAATCAGCGAAGTGCTTCAATCTGTGAAAGGGGGGGAGCGCTTCCCTTGGCGCCGGGCTGGGCTAAGAGAGAGGTCAGGATTTAGAAGGGAGCGCTTCGGTATCAGGGGCGGCCCGATGGACGCCGGCTGGTTTTGTGCTGGGCTGAAGCGCTTCGGTCTGAAATCTCCAGAGGGGAGCGCTTCGTTCGGCCGGGCCGAATAAAACCGGCCAGAGTCAGAAGCGCTTCGGTCTTCGAGTCTGCAAAAAGGGGGAGCGCTTCTTTCCTCTTTCCTAAAGACCGCAAGGCAGCGAAGCGCTTCGTTCTGGAAAGTCCAGTCCAATCACCGAAGCACTTCAATCTGATAAGGGGGGAGCGCTTCGTTTTGCGCCGGGGGCGGGAAGTGGGGCTTGCTCAGGGCTGAGCCAGCACCGCCGCCAGCTCGGCCCGGCTGATGGGGCCATAGGGAACCCGGCGGCTGCGGGCGGCCAGTTCGGTGCGATAGCGAATGAAGTCGGCCTCATTGTCAATCATAAGGAACGGATTGCCGGCCAGTTGCTCGGCCAGGGTGGTCATTTCGGCGATGCCGTAGTCATGGCCGCACCAGATGCGGGTTTGCGGGTCGAGGCCTTTCAGCCGTTGCAGGCTGTGGAAGAGGGCGGCGGCGCTGGCGCTGGGATTGCGCACGTTGCCGGCGCCGTAGATGAAGAGGGTATCGCCGGTGAGCAGGTCGCGGCCGCTGTGATAGCAGCAGCTGCCGGCGGTGTGGCCCGGGGTCATCAGCACGCCCAGGGAGGCGCGGCCCAGCTGGATTTCATCGCCATCGGCCACCAGCACCGCATCGGCGGGGGCGTCGGGCCACTGCTCCCAGGCCGGGGCGCTGACGAAGACGGCAATATCCGCGCGGCCGCCGCGCAGTTCGGCCACCGCATTGACATGGTCGTGGTCGCTGTGGGTGATGAGAATGCCCTCCAGCCGGAGATTTTCCTCGGCCAGCACGCCGGCGATGCCCTCGGCGTCCCAGGCCGGGTCAAGGACAAAGGCCGTGGCCGTTTCCCGGTCGGCGATGATATAGATGAAATTGTCCTTTTCCTCAAACTTTAATTGGATAATTTCATGGCTCATTTCAAAATCCTTTCAGGTTTTTATTCTTCATGAGCCGTTGTTTATCAATGGACCATTCCCGGTTTTTATTGCTGTCGCGTTTATCAAATTCTTTTTTGCCTTTGGCAATGGCCATTTTCATTTTTATATGGCGGCCATGCCAATACATATTTAAAGGAACCAGCGTGTAGCCGTCCCGCTGCTGGGCGCCGACCAGCTGATTAATTTCGCGGCGATGGAGCAGTAATTTCCGCGTTCGGGTCGGGTCAATGGGCTTATGGGTGGACGTAAAGGAAAGGGGCGTAATGGTGGCGCCGAATAAAAAGATTTCGCCGGACTTAATTAAAATATGGCTTTCTTTAATATGAACTTTCCCAGCGCGCAGGGCTTTGACTTCCCAGCCTTCCAGCGCCAATCCGGCCTCGAAGGTCTCATCAATAAAATAATCGTGGCTGGCTTTTCGGTTCACAACAATATCGTTGTTTTGCGATTTCTTTTTGCTCATAATTGGCCTATCTATTTATCAATAAATAATTAGTAATTTAAAAGGACAATTATTGTGCCACAAATTCATAAAACAAAAAGACTGCCCTATTCCTGCGCCCAAATGTTTGATTTGGTTGCCGATGTGGAAAAGTACCCGCAGTTTGTTCCGTGGTGCAGTGCGGCCCGCCTGATTCGTAAAACCGACCGGGAGCTGGTCGCCACCCTCACGGCGCAGAAGGGCGCGTTTAGCAAATCCTTCACCACGAATAACACTTTCGTCTATCCCCAGTGGATGGACATTCAGCTACAGGAGGGTTTTTTCAAGCGGCTACGCGGCCGCTGGGAGTTCACGCCGCAGGCCGATGGCGGCTGCGAGGTGAGCTACCACATGGATTTTGAGGTGCCGCTGCTGCTGGGGCCGCTGGTGGGCGGGCTGGCCAATCTGATGGGCAGCACCATGGTGGACGTGTTTTCGGCCCGGGCCCAGGCGCTCTATGGCTAGGGACACCATTCGGGTGGAGGTGGCCTACGGCGAGCCCGAACGCCAGAAAATCGTTGCTCTAACGATGTACGCCGGCGCCACCCTGGCCGAGGCGGTGGAACGTTCGGGGCTGGTGCGTTTTTTTCCCCATTTAAAGGAAGCGGCGCTGGACTATGGCATCTTCGGCACCGTGCGGCCGGCGCACACGATTTTGGCCGACGGCGACCGGGTGGAAATCTACCGGCCACTCATCGCCGACCCTAGAGAAATGCGGCGTCTGCGCGCAAAAAATCGCTAAAATAGCGCCCATTTTTTCGGACTTAACCCCATGAACGAACACATCACGGTATTACTGGAGGAAGCCGTGGCAGCCCTTAATCTCAAGCCCGATGGCCACTATCTCGACGCCACCTTCGGTCGCGGCGGCCATTCGCGCCTGATTTTGAGCCGACTCAATCCCCACGGCCGGCTCCATGCCCTCGACCGCGACCCCGAGGCGGCGGCCTGTGCCGCCGGCATCGCCGACCCGCGCTTCCACTTCCACCGCACGGCCTTTTCCCGGCTGGACGAAGTGCTGCCCCCCGGCCAGCTGCTGGACGGGGCGCTGTTTGATTTGGGCATCTCGTCGCCCCAGGTGGACCGGGCCGAGCGTGGCTTTTCTTTTAGTAAGAAAGGCGCCATTGATATGCGCATGGATAATCAGCAGGGACCGACGGCATATGACTTGCTTGCACAGCTAGATGATAAGGCGCTGTCCCGCATCATTCGGGACTATGGCGGCGAGCCTCACACCATCGCGCAACGCATAGCCCGTGCCATTCGCCAAGCTCTACCCCATTTGCAAAGCACCACCGATTTGGCCGCCGTCGTCGCCGCCGCCGTTCCGCAGAAATACCACAAGAAACATCAACATCCGGCCACCCAAACTTTTCAGGCCCTGCGCATTGCGGTGAATGATGAATTTGGTGAAATTGAAAAAGCCCTGACGGCCATCGTCCCCCGCCTGCGTTCCGGCGGCCGGCTGGTGGTCATTAGCTTCCATTCCGACGAGGACGCGCTGGTGAAGCGCTTCCTCCGCCGCCAGGAAGGTGAACCTTTGCCTCCAGAGCTGCCCACACAAGGGAGAATAAATCAGCAGCTCCAAATGGTTGGCCCCGCGCTCCGCCCGAGTGTCGAAGCCTTAAGTCATAACCCCCGCGCCCGAAGCGCTGTACTTCGACTGGCAGTAAAGCTATGAATAAATTGTTTTTTATTTTTCTAATTGCACTGGGCTGCTGCATCTACGCCGCCTGCACCGTTGGCAAAACGACCCATGACCGCGCCCTGGCGGTAAAAGAAGATCGTGCCATCAAAAGGGATATTCAGAAATCAATCGCCATGACCACCAACCGCAAGCGGGAACGGGCCATGGTCATTGCCGAAATGAGTTCTCGCGCCCAGATTCGTCGGGATATGGAGGCCATGAACTTGCACACCCCCAGCAAGGAAGAAGTGGCTCTGCTGAAAAAATAAACGCTGCGGCCGGGAGCAACGTGAACTTACCTTTTAAAATGACGCGCCATGCCTTTGTCCTGGCGCTTTTTCTTTGTCTGGTGCTGGTTTGGATTGGGCGCATTCTCTACGTGCAGACCAATCCCCGGCTGCAGGAGAAAATCCGCAGCGAGGCCGAACGCATGAGCATCAGCACCATCAGCACCAAGGAGGCCCGGGGCACCATCACCGACCGCCACGGCATTGAGCTGGCGCGTTCCTATATGGTGGGCGCCATCGTGGTGGATTCGGTGCTGCTCAACGAGGGCAATGCCAAGCTGTTCCTCAGCCAGAACGGCAACCGCCGCTGCAGTGCCAATCGCGGCCTGACGGCGGTCAAGCCCGAGTGCGAGGCCCAGTTCAATCGTTTTCTGCTCGACGAGCTTAAAGAATTGCTCGCCTATCTGGACCCGAGCAAAAGCCCGGAAGTCCTGCTGCGTGAACTGCGCGAACGGAAAACCTTCCTCGCCTTCCCCCGGGCGGTGGTGGAGGCCCACGAGGGCCGGCTGCCCCCCCGGGAGGAGGCCATCAACCCGGCCGACATCATCGCCGACGCCGACCGGCCGCGCAAACCGCTGCTGGATGCCAAGGGCAAGCCCCAGCGCGACGCCGACGGCCAGCCGCTGTGGGAGGATTTGCCACTGCCGCCGGGTAAGTTTCTGCATTCGGAGCTGGTCTTTCTGCCGGTGCCGTCCCAGTACTGGCGCATCAAGGAGGACATTCCCCTCACCGAACTGGAGGAGGTGCTCGGCAACAAGAACTACCGGGGCTTTTCCCAGGACAATTACTATCTGCGTAGCTACCCCGACCCGGAGGTGATGGGCAATATCATCGGCTATGTGCGCGCCAACGTGGACGGCGTTGAGGGCCAGGGCGAGGCCGGCGCCGAGTTCAATTTCAATGCGGCCCTGCTCGGCCGCGACGGCAAGCAGAAAATTATCCGCACCAAAGATAACAAGGTGCTCTATTACCTGGACGAAATCACCCCGGCCCAGAGGGCGGCGGATTTGGTGCTGTCGGTGGATTCGCGGCTGCAACACATTGTCTATGACGTGCTGCAGGAGGCCATGAAGGAGTTCAGGGCCGAGGCGGCCCTGGCCACGGTGGTGGACGTGAAGAGCGGCGAGATTCTGGCCATGGTGTCGCTGCCGACGGTGGACATCAGCAATCCGGACGAGCGCAGCCATTTCCGCGATAAGAACTATATGGATAAGTACGAGCCCGGCTCGGTGATTAAGCCCATTGTCATCGCGGCGGCCCTGGACGCCAAGGTCATTAGCCCCAACAGCACCTTCAGCACCAACCAGGTCTACACCCTGGGCAAGAACGTGGTGCGCGATGTTGGCAACTACGGCACCCTCGACATTCGCGGCATTCTGAAGAAATCCTCCAACATCGGCATGGCCAAAATCTCCGAGCGCTTCCCCCGGGGCAAGTTCTACGGCTATATGCGGGCCTTCGGCTTCGGGGAGCCGGCGCTGAATTTCCGTGCCGAGGCCAATGCCCATCTGCACAATCCGGAGAAACGCGACCCCAACGCGCCGAAGCGCCTGTTCTACAACGCCTTTGCCTACGCCAATATGCACTACGGCTACGCCATCGAGGCCACTGCTGTGCAGCTGGCCAGCGCCTATGCCACCCTCGGCAACGACGGCATTCGTATGCCGCTGACGCTGCTGAAGCGCACCGGGCCGGTGTCCGGCACCCGGGTGGTGAGCCAGAGCGTGGCCCGGCAGGTGCAGGACATGCTGCAGGCGGTGGTGGCCGGCGAGGGTGGCACCGGCCACAAGGCCATGACCGAGGAATACAGCGTCGAGGGCAAAACCGGCACCTCCCACAAGGTGGTTTCCGGCCGCAAGGGCTATTCGGACAAGAAATATCTGTCCCTCTTCGCCGGCCTCGCCCCCAGCCACAATCCGAAGCTGGCCATCGTCATCATCATCGACAGCCCGGACAAGAGCAAAGGCCACTTCGGCGGCGTGGTGGCGGCGCCGCTGTTCAGCAAAATCACCAGCCGGGCCATGAAGGTGCTCGGCATTGCCCCGGACAAAATCGAGCCGGTGGACGCCCTCAATCAGGTTCTGGCGCCGCCGCCGGACAGCGCTACAATAGCGCCCGCATCGCCATCTACGGAGTGAAAAAATACTATGTTACTCAATCGGTTACTGGACGGCTGGCTGGAGCTGCCGCCGGGATTTAATCCGGACATCGGCGCCCTCAGCACCAGCAGCCAGCAGCTGGGCCCGGATACGCTCTGGCTGGCCCCCCGGGGCCTGGGCCATCACGCCCTGGACTACCACCGGCCGGAGCTACGGCCGGCGGCCATCGTCTACGAACCGCCCTATGCCCATCCCCCGGCCGGGGCCCTGGCCCTGCCCCATCTCAGCGCCCACATCGGCGCCATCGCCGCCCGTTTCTACGGCCAGCCGGGGGAAGCGCTTCGGCTGGTGGGCATCACCGGCACCGACGGCAAATCGTCGCTGGTCTATCTGCTCGCCGAGGCGCTGCCGGACTGCGCCATGCTCGGCACCATCGGCTATGGCCCGCTCGGCGATTTGCGGCCGGCCAGCCACACCACCCCCGAGGCCCTGCGCGTCCAGCAGGAGCTGAAGCGCTTCGTCGATGCGGGCCTGCAGGTGGCGGCCCTGGAGGTTTCCTCCCACGCCCTGGTTCAAAATCGGGTGGCGGCGGTGCCCTTTGACATCGGCGTCTTTAGCAATCTCAGCCGCGACCACCTGGACTACCATCCGGACATGGAGGCCTATTTCCAGGCCAAGGCCACCCTGTTTCACCGGCCGCTGAAGACGGCCATTATCAATGGGGACGACGCCGCCGGCCGCCGGCTGCTGGCCGAGGGCCATATTCAGCCGGGTACGGCGGTCATCGTCGTGTCCAGCCGGGACGCCGCCCCCGTCCCCAACACGCGCCGCCTCGCCGCCAGCGCCATCGAGCTGCTGCCGGCCGGCCTGCGTTTCACCCTGAGCGATTCCGCCACGGGCCGAAGCGCTTCGGTGGCCAGCCCGCTGCTGGCCCGTTTCAACGTCGATAATCTGCTGAACGTGGCCGCCTGCCTGCTGGCCCTGGGGCTGGACTTCGATACAGTCGTCGCCAAACTTGCCGGCCTGCACGGCGTGGTCGGCCGGGCCGAAGCGCTTCCCCTGGCCGGCGGCGGCGTCGCCATCATCGACTATGCCCACACCCCCAACGCCCTGGAAAATATCCTGCGCGGCATCCGGCCCCACGTGGCCGGCCGGCTCCTCTGTGTCTTCGGCTGCGGCGGCGACCGCGACCCGGGCAAACGGCCGCTGATGGGCGCCGTGGCCGTGGCCGAAGCCGACGGGGTGATTCTGACCGATGACAATCCGCGCCACGAAGACCCGGCCGCCATCATCGCCGCCATCGCCGCCGACCTCGACCCGAAGCGCTTCACCGTCATCCAGCCCCGGGAGCAGGCCATTCGCTTCGCCCTCGACCAGCTCCGGCCCGGCGACGCCGTGGTCATTGCCGGCAAGGGCCACGAGGACTACCAAATCATTGGCAGCGAGCGCCATTACTTTTCCGACCGGGCCGTGGTGGAAGCCTATGACGCCCAGCGCCGCTAGTCTCGCCGCCGTCCTCGGCCTGCCGGCCCCGGCCCGGGATTTTCCCCTGGCCCGGCTCAGCATCGACAGCCGCAGCCTCCCGCCGGGCAGTGCCTTCCTGGCCCTGGACGGCCGCCACCATCGCGGCGTGGAATTTCTGCCGGCGGCGGCGGCGGCCGGGGCCGTGGGGGCCATTGTGGGCAGAGAAGCGCTTCACCAAAACGCGCCCCCGGATTTGCCCCTGCTGCTGGTGCCCGACCCGGTGGCGGCGCTGGTGGTCCTGGGCCAGCTGAAACGGGCGGCCAGCCGGGCGCGCTTCATCGGCATCACCGGCTCCAACGGCAAAACCAGCACCAAAGAGATGCTGGCCTTTGTGCTCGCCGGCGTTGGTCGCACCAGCGCCACCCGGGGCAATCTCAACAATCACCTCGGCGTCCCCCTGACCCTGGCCAATCTGGCCGGCGACGAGGATTTTGTGGTCATCGAAATGGGCGCCAACCACCCCGGCGAAATTGCGCCGCTGGCGGCCCAGGTGCGGCCGGAGCTGGGCCTAGTAACCACCGTGGCCCCGGCCCATCTGGAGGGGTTTGGTTCGCTGCAGGGCGTCATCGAAACCAAGGAGGCCCTGCTCGACGCCGCCGCCCGCATCGTGCTGAGCTGGGAGCTGCCGGCCGCCGCCCTGAACCGCTGGCGGAGCCGCTACCGGGCCAAGCTGGCCTACAGCTACGGCTTCGACCGCCACGCCGACATCCACTGGCTCGGCGGCGATGCCCAGCGCTTCCTGGCCCGCGACCGCCACCAGACCATCGCCATCGACTGGGCCTGCTACGGCCGCCACAACCAGCTCAACGGGCTGGCGGTCATCGCCCTGGTGGAAGCGCTCGGTCTGGACGGCCAAATCGCCGGCCGGCTGCGCGATTTCCAGATGAGTTCCGGCGGCCGTTTCGCGGCGAAGCGCTTCGGTTGCCACTGGCTCATCGACGACAGCTACAACGCCAATCCGGCCTCCTTCGCCGCCGCTCTGCAGACCCTGGCCGGCTTCGCCGCCGCCGAGCGGGTGGTTTACGCCGGCGCCATGGGTGAACTGGGCCCGGACAGCGCCACCCAGCATCGGCTGGTGGCCGACCTGGCCGCCTCCCTGGGGCTGACCCTGATTCCCGTCGGCACCGACGCCTACGGCCGGCCCGGCCTCAGCAAGGCCGCCGCCGCCGCCGACCTGCGCGCCCGGCTGCAATCGTCCCGGCCCAGCGCTCTGCTGCTCAAGGGCAGCCGCAGTGCCGCCCTGGAAACCCTGCTCACCGACCTTCCCCTTCCCCCCCACTAAAGGATTTTTATGCTCTATCTCCTCGCCGAATGGTTGAGCCAAAACTTTTCGTCGCTGTCGTTTTTCAACGCCCTCACCTACACCACCTCGCGCACCCTTCTGGCCGCCCTGACCGCCCTGCTGCTCAGCCTCGGCCTCGGCGGCCGCATGATTGAGCTGCTGCGCCGGCTGCAGATGGGCCAGTTTGTGCGCGACGACGGCCCGCAAACCCACCTGAAAAAGGCCGGCACCCCCACCATGGGCGGCGCCCTGATTATCCTCAGCATCAGCCTGGCCATGGTGCTCTGGGCCGATTGGCGCGTGGTTTACAGCTGGCTGGCGCTGTTCGTGCTGCTGTCCTTCGGCGCCGTTGGCTGGTACGACGACTATAAAAAGCTGGTGCTGAAACAGTCCCAGGGCCTCAGTGCCAAACATAAATATGGCCTGCTCTCGCTGGCGGCCCTGATTAGTGCGCTGATTCTCTACGGCGTCGCCCGCAGCCCCATCGAAACCACGCTGATACTACCCTTCTTTAAAAATGCGGCGCTGCAGCTGGGCGCCCTCGGCTTTCTGCTGCTCAGCTATCTGGTGCTGGTGGGCAGCTCCAACGCCGTCAATCTCACCGACGGCCTCGACGGCCTCGCCATCATGCCGGTGGTGCTGGTGGCCGGGGCTTTGACCGTCTTTGCCTATGTCTCCGGCTCGCCGAACTACGCCCTCCACCTGCACCAGCCGGTCATCATCGGCGCCAGTGAAATGGCCGTTTTCGGCGCCGCCATCGTCGGGGCCGGCCTCGGCTTCCTCTGGTACAACGCCCATCCGGCCCTGGTCTTCATGGGCGACGTCGGCGCCCTGGCCCTGGGGGCGGCCCTGGGGCTGATTGCCATCGTTACCCGCCAGGAAATTGTCTTTTTCATCATGGGCGGCCTCTTCGTGGCCGAGGCGCTGTCGGTGATTATTCAGGTGGTTTCGTTCAAATGGCGGGGCAAACGGGTGTTCCGCATGGCACCGCTGCACCACCATTTTGAATTGTCCGGCTGGCCGGAGTCGCGTGTTACCATTCGATTTTGGATTATCACGGTGCTACTGGTGCTTATCGGTCTGTCCACCTTAAAACTGCGCTAGGGCGCGGGGAGAATGCTATGGAAACTATGTTGAAACGTCTGCGGGCGCTGAATCTGGCGCAGCCCATTCTGGTGGTGGGCATGGGACTGTCCGGCCGGGCCACCCTCGACCTGCTGCGCGAGGCCGGCTATGAGGCCTGGGGCGTCGATGAGAAATTCAGCGAACGGCGTATCTACCAGCGCGATTTAAACGACCCGGCCGCCCTGGCCGAGGCCCAGACATTGGTCATCAGCCCCGGCATTGACCGGCGTAAACCGGCCATCGCCGGCAGCTTCGCCGCCCAGCTCAATGACATCGAAATCTTCGCCCGGCTCAACGACCGGCCGGTGCTGGCCGTAACCGGCTCCAACGGCAAATCCACCGTGGTGAGTCTGCTCCAGGAAGCGCTTCGCTCCGTCGGCAAGGCTTCCGAGCTCTGTGGCAACATCGGCCGCTCGGTGCTGGAAACCCTCTTCCAGGCGCCGGCGGCCGAGGTTTTTGTGCTGGAACTGTCCAGCTACCAGCTGGAGCTTTGCCCCAGCCTCAATCCGCACGTCGGCGCCATTCTTAACATCACCCCCGACCACCTCGACCGCTACGACAGCTTCGCCGACTATGCCGCCGCCAAGGCCCGGCTGGCGGTGCAGAGCACCATCTGCGTGCTCAACGGCGACGATGAACACTGCCTGGCCCTGGCCGAGGAGGCCCAGAACGTCATCTACTTCGGCACCGCTCCCACCATGGCCAACCGGGTGGCCGAGGGGGCCCTCTACATTAAAAATCAAAAGATTCTGGAGGTGGCCGAGCTCCAGCTCAACGGCACCCACAACGCCAGTAATGTGCTCTGCGCCCTGCTGATGTTGCAGGCGCTGGGCCTGGAGCCGGCGGCGGTGCTGCCGGCCCTGAAGCGCTTCCCCGGTCTACCCCACCGCAGCCAGACCGTGGCCGAGGTGAACGGCGTGCGCTACATCGACGATTCCAAGGCCACCAACATCGGTGCCACCGCCGCCGCCCTGGCCGGCCTGAAGGCGCCGGTCTATCTCATCGCCGGCGGTGTCGGCAAGGGCCAGGATTTCGACCTGCTGGCCCGGGAAATCCAGCGCCATAAGGTCAAGAAAATCCTCCTCATCGGCACCGACAACGCCGCCATGACCGCCGCCTTCCGTATCGCCGGCCTCGACTTTGAGGACTGTGGCGACATGGTGCGGGCCGTCCAACGGGCCAAGGCGCTGGCCCAGCCCGGTGAGGTGGTGCTGCTGGCGCCGGCCACGGCCAGCTTCGACCAGTACAGCGGCTACGACGCCCGGGGTAATCACTTCGCCTACGAGGCCCAAAATTCCTGTTGAGGAAGCGCTTCCCCATGGATTTTGAACAGTACAACCAGCGCCACCGGCTCGACGCCAATAAGTACCTGGAGGAGTTTCGCCAGGCCCGGCGCCGCGACCGGGATAATCGGCTGCGGCCGCTGCTGCAGCCGGATATGTGGCTGCTGATGGCGCTCTTTCTACTGCTCGGCCTCGGGCTGGTGATGGTCAATAGCTCCACCCTCTATCTGTCGCTGAAGATTAACCGTGAGGCCACCTTTTTCATCGGCAAGCAGCTCTTCTTCGCCGGCTGCGGCCTCGGCCTCGGCCTGCTCCTCTATCTCAGCGTTTCCGAAGCGCTTCTGGTCAAAAGCACGAAGATTCTCTTTGCCCTGTCGCTGGCCATGCTCATCGGCACCTATCTGCCCGGCATCGGCGTCTGGGGCAAGGGTGCCCACCGCTGGCTGAATCTACACATCATGCAGTTTCAGGTCTCGGAATTCGTCAAATTTGCCCTGATTGTCTTCACCGCCAACTTCCTCGTGCGCCAGCGCCGCTTCTTCGACCACGCGCCGCTGCAGGCCGTGGGCAGCCTCTACGTGATTTGCCTGCCGGCGCTGCTGCTGCTCTTCCTCCAGCCGGATTTGGGTTCGACCATTCTCATCCTCGGCATGATGTTCTTCCTGCTCTTCCTGGCCAATGTGGATTGGAAGCTGATGGCCAACATCGCCCTGAGCGGTCTGGCCTTCGTGCTGCTGGCCATTCTGATGAAGAGCTACCGCAAGGGCCGGCTCTTCAGCTTCAGCGACCCCTTCGCCGATGCCCAGGGCGACGGCCACCAGCTGGTGAATTCGCTCATCGCCATCGGTGGCAACGGTCTGGACGGCCGCGGTCTCGGCGAGAGCATTCAGAAGTATTCCTTCCTCAGCGAGGGCCACAACGATTTCATCTTTGCCCTCATCGGCGAGGAGCTCGGCTTCTGGGGCATGCTGGCGGTGCTGCTGCTCTACTGTCTGGTGCTGTGGCGCTGCTTTGTCATCGCCCGGCTGGCGTTGCAGGTGCGCCGGCCCTTTTCCGCCTACTACGCCTATGGCCTCGGCACCATGATGATGATGCAGGTGCTGATTCACACCGGCTCGGCCATCGGCGCCATTCCCACCAAGGGCCTGACCCTGCCGCTGATTAGCTACGGCGGCAGTTCGTTGTTGATGACCATCATCATGTTTGCCGTGCTGCTGCGCCTCGGTTCCGAAGCCAGCTGGCAGGCCGAAAAGGAGAAAAAAGCACGTGAACGACGCTATGGCTAATCCCTGGCCGGGCAAGAAAATTATGGTGCTGGCCGGCGGCACCGGGGGCCATGTCTATCCGGCCCTGGCCGTGGCCGAAGCGCTTCGCACCGCCGGCGCCGAAATCAGCTGGCTCGGCAACGCCAACGGCTTCGAGGGTCGTCGGGTTCCCGCCGCCGGCTTCCCGCTCACCGACATCGGCGTCGAGGGCCTGCGCGGCCGGAGCAAATGGCGGGCGCCGCTGATGCTGCTGAAGGCCCTCTGGCGCTCCTTCCGGGCCCTGCGGGCCCAGCGGCCGGATATGTTGCTGGCCTTCGGTGGCTTCACCGGCCTGGCCGGGGTCTGGGCGAAGCGCTTCGCCATTCCGCTGGCCCTGCACGAGCAGAACGCCCGTATGGGCCTGACCAATCGGGAACTGGCCAAACGCTGGGCCAGTCTGGTGCTGCTCGGCGACCTGCAGGCCCTGGCGGCGGCGCTGGAACTGAATCCGAACAGCCACCACACCGGCAACCCGGTGCGCGCCGACATCGCCGCCCTGCCGGCCCCGGCCCAGCGCTTCGCCAACCGCCATGGCCCCATTCGGCTGCTGGTGCTGGGGGGCAGCCAGGGGGCCCAGGCTCTCAATGAGCTGCTGCCCGCCGCCCTGGCCCGGCTGCCGGAAGCGCTTCGGCCCCGGGTGCGCCATCAGGTCGGCCCGGCCCATGTGGCCGCCACCGCCGCGCTCTATACCGCCGCCGGTCTGACGGCGGACATTGTGCCGTTCATCGACGATATGCCCGGTGCCTATGCCGAGGCCGATTGGGTCATCGCCCGGGCCGGGGCCTCCACCGTGGCCGAACTGGCCACCGTGGGCCTGGGGGCGGTGCTGGTGCCCTATCCCCACGCCGTCGATGACCATCAGTATTACAACGCCCTCACCCTGGCCGGCAGCGGCGGGGCTGAGGTGGCGCGCCAGGAAAATCTCAGCCCCGAACGGCTGGCCCTGATGATAAGTGCCCGCAGCGACCGGACGGTGCTGCTCCAGCACGCCGAGGCCGTGCGCACGCTCAGCCATGCCGACGCCCTCGGCCGCATCACGGCGGCCCTGGCCACGCTGCTTCAGGAATAAACAAGGAATTTTGATGAATCTCAACGCTATCCAGCGCCACGCCATGCGGCGGGTGCAAGAAATCTTTTTTGTCGGCATCGGGGGGGTGGGCATGAGTGCCATCGCCGAGGTGCTGCTGACTCTGGGCTATCACGTCAGCGGCTCCGATTTGAAGCGCTCCGCCGTTACCGACCGGCTCGCCGCCCACGGCGCCACCATTCATCTGGGCCACCGGGCCGAAAATGTCCAGAGCGCTTCGCTGCTGGTAACCTCCTCGGCCATCGCTCCGGACAATCCGGAGCTGCTCGAGGCCCGGCGCCGCAATCTGCCCATCATTCACCGGGCCGAGATGCTGGCGGAAATCATGCGCTTCCGCTGTGGCATTGCCATCGCCGGCACCCACGGTAAAACCACCACCACCAGCCTCACCGCCTCGGTGCTGGCCGACCTGGACCCCACCTTCATCATCGGCGGCATTCTCACCGCCGCCGGCAGCAATGGCCGGCTGGGCCGGGGCCAATATCTGGTGGCCGAGGCCGACGAGTCCGACGCCTCCTTCCTCCACCTGCAGCCGCTGCTGGCCGTGGTTACGAACATCGACGCCGACCATCTGGAGAACTACGGCGGCAGCTACGAACAGCTCAAGCAGGGCTTCATCAGCTTTCTGCACAATCTGCCCTTCTACGGCCTGGCCGTGCTCTGCGCCGACGACGAGGGCATCCGTTCCATTCTGCCGGCGCTGCAACGGCCGGTGCGCACCTACGGTTTCAGCCCCGATGCCGACCTGCGCGCCGAGAACGTGCGCCAGATTGGCCTAACCATGCATTTTGATGTGGTTACGGCCGACGAACGCACGCCGCTGGTGCTGAACATGCCCGGCCGCCACAACGTGCTCAATGCCCTGGCTGCCATCGCCATCGGCGAGGAGCTCGGCATTGACCGGGCTCGCATCGGCGCCGCGCTGCGCGAATTCAAGGGCGTGGGCCGGCGCCTCACCTACCACGGTCGCATTCATCACAGCCAGGGCACGGCCGACATCTTCGAGGACTACGGCCATCACCCCAATGAGATTCGGGCAGTGCTGGCGGCGGTGCGTGAGGGCTTCGCCGGCCGGCGCATCGTGGCCGTCTTCCAGCCACACCGCTACAGCCGCACCCGCGACTGTTTCGCCGACTTCGCCCGGGTGCTGGCCGACTGTCCGGCGCTGGTGCTAACCGACGTTTACAGTGCCGGCGAGGCGGAAATTCCCGGGGCCAACAGCGCCGCCCTGGCCCGGGCCATCGCCGCCGAGGGGAGGGGCGAACCGGTCTACATCGCTGATAAAAACGACATCAACCCCCGGCTGCGCGCCGGTCTGCTCCGCGATGGCGACGTGGTCATCTACCTGGGCGCCGGCGACATCGGCCGCCAGGCCCGGGAAATGGTGGCCGAGGAGGAAGCGCTTCGTGCCTAGTTCACTGCAAAGGGGGGAAGCGCTTCGGGCTCAGGAGGGCGGTCGTGGTTGATTTTGGCAAGGTGGCCCTGCTCTACGGCGGCACGTCGGCCGAACGTAAGGTTTCGCTGCAGAGCGGCGCGGCCGTCTACCAGGCCCTGCGCGAGGCCGGGGTGAATGTCCATCTCATCGACACCCGCGAGGCCGGGCCGGTGCTGACCCTGAAGGAACGCGGCTTCCAGCGGGCCTTCATCGCCCTGCACGGCCGGGGCGGCGAGGACGGCCAGATTCAGGCCATCCTGGACTGGCAGGGCATTCCCTACACCGGCTCCGGCGTGCTGGCCTGTGCCCTGGCCATGGATAAGGTGCTGACCAAGCAAATCTGGGCCGCCGCCGGCCTGCCGGTGCAGCCCGACCGGGTCATCGACGGCCAGACCCGCTATGACGACCTGGTACAGGCCCTGGGGGCGAAGCGCTTCGCCGTCAAGCCGGCCCTGGAGGGTTCCAGCGTCGGCATTAGCTGCGTCAGCAACGATAGCGAACTGCAGAGTGCCTATCTCAAGGCCGGCGGCAATCTGGAGAAAATTATGGCCGAGCCCTGGATTAGCGGCCGCGAGCTGACCTATGCCATCGTCGGCGACCGGGTGCTAGACGGGGTGGAAATCCTGCCCAGCACCAGCCACCAGTTCTACGATTTCCACGCCAAATACCTGGCCACGGACACCCGCTATCTCTGCCCGGCGCCGCTGCCGGCCGCGCTGGATGCCCAGCTGCGCGAGCTGACCCGGGCCGCCTTCGCCGCCCTTGGCGCCCGGGGCTGGGGCCGCTGTGATTTCATGTTGGACGAAGCGCTTCGGCCCTGGCTGCTGGAAATCAATCTGGCCCCGGGCATGACTAGCCATTCGCTGGTGCCCATGGCCGCTGCCGCCGGCGGTCTATCCTTCACCGCGCTGGTGCTGCAGCTGCTGGCCAGCACCCTCTAAATTATGGATAACCAGCCCCGCCCGCCCCAGTCCGACGCCCCGCCCGCCCATAACGGTCTGCGGGGGGCCTTCACCCTGATGGTGGGCTTCATCATCGTGTTCTTCGTGTTGAAGCTGCTGGGAACGCTGGGCTGGCAGTGGTTTAGCAGCAGCACCATCATGCCGCTGCGCCATCTCACCTTCAGCCGGCCGCTGCACTATGGCAATCCCGAGGAAATCAAACGCAAGGTGGCCAGTGCCCCCAGTGCCCATAATCTGATGTTTGTGGATTTGAAGCAGGTGGCGCTGGAGATTAAGACCATTCCCTGGGTGCGCAGTGTGCGGGTGCAGCGCCAGTGGCCCGATGCCCTGCTGCTCGACATTGAGGAGCGCCAGCCGCTCTACCGCTGGAACCACCACGATTTGCTCGACGCCGATGGGAAGCGCTTCAACTACGGCGAGCGCGAGGAATTCCAGCAGCTCTTTAATCTGGAGGCCCCCGAGGGTAGCGAGGAGAAGATGGCCAAGGTGGCCAGCAAGGTGTTGCCCTGGCTGAAGGCGCGCCAGCTGCAGCCGTCGCTGCTGCGCATGGACGAGTACCACTCCTGGGAAGTGGTCATCGACGGCGTCCGCTTTATCCTCGGCAACGACCGCGAGTTACACCGCCGGCTCAAGCTGATGGTGCTGATTTTCCGCCGCTACATTGAACCCATCAAAGCCACTGTGGTAAGGGTGGATTTGCGCTATCCTAGTAGCAGTAACAAACGCCATAATTTTGCTGTGGCGAAACAGTCGGTTGCGCCCGAACCGAGTCTGCTCCCCAACAAAAACAAGAAACCAGAGGCAGTCAAACAATGAATCAATCCATCTGCGCAATTGAAATTGCCAGCACCGCCATTCGCATTGTTGTCGCCG
>ERZ773090.368-NODE-368-length-27084-cov-6.46002_pt1 | contig 27084 bp, 31 predicted proteins | sample MGYA00580579_ERZ773090 | MGnify/ENA primary metagenome ERZ773090 (study PRJEB29015, sample SAMEA2738014) | human oral metagenome | biome: human oral; feature: human-associated habitat; material: dental | place: China | collected 2132 ... | reverse complement strand
GATTTCTCCATGCTTGATTTCTGGATGGGCAGACAGGTATTCGATAGCCGTCATGATTTCAGCAATACCGGACTTGTCATCTGCTCCCAAAAGAGTGGTTCCGTCAGTCGTAACTAAGGTTTGGCCCTTGTATTTATGGAGACTGGCAAAGTCAGCAGGATCTAAGTTGAAGCCAGACTGACCAAGCGGAATCACACCGCCGTCATAGTTCTCAATGACCTGTGGCTGGATATTTTCTGCGTTGAAGTCCGCTGTATCCATGTGGGAAATAAAGCCAATTTTGCGAGTAAAGCTAGGGTCGTTGGCTGGCAGAGTCCCAATTGCAAAGCCGTTGGGCAGGTAGTAGACATTTTCCAAGCCAACCCGCTTCATCTCAGGGATGAGGACATTGTTGGCAAAGTCCACCTGACTCTGGGTGCTGGGTGTAGTAGTTGATGTCTCGTCTGAGCGCGTGTTGACCTTGACATAAGTCAGAAAACGCTCTAAAAGATTAGGGTATTTCATAAATGCTCCTTTTTCATTTCATTTAAGTCTATTTTAGCATATTCAGGAGAGAGTGAGAAATGTTTTTCGTTTCTTGAGGGCAAAGGTAAAATCTAGCAATTAGTTTTATATCTTGTCAAAATCTGGTAAACTATATCTATGCAAATGGAAAAAACAATCAGCAAAGCTGTGATTTTGGGTGCTTCGGGAGGTATAGGTCGTCAGCTGGCTAGAGAACTGGCTCAAAGGACAGACCAGCTGGTCTTGGTCGGCAGAGATGAAGCTAAGCTCACTCAGTTGCAAGAGGACCTGTCTGGAGTTAGAGCTAAGCTTTCCTGCAGAGTTTTGGATTTGCTGGATGCAGCTGCTGTGGACGATTTTGCTCAGCAGCTAGAGGCGGATCTACTGATTAATTGCTGCGGTCTGGCTAATTTTGGTCCAGCGCTATCTCTTTCAGAAGCAGATGAAAATGCTATCTGGCAGGTTAATTACCAAGCGGCGGTTCGACTGATGAAGCAGGTTGCGGATCGCAATCGCAAGATAAGGCTAGTCCAACTTTCCTCTCTGGCAGCCCTTTGTCCCCATCCTTATCTGGCGGCTTACAGCTCTAGCAAGGCCGCTTTGCAGACTTACTGTCTAGCCTTGCAAGAAGAGCTGCGCCTCAAAGGCTCTGAAGTGAAAGTCTGCCTTTACATACTAGGACCGGTTCAGACTGCTATCTTTCCTCCAGAGTTACAGAATACTTTAGGTGGAAGTCAGTTGCAAATGAGCCCGGAGATAGCAGCACGACGCATCATTAGACTGCTCCAGCAAGGCCGTTCCTATGCTATAGTGGGCAAGAGATATCGACTACTGGCTTGGCTTATGAAGCTACTTCCGCAAAGATGGATTATCTGTTTGATTGGCGTTTATCTACGAAAGGGGCTTTGATCATGAAACTTATTTTTTTCCTACTAGCTACGGCTTATCTGCTTCTCTTTATCTTGCGTTGGCTCTTGTCTTTGGCTTATTTGAAAAAAGGGCAGAGCTCTTCATCAGACTTTCAAGAGGAGCTTTATACGGTGGTCCAGCCCATCCTATCTGGCGATCCTCGTTTGGAAAATGACTTGCTAGCCAATCTCCAGAAGACAGACAAAGTAGAGTTTTATTGGCTGATTGATCAGTCTGATCCAGAGGCGCAGCGAGTGGCTGATAAGATTTGTCAAAATCCCTCTTATGCCCAGCGTATTCGCGTTTTTCTCATGGAGGATGTCCCTCAGGGGATTAATCCTAAGAGTTATAAGATTGAGCAGATTATAGATGAGCTGACCAGGCCTTATCTGATTGTTCTCGATGACGACAGCGTCATTGATTTTTCAAAAATGGGAGAATTGACAGATTATCTAGGTGAGAATGTTATTTTGACCGGCATTCCCTATAATCAGGAGCGAAGCAATTTCTGGTCCAAACTAGTAGCTGCTTTTGTCAATGGAAATTCTTTCATTACCTATTTTACCATGGCAGAAGTCAAAGCTAATCACTCGATAAATGGAATGTTCTACATCCTGCCACTTGAATTGGCTAGAGAGCAAAAACTTTTCAGTGCTATTAAAGACTACCTATGTGATGATTTGGCTGTAGCGGATTTCCTGCGTAGTAAGGGAGTGGAGATTATCCAGACGCGGGTGACTTGTAATGTTCGGACAACTATCAAGGATGCCAAGCAATATTTGCTGCAGATGAAGCGTTGGCTGCTTTTTAGCTCCATCTATCTGAAGGAACACTTGGACTGGAAAGTTATTATTTTAATTGCTCTGCCTAGTTTCCTGCCCCTTCCTGCCTTGATCATTAGTTTCTTTCTTGGCTGGCCTTTTGTGCTGCTGGCTTTGCTTTTGCTCTTGGCCAAGGCGGTTTGGATGCTGGCTTATCGTCGTCACATTCTATCCGGTCGACCGCATCTGGATGAGGTGTTTTACGAGGTACTGAATGACCTTGTCTTGCCTTGGCTTTTCCTCTATGTCTTGCTTAGTCCGCCTCTGATTAACTGGCGGGGAAGGAAGATTAGAGTGACAGATGGGAAAATCCGCTATGAGTAAGATGAAGCAGTACTTGGATAAGTTGGATACTCTGTCGCCAGACCAAACCATGTTGAAATCAAGCAAGGTCTTGCTTTTTCTCAGTGGCAGCAGTCATTTGGAGAGCGCTAGTCTGACTGCAGGACAGCTTGAATTTCTTGAACAGATTTGTCCATCAGATTTCTCAGTGGTAGCTAGTAATTTTCCCTTTAATCAGAGATTTGAGCATGAGCGACAAACCCAAGTTTCCTTGTTGACAGCATCCATTTCCAATATCCGTTACTATTGGCATACTCTCTGCAATCTTCGCTTTCAGGAGGCTTTACAGCATCACTTGTCTCCTTTACTGGATGCTGAGGAGGCTGTCATTATCTGCAAAAGCTCGGGACTCAATATGCTGACCCAGTGGCTAGAGGGCTTGGGTGAGGAAAATCTGCCGTACAGACTGAGAGTGATTGCGCTGGGGCCTGTTTCACGGAGGATCCTAAATCGCAAGGATATTGACTTGCTGGTCATCAAGGGCAGGAAGGATATTTACAGCAGATTTTTAGATGGCCATCCAGCTGATGTGATGGTGGATAGCAACCATTTTGATTATGAATACAGGGAAGATGTGAAAGGATTAGTTTATGACTGGATTAGAAAAAGTGATAAAGATTGATGTGATTAGTGTGCCATTTAGTGGGCATTTGCTGCCTACTTTGACCTTAGTCAAGCCTCTGCTAACGGATTCGCGTTTTCAGATTCGGGTCATCACTGGATGCCAAAAGAAAGAGTTAGTAGAGGAAATCGGTTTTGACTGTCTGGCACTCTTTCCAGAAAGACCGACAGTGATGGAGGACATCGCCAATACACCGCAGCAAAGCAATCCCCTGATTACCTATCAGCAGTTTCGGGCCAATTCTAGGCTTATTCCCGAAGTTATAGACGAATTAAATCGAATTTGGCAAGAGGGTGGTAAACCAGATTTGGTCATAGCGGATTTTGTTGCTTCTCCAGCGGGCCTGATTTCTGATCGCTTTGGCATCCCCTGGATAACCACGATTCCGAGTCCGGTTGCGATTGAGTGCCGGACGACAACTCCGACTTATTTAGGAGGCTGGAAACCTCACCAAGGTGTCTTGTACAAATTCAGAGATGCTTTTGGCAGGCAAGTTATTCGCTGTGGAAAGAAAATGGCCTTTGCTTTAGTCCGGAAGAGTTTGGGAGACTATCAAGATTTTAAACTCTATCGGGAAGACGGCACAGAAGCTATTTACTCGCCTTACTCTATCTTGGCTTTGGGCATGAAAGAGCTAGAGTTTCGAGATGATTTTCCTAAGCATCTTCGCTGGGTTGGCTACAAATGCCTGTCCTTTGATCGTCTGCCTGAAGCACATGAGTCTTATTTTGAGACCGATAAGAAGCGGGTTTTAGTGACTTGCGGAACGCATTTGAAATGGGAGAAAGAGCGCATGGTGGAGCGAGCGAAAAAGCTGAGTCAGCTCTACCCAGATTACCTCTTTTACGTCACCTTGGGAGAAGCTAGTGGCTTGGAGAATCCTCCGCACAGACTGGCGGAAAACCTGCTGCTCTTTGACTATCTGCCCTATACCGATATTCTGGATAAGATAGATTTTGCCATTCAGCACGCAGGAACGGGTATTATGATGGCCTGTATTGAGTATGAGATTCCCAGTCTCATTTTGCCGCAGGATTATGACCAGTTTGACAATGCCGTTCGTGCTGAGCTTGCCCAGGTGGGGTTGGTTGCTCGCAGAAAGACTGATGCAGAAGTGCTGCGCCTTTTTAAGGAATTGACAAATCGCACGGACTGGTCTCACTTGAAAACTCTTGCCCAGCAAAGCAAAGAATATCAGCCTACAGAGATTCTCTATCAAGAGCTAGGGCGGCTGCTTAAGGTTGATTTATAACTGGAGAATTCAACAAACTATTAAAGTATGTCTCCAACATTAAAATATCTGAATTATTAAATTTCCCTATTCTTTTCAATGAATAGGTTTTTTGGTCTATTCAAGTCTTTTTTAAGATGTTAAAATGAAAGTGATTACAAACAAGTCATTGGAAAGTCTTCTTGGCTTTCTCGGAGTGACAGAAGAGGAAAGATGATGAAGAAAGCAATTCTAATGATGACTTTTGGCTCGCCAGAGGAGATTAGCTTTGAGGGAGTGGCTGAATTTTTCACCAATATTCGCCGCGGTGTCAGGCCGCAAGACCATGAGATTCAGACCCTCTATGATAACTATGTCCTCATCGGTGGAACGCCTCTGCAGCGTATTAGTCTAGAAGAGGTGGAAAAGGTCCGTCAGGGTTTGTCTGGTGAGTATGCGGTTTATTTTGCCAATAAATTCTCACGTCCTTTTATCCCAGACGTGATCGAGCAGATGGAAGAGGATGGTATTGAGGATTGTATCTGTTTGATTCTAGAGCCTCATTTTTCTTACTATTCTGTCATGGGTTATGAGAAGTTTATCCAGAGTGATTCCATCCGTTTTAATATCATTAAGGAATGGTATCAGGAAGAAGCTATTCTTGATTATTGGTCAGAGGAGCTGAGAAAGATTATTACTGAAGAGGTTGGAGAGGAGACCTTCAAGATTTTCTTCTCAGCCCACAGTGTGCCTATTCTGGCCTTGGATTTCGGAGATCCTTACATTGATCAGATCTATGACAATGCCCGTTTGATTGTTGAAAGGTTAGGTCTGACAGAAGAGGATTATCTCAATGTTTGGCAAAGTGAGAGTGACATCGGACTCCCTTGGATCAAACCTGACGTGCTGGACTACATGCGCCAGCAAAAAACACATCCGCAGCATTATATTTTTGTGCCGATTAGCTTTATCAGTGAGCATATAGAGGTTCTTTTTGACAATGACGTGGAGTGCAAGGAACTTTGCGAAGATTTGGGTGTCGCCTATCATAGACCGCCTATGCCCAATGCAGATGACCGTCTAATTGATGCCCTGATTCAAAGTATCCGCCGCCATGAGCATGAACCCTTCAAAGAGTGTTTTCCAGAAGAAGAAACCTTCGATGAATTACAGCCATCGGAGGAGAGCAGCCAGATTCTTGCAGAGGATGCAGAGCTGAAAATGCCAGATTTCGTCAAGAAGCTAATTGAGAAAAAGGGGCGTGAGAATGTTAAGATGCCATATTTTGTCAAGAAAATGCTGGAGAAAGCAGGAAAGCTGTCCAAGAGTTGATTGTTCATATTCGTTGATGCTTTTATAAGATTATTCTAGAAGGAGAATACCGTGAGACTTTGGCACCAAGATTTGATTGAAAAACTTCCGCGCCAGCAGCTTTTAGGCCAGCACCGAGAGTGTGCAGCCTTACGTGGACGAGGTTGGGGCAAGCCGCATGCGACGGTCAACTATGTTTTTGAGCATAGCCCTTATTACCTGTATGCTTATCATCTCTTGATTATGGAGGAGATGCAACGACGGGGCTATCAGCCGGATCCTCTTTGGCTGGATAAGGACTACCGTGGCAAGACCTGTCCACCTTATCAGGACTTGCCAGCTGAGGAGCTCGAACATCCTATTTATCCGGAGCATGACGCAGCCTATCTGAAAGAATGCTTGGAAAATCTGAAGGATAAGGGAATAGATATTGTCTGATTCCCAAGTGCCAAGATGGCATAGTATTAGAGATATAGAACAAAAAAGGAAGAGACAGCGCTCTTCCTTTTTGACTTTTATGAGTTCAAAATAAACTTCTCAATAGCTGTAGCGACCCCATTTTCTTCACAGCTGTCTGTAACGGCATCGGCTAGGCTTTTGACATAGTCTGAAGCATTACCCATAGCAACACCGAGACCTGCATATTCCAGCATCTCGATGTCGTTGTTGGCATCACCGATTGCCATGATTTCCTGAGGCTTGACCTCCAATTGTTTAGCCAATCGCTCTAGGGCAAAGGCTTTGGTCACACCAGCTGGCATGGCCTCGTAAATGACTGGCTGGGAGCGAACGCCGCTGAAACGCTGGCAGATTTCTTGGCCAAAGTCAGTTTCAAAAGCATCTACCTGCTCTTGGCTGCCTAAAAACATAGCTTGAAACATTCTGTGTTGACCACTGCAAGCCTCTTTCAGACTAATCTCGGTTGGACTAGTGAAGACCAAGCTAGCATCATTCACGACATAGGAACTGGCTTTTTCTCCGACGACGAAATAATGCTCTTCATCAAAGAGAGTCAGCTGGACAGGGCTATTTTCAGTCAGACTGTATAGATAGCGGATGTCTTGACCGTTCAGCTCTTGCCAGTCTACCAGACTCCAGTCGCTGGTCTGGTGTGTAGCGCAGCCATTGTCCACGATGACATATTCGTTTTCTTGTGCCAGGCCCAGCTTGTCATAATAAGGCTTGACGCCAACCAAGGGACGACCTGTACAAAGAACCAATTTGACTCCTTTTTCAATAGCTTGGTGGATAGCCTCAATGTGAGCCTGAGGAATTTCTTTTTGCTCATTGAGCAAGGTGCCGTCCATATCAAGTGCAAGAATTTTAATCATAAAGTGTCTCCAAAATTATTCTCTGACTAGTATAGCATAATTTATAGAGAAAGTCCGAGTCTATAGGAAAAATCACTGGTCTTGTGTTATAATAAATAGAATACCCTAAAAGGATGAGAAAAATGAATTTAGAAGATTTGAAAAAACGTCAGGAGAAGATTCGCAATTTCTCCATCATTGCCCACATCGACCACGGGAAATCAACCTTAGCCGACCGGATTTTGGAGGCGACTGAGACGGTTTCAAGCCGGGAAATGCAGGCTCAACTCTTGGACAGCATGGACTTGGAGAGGGAACGCGGCATCACCATTAAGCTCAATGCTATCGAGCTCAATTATACTGCCAAGGACGGTGAAACCTATATCTTCCACTTGATTGACACGCCGGGACACGTGGACTTTACCTATGAAGTATCGCGGTCATTAGCGGCTTGCGAAGGGGCTATTTTGGTCGTGGATGCGGCTCAGGGGATTGAAGCTCAGACCTTGGCTAATGTCTATCTAGCGTTGGATAATGACTTGGAAATCTTGCCAGTCATCAATAAGATTGACCTGCCAGCTGCGGATCCAGAGCGGGTGCGGGCAGAGATTGAAGATGTGATTGGACTGGATGCTAGCGAAGCCGTATTGGCTTCTGCTAAGGCTGGTATCGGAATTGAGGAAATTTTAGAGCAGATTGTGGAAAAAGTTCCAGCTCCGACTGGAAATGTAGAAGCACCGCTCAAGGCCTTGATTTTTGACTCAGTCTACGATGCCTATCGTGGGGTAATCCTGCAGGTGCGGGTGATGGACGGCGTGGTCAAGCCGGGAGATACCATTCAGCTCATGAGCAATGGCAAGACCTTTGATGTAACAGAGGTTGGCATTTTTACTCCCAAGGCCATTGGCCGCGATTTCCTAGCGACAGGGGATGTTGGCTATATCGCAGCCTCTATCAAGACGGTGCAGGATACTCGGGTCGGAGATACAGTGACCTTGGCGGACCATCCAGCTGCAGAGCCACTAGCTGGCTACAAGCAGATGAATCCTATGGTATTTGCCGGACTCTATCCGATTGAATCTAACAAATACAATGACCTACGCGAAGCTTTGGAAAAACTCCAGCTCAATGATGCCAGTCTGCAGTTTGAGCCAGAAACATCACAGGCATTAGGATTTGGTTTCCGTTGTGGTTTCCTGGGTTTGCTGCACATGGATGTCATTCAGGAGCGTTTGGAGCGTGAGTTTAATATCGATCTCATTATGACGGCACCGTCCGTTATCTATAAGGTCAATATGACGGATGGGGCGTCTATTGATGTGTCCAACCCGAGCGAGTTTCCAGACCCGACCAAGATTGATTCCATCGAGGAGCCTTATGTTAAGGCGCAGATTATGGTTCCCCAGGAATTTGTTGGAGCGGTGATGGAGTTGGCTCAGCGCAAGCGTGGGGATTTTGTGACCATGGACTATATCGATGATAATCGGGTCAATGTCATCTATCAAATCCCGCTTGCTGAAATCGTCTTTGACTTCTTTGACAAGCTCAAGTCCTCTACTCGTGGCTATGCTAGCTTTGACTATGAAATCTCTGAGTATCGCTCGTCCAAGCTGGTGAAGATGGATATTCTCCTCAATGGCGACAAGGTTGATGCTCTCAGCTTTATCGTTCACAAGGAATTTGCCTATGAGCGCGGTAAGCTGATTGTAGACAAGCTCAAGAAAATCATTCCTCGTCAGCAGTTTGAAGTACCCATTCAGGCTGCTATCGGTCAGAAAATCGTGGCTCGGACAGACATCAAGGCTCTGCGTAAAAATGTCTTGGCCAAGTGTTATGGTGGTGACGTTTCCCGGAAGCGCAAACTCCTAGAAAAACAAAAAGCCGGAAAAAAACGGATGAAAGCTATCGGCTCTGTCGAAGTTCCACAAGAAGCCTTTCTCAGTGTCCTGAGTATGGATGAGGAATAAAGTCCGATGAACTTTATTCGCCTGAGCCCTGAATTATAAAAGCGAAGAAAATTTCAGTTGATGTTATTCATCCGAGCTTGGAAATAGGAGACTGAGGCAAATCTTGGATAAACCGATTATCTTGATAATAGCCATAAGTTTCTTTATTGGTCTTACAAATTTGGTTTTATACCTATTCTATCGACGGGAGAAGAATATTCAGAAAAAATGTACTGCTAAAATTGAAGGTCTTGTGGTTGATTATGACAACCGTAATAAAATGGCTATCCCTTTGCCTATTGTAGAATATCTCGTGAATGGGACAACATACAGAAAAAATTTGAATATGCTTATTATGTAGAAACTCCTAGGAAGAAAGGCAAAAAGATGTCTTTGATAGGAAATATATTCTTAGCGCTGGAAAGAATGTACAGTTAAGAGAAATATTCCCAAAAGGCTCAGCCATGACGGTTTATTATAATCCTGAGAAGCCTGAAAAAGTCTTTGTAGAACGTTATGCTAGCCATGGTAGAATCTTTAAGTTGCTAATAATAATCTTTTCTATTATTGGTTTTGTTCTTATCGCAATAGTTGTAGCAATTTCTTGTTAGAGTTGATAATTATTTGAAACTAGTTTGCTCATTATTTTGCATTTTCAGCTATGAAATGCCCTAGTCTCAAAAATGTCTTCTAGCTTTCCTGATAGTCTTGGTAGCTTTATCTCTTGTTACTTATACTCTAATGAAAATTATAGCAATCATAAATCGTCAAATTTTAATGATGCATCTATTATGCTTCACAAAAAGGTAGTGACAAATCAGAAAAAATATTCGACTACTAATAAATTCAAGTGAAAAGACCTACAAAAACTTGTAGGTCTTTTCTTAAAATCCGAACGTTAGGAAATCTTTTTTGGATTTTACTTGACATTTTCTGAAATAGGGATATGATAAAATGTGAATATTACATAAGAGAAATCTTGTGCGTGTTCAAAAATAATAGAGCGTTGCATCCGTAAGTCAATTTGACACGGCTCTTAAAAAACAAAAGGAGAAAGAATGAATACTTATATCCAAAAGAAAATCGCAAACATGAAGCTGACGCTTTCTGAAATGTCTGGTGGCTATAAACGCATGGTGACTAGTATGAAGAAGCTCGGCTTTTCTGGTACCTTGAAGCTTATCTGGGACGATTTGTTTGCTCATCGCAGTCTAGGTCAATGGTTTTATCTCTTGATTCTAGGGAGTTTTCCGCTCTGGCTAGAGCTGATATATGAACATCGCATCGTGGATTGGACGGGGATGATTTGCAGTCTGACCGGGATTATCTGTGTGATCTTCGTTTCTGAAGGACGGGCTAGCAATTACCTCTTTGGTTTGATCAATTCTGTGATTTACTTGATTTTGGCTTTGCAGAAAGGCTTTTATGGCGAGGTGCTAACGACTCTTTACTTTACCATCATGCAGCCGATTGGACTCTTGGTGTGGATTTACCAAGGTCAGTTCAAAAAAGAAAAGCAAGAGTTTGTTGCTCGTAAGCTGGATACCAAAGGATGGACAAAATATCTATCGCTCAGTGTGCTTTGGTGGTTAGTCTTTGGCTTGATTTATCAGTCTGTGGGTGCCAATCGTCCTTATCGTGATTCAATCACGGATGCGACAAATGGAGTGGGGCAAATCTTGATGACAGCTGTTTATCGCGAACAGTGGATTTTCTGGGCAGCGACCAATATTTTTTCTATTTACCTCTGGTGGGGTGAAAGTCTTCAAATTCAAGGGAAATATTTGATTTATTTAATCAACAGTTTGGTCGGATGGTACCAGTGGAATAAGGCTGCTAAAAAAGCATAGTCCTATAAACGGAACATTAATCGGACGTGACAATGTATCTCTTTCCTTTCGTACTAAAAATATGGTAAACTAATATTAGTAAAATTTATTAGATTTAGGAAGGAATGACCATGAAAAAGAAGTACTTTCTGCTCTCCCTGACAATCTTAGCTGGTCTCTCTCTATCTTCCTGTAGCCTTATTAAGAGCTATAGCAGTCGGAAACCATCTGATTCTTCCAGTCGGGTTTCCCTGAGAGATGACAGCGATACAAGTAGTAGCAATCGTAGAGACAAAGATTCGTCGAAGACTACTGGTACGCAGCGGGTTGGCTCTGATGATTATGGCTATATCAGTATTCCTGATAATTGGATTAAGTTTACAGATGTAGATGGTGGCGACAGTGTCCAGTATACGGATGGAAGTGGCTATAACATTGTCACGATGAACGCTTATACAAAAGAAAAAGCTAATATTGGAGAAGGTGAAGAATTCAACGCTGAAACCATTGCCCAACGGATCGCTTACCACTGGAAGGATAATAAGGAAGTCGATGATTTTTGGGGTGCAAAGAGTACTGTAGCTGGAAATGAAGCCTTTCAGATTAATGTTATTTTAAAATCCACTCAAAACCTAACGGTTTGGGTCTTCAAACAAGGTGATAAGGTCTATATGATGTCCTTTGAAGGCGATGAAGATACTTTATATGAGTTTATACCTTATATCGAAGAAACTTGGAGCGTCAGCAAGGACGGTGGAAAAAGCATTTAGCAACCGCATTTGATGATAATTCTCTAAGTTTATAAAAAGCAAATCTGGGACTCGTTCTCAGATTTTTTTGTGAGGTGGAATATGTCATATTTTTGGGGTTTGACAACATTTAAGAGTGCTCATTTTATGATATAATAAAAACAATTTGAATACAGAAAGAAAAATATATGACTCAAGAAATCGACCTTGAAAAATACCATCAGCTTGCCCTGCAAAAGCAGAAAGAGCACCGAAAATTTTTAGCCAGTCTCAAGAAAAAGCCACCAAAAAACCTCGATAAGCTTGCCCAGCAGATTCATGATGAGGTCTTTGAGGAGATTGACTGTACAGCCTGCGCCAATTGCTGTAAAACTCTGGGGCCAGACTTTAAGGAAGCCGACATTGTCCGCATTGCCAAGTATTTCAAGATGAAGCTACCAGCTTTTGAAGAGGAATTTCTGCAGGTAGACGAAGACGGTGACAAGGTTTTCAAGGCCATGCCTTGCCCTTTTTTAGGTGGGGACAATCTCTGCTCAATCTACGATGTCCGTCCCAAGGCCTGCCGTGAGTTCCCTCACACAGACCGCAAGAAGATTCATCAGATTAATCATCTGACAATCAAAAACACTCTGACCTGTCCAGCGGCTTATCTCTTTGTGGAGAAGTTGCGGGATAGGTTGTAGAATCCCCCTCTAAATCTTGTACAAAAATTCTAGGGCGGAAGTATCTTAGATCTGTTAGACTATAGTTAGAATTGAACACGGCCTAAAGCTGTGTGAAAAAGATGAAATTTTCTCGGAGCAGGAGCCCCTCTGCCAATTTTCCTATTTTCACTTAGCTTTTAACGTTCTTAGTATCTTTTATGAGGTGAAAAAGAATATGATGCATCAATTCAATCGAACCATGGAATATCTGGAAAGTAAGTTGGACGCAGAAGTGGATTTGCAGCAATTTCAGCAGCTATCAGGCTATTCTTATGCTCTCTTTAGCAGGCTCTTTTCTATTCTAGCAGATATGACTTTAGCAGAATACTTGCGCAATCGTAGGTTGTCAGAAGCTGTGACAGACTTGCGGGAAGGCTCTGAGAAAGTCATTGACATAGCACTGAAATACGGCTATGAGTCTGCTGACGCCTTCAGCGCAGCCTTCAAGAAATTCCATGGTGCGACCCCCTCAGAAGTTCGAAATGGAAAACCTTATCGGGTCTTTCCTAGACTTCAATTATCCTTAAAGATTACAGGAGGAAAGAACATGGATATCAAGATTCAAAAGAAACCTGCTTTTACCGTGGCAGGCGTCCTATTGGAAGCTATTGACAATAGCCAGTGCCCGTCTGCATGGGAGCAGCTCTATGCAAAACACAGCTTTGAAAGCCTAGAAAGTTTGGGCAGTGGCCAATCCTTTGGCGTCTGCTCGGATGTCAAAGAAGGCGAAATCATCAACTATATGGCTGCCTATGATGTGAAGAATAAAGCTAAAGCAGAAGAACTAGGTCTGTCAATCAAAGAAATCGCAGAAGCTGAATATGCTATCGTACCAGTCAAGGGGGCTATACCAGCCAGTATCCACCATGCTTGGAAATATGTCTTGGAAGTCTTTTTCCCAGAAACTGGTTATCGCCACTCAGGAGCACCAGATTTTGAAGTTTACACCGAGGGAGACATGTCCTCGCCAGACTATCAAATGGAACTCTGGATTCCTGTTGTGAAATAAAATGGTGATTGCAAGTCATTTTTTAGGTGTCGATTACAGAGGAGGATGATGCTATGCAGATGTATTTTGGGGACGTTTCTCTTTGTTATACATATTCACTTGCGATGGCGCTGCATTCGTATGGTTATGATGTTCGCCCTGAGTTTTTGGAAGCCATTATGGTAATGGGAAATGGCGCTAGTATTATAAAGGAAGATGAAAAACACCCCTTAGTCTTCTTTGATAATGGGATGCCAGACAGTTCTATCAGCCATTCTTTAAACATTCTGGGTTTTACATATGATGAATACTATATAAAGGATTCAAATGTGGTGAATCATATCTCTATCAGAGAGATCTTAAGTAAGTTCTTGCTCGGCGGACCAGTTGTTCTTGGGCCTTTGGACATGGGGTATCTGACTTATAATCCCAATCATATTCATTTGTATGGGGTGGACCATTTTGTTTCGGTTTATGATCTAGATGATGAGTTTATCTATTTCCATGATCCAGCAGGCTTTGCTTGTATGAAAATGAGTTTCTCAGAATTTTCGAAAGCCTGGGAAGCTAAAAATATCGACTATAAAAGAGGTTCTTTCTCCATGTGGGGAAATTTTAGGAAGGTCAAAAGTCCTAGTCAGTGTGAAATCTATCAAGAAACAGCAAAGATTATGAGGGCCAGATATCTGGATGGACAAAGTAATGTTTTGGAATGTTATGCAAAAGCAGTTGCTGAAAACGGCTTAAATACGGAGCAAAAACAATTGCATCAGTATTTCAGCTTTAAACTTGCTACTGTTCGAAATCTCTATCTCAGTAAATTCTTAAAAGACCATGAACCCAAAGGGGCAAGATTAAAAGAGGAATTGGCTACTCTATTTGGTCAAGCCCACCTTTCGTGTTTAAAAGAAGATTACCAAGAACTATCCCGCTTGCTCTATCAGATAGCAGAAGTGGACCGACGCTTTAGAGATTTATATGTAAGTTAACAAGACTAACGATGCTCCTAAACTTTAAAAATTAACCAGTAAAAGCAGTTGTTCAAAAATGAATAACTGCTTTTTGATTATGGTATAATGAAGTAAGAAAACACCTCAAACATCTTTAGAAGAAGCGACTAGACTACTTGAGCAAACGTATAAAGAGCTTGTAGGCTTAGCTGAAAGATTTACCAATGACGAATTGTTTACAAAAGGTGTTTATAAGTGGACGGGTGGGACAAGTTTAGGCTCCTGCTTTGTCAGTAGCACCTCCAGTCAATATGATTGGGCTAGCAAAAAATTCAAAGCTCATTAGAAAAACTGTGAGCGCCATTAGCTAAAGTGCGTATGAAGTTTAGAAAATGTTCTTCTAAGCTTCGCATAGTTTCATTCTCGTGATTTTTAAGCTATTCTAGCTTTAGAATCCTTCAAAAATTAAAATTTAAGGCTGTCATAGACTTAGAATAGCACTAAAACATTTATTTTGATGTGATTCTAAGTTTAGAGCACATTTATATTAAAGCTATTGATCTGTTCGATGCTTAGAATGTTTTGATTCTGAGAAGTGTTGACTATAAACTGGTTCGAATGGTTTTTTTCTGATTTAGGATGATAGATAGATGGGTGAGATGATGAAAATACAAAAAGAGAAAGTTAGAAAAGAGTTGGTGTCCTTCTGTTTGGGAGAGTTCACAGCCGGCCTATCCTTTTGAAAAATCTGCTTGCTGATTTGAATAGTCTAGTAACCATTCTCTATCCTTTGTCTTTACTGACATTTATTTTGCTTCAAGGTTCATTTTATTGGGCAATTTTGATTAGAAGACTGTCGAATCCCCAGTTTGGAAGTGGAAGTGTCCCCAAACTTTATGGTGGTTTCAGAATACTAGACCTTGTTTTACTTATTTCAGTTTTTCCTTTTATTGTCTGGAATACACAGAGTTTCCAAGTGGCTATCTTAGCTACACTGATTCGTTTTGTAATATGCTATAATTAATCTATCGAATTTTATGAATAACTACTAGAAGTGAGATAGATATGCAAATAAACTACGATAGAAAACAGAAATCAGATATTGTTATTTCTAGACCGTCAGCTATTGAAGTTGAAAAATACTTGAAATCGTGGAATAATCTTAAAAATTATAAGTTGCAAGAAGATGCTTTAGATAAATTGTTTTTTGAGCTATTACCAAGGAACGAAGAAATTTCTGATATTTTATTAAAGGTTGCTACATTAAATGATTTTTATAGCACAAATATTTTTTCAGTTTATCCAGTTGCAGAGCATATACTGAGTCTTAAAATTGATGAGAGGTTGAGACAAGGTGATGCAACTTTAGTCAATGAAATTCAAAATGTTGCTATTAATGGAGTAACTAGAAAGTTCTATTCTTTTTCTACCAAATACTGTTCTCATCATAATCCTAAAGAATACCCTATTTATGATAGCTATGTAGAAAAGGTATTAAAATATTTTAGAAAAACAGATAAATTTTCCAAATTTAAGAATGCAGATCTAAAAGATTATCAAAAATTTAAAAATATAATTATTGCTTTTAGAGAATACTACGATTTAGAAGAATTTAATCTAAAAGAGATTGATCAGTATTTATGGCAGTTGGGAAAAGAATATTTCCCAAATAAATATTAGCGACTTTTTCTCACTTAGAAAGGAAATTTAATGTCCTACAAATTTCTACTTTTCGACCTTGACCATACGCTGCTGGATTTTGATACGGCAGAAGACATCGCCTTGACTCATTTTTTGGAGGAGCAGGGCGTAACGGAGGTTCAGACCTACAAAGACTATTATATTCCCATGAACAAGGGGCTTTGGCGGGAACTGGAGCAGGGGAAAATTACCAAGCCGGAGCTGGTCAACACTCGCTTTTCTCGTCTTTTTGCACATTTTGGCGTTGAGAAGGATGGCGCCGAGTTAGCCTTCCTTTATCAGCAACATATTGCTCAGCAAGGGCAAACTTACGCTGGTGCAAGCGAGCTTTTGGACAGTCTGACAGCAGCTGATTATGAGATTTACGGAGCAACCAATGGCATCACGGCTATTCAGACCGACCGCATGGCCCATTCCGATATTTCTCCTTATTTTAATCATATTTTTATCTCGGAAAAGATGGGGACTCAGAAGCCTGAAGCTTTGTTTTATGAAAAAATAGCAGAGCAGATACCAGATTTTGACCTGTCTCAGACTTTGATGATTGGAGACTCCTTGACAGCAGATATTGCTGGCGCTAATAATGCTGGATTGGACTCTATCTGGTACAATCCCAAGCAGCTAGAAAATGAAAGTCTTTTTCAACCGACCTATACCGCCTATTCTTATGACGACATTATCAGACTGTTGATTCCGTAAGGAGGCTGCAAATGAAAAACTATTGTCCGTTTTAACAAGAAAGACTAATCTAAAAAATTTTTAACTCTGTCAAGAAAAAAACTTGACAGCTGTTTTTAATCTGCTATAATAGAACATGTGCTAAATAGCTCAGCTATTTCACCGAAATAAAAAAATAAGAAAAGAGAGACATTTTAAAAATGGCAGTAAAAATCCGTTTGACTCGTATGGGTTCTAAGAAAAAACCTTTCTACCGTATCAATGTTGCAGACTCACGTTCACCTCGTGACGGACGTTTCATCGAAACAGTTGGTACTTACAACCCACTTGTAGCTGAAAACCAAGTGACTTTGAAGGAAGACCGTATCCTTGAGTGGTTGGGTAATGGTGCACAACCTTCTGATACTGTACGCAATATCCTTTCAAAAGAAGGCGTATTGAAGAAATTCCACGATTCAAAATACTCTAAATAATAGAAGCGTAGGTTGACATATGGACACGATTGAAAATCTAATTATTGCGATAGTGAAACCTTTGATTTCACAGCCTGATGCCTTAACTATCAAGATTGAGGATACACCTGAATTTTTAGAATATCACCTGGATCTTGATCAGAGTGATGTTGGACGTGTAATCGGTCGTAAAGGTCGTACTATATCCGCTATAAGGACGATTGTTTACTCTGTCCCAACCGAGTACAAAAAAGTTCGCATCGTTATTGATGAGAAATAAGAAGAACGGGATCAGTGTGTCCCGTTTTTTTCTATGCCCCTTAATAAAACAAGCCGTTAGGCGCAGTTGAATTTAGGGGAATTGATGCAGTTCGAGCGTATGTGAGAACTAGACACTTCATTTAAGAGAAGAACGAAATGCAGGGGCGAGTTTAGAAAAATTCGAAACTGGAGGACATATGAAGCCAGAAGATTATGCTTGGAACGCTCATGAGCGCAAGTGTTATGAGAATAGCCAAGTGATTTTACCGAGTCCATACAAGCTGAAAATCCTGGATGATGGTGAGGAGAGATTGGAATTGGAGCTTGTTTTGGAACAGCTTCCTCAGGGGCAACTGGCTCGATGGGCTATGAAAATGGCGTCAAGCTTTATAGCTCTGATAGATGCGGAAGATGAGTCTGAAAAGCAGAAGATTTTGACTCAGGTAAGAGCAATTTTTCAGGCTCGACTTGATGGTAGGGCATCTGCCTATGAACTAAGGCAGGTTGGTTTCTTGGCTAACAAACTGTCGCAGCAAGCCCAATCACAAATCGGTAAATATGCTGCGCGTGTCTTTGCCCAAGCAGTTGCAACAGGCCACATGCGGGGCCATGCTATTGTCGCAGCGGATTATGCCATCAAAGTCAGAAATTTGCAGAGTCCAGATGATATGCAGCGGGCTGTCAAGGAAAGAGAAAGACAGATAGAGCTGGCCTCTGCTTTTATTAGATCAGGAAAGGAAACTTTATGAAGCATTTATTTTCACGCTTGTCACCAGCGCAAAAGATTATCTTGTCTTTTCTTCTGGTGATATTCTGTGGCTCCTTGCTACTCAGTCTGCCTTGGGTGCAGACGGAAAGTTCCCAAGCGGGCTATCTGGATCATCTTTTTACAGCTGTCTCGATGGTCTGTGTGACAGGGCTTTTTACTCGATCGGTTGTGGATACATACAATGTCTGGGGGCAGCTCCTTTGCATGTTACTGATTCAGATTGGTGGCTTGGGCATCCTGACCTTTATCGGTTTTTTCACCATGGAAAGTCGGAAAAAGCTCAGCCTCAAGGATCGCCGTATTCTGCGGGATAGTTTTAGTTATGGTAACAATCGTACCTTAGGTCAATTTGTCCGTTCGATTTTTATCACGACTTTTGCTATCGAAGGACTGGGTGCGCTCCTTCTCATGATTCGCTTCATTCCCAAGTTTGGTATGAGAAAAGGGATTTTTAATTCTATCTTTTTAGCCGTTTCTGCATTTTGTAATGCGGGCTTTGATAATTTTGGTAATGATAGCCTACTAGGCTTGCAGACAGATGTTTTGGTCAATATCACCTTGGCTCTCCTCATCATTACCGGAGGACTGGGCTTTATGGTCTGGTTTGACTTGGCGACTAAATTGGGAGGAAAACAGAAGGGGCTGCACTTTCATACTAAGGTAGTCTTGCTGCTGACTGCTGGTCTCCTCGTTTTTGGGACGGTCACGAGTCTCTGGACGGAGTACAATAATCTTGGAACGATTGGCAATCTTTCCTTTGGCGATAAGCTACTGGTCAGCTTTTTTCAGACAGTCAGTATGAGGACAGCTGGCTTTGCTTCCATTGATTATACAGCTGCTCGTCCAGTAACCCTGTTTATCTATCTGCTCCAGATGTTTCTGGGAGGGGCTCCGGGTGGTACAGCGGGCGGTCTGAAAATTACGACCTTCCTAGTTCTTTTTCTTTTTGCTCGAAAGGAAATCCTGGGCTTGCCTCATACCAATATGGGACGGAGAACGCTGTCTCCTCAGCTAGTGCAGAAGGCTTTTGGTGTGACAGTGATTTTTCAGCTGACATTTCTGCTTGGTCTTTTGGCTCTTGGGCTAGTGACCGATAGCAGTCATCGTTTTATTTACCTGATATTTGAGACTGTGTCGGCATTGGCTACAGTTGGTGTCACGGCAAATATCACTACCAGCCTCAATACAGCTGGTATGATTGTGATTATGTTGCTAATGTTTATTGGACGGGTGGGGCCGCTGACGCTTATGGTCAGTCTTAACCATTATCAACCGAAGAAGGCTGCAACCTTGCATTACAGCAAGGCGGACATTATGATTGGATAGGAGAAAAGAAATGGCAAATCAAACAGTTGGAATCCTCGGCTTGGGGATTTTTGGACAGAGTATCATTGAGGCCTTGATTTCTCAAGATGTAGAAATCATTGCGATTGATAATCACGAAGAGACAATCAATCAGTATGAAGACATGATTGCCGTTGGTGTGATCGGGGACATTACTGATATGGAGCTTTTAGAGGCGGCAGACGTTGGGGCGTGTGATACGGTCGTCGTAGCGACGGGAGAAAGTCTGGAATCCAGCGTCCTAGCGGTCATGCACTGCAAAGCATTGGGTGTAAAAAATGTCATTGCCAAGGTCAAAGATGAAGTAACTCAGCAGGTGCTGGAAAAGGTGGGAGCTGATCTGGTTATTCTGCCTGAAGTGGAGGCTGGTATTTCATTGGCTAAGACTATTCTCTTGAACCATTCGATTGAGGTCTTCCAGCTGGATGACGATGTAGTAGTGGCTGAGTTTGAACTGCCTGCTAGCTGGGTCGGGAAAACGGTCCGTGAAGTAGATGCTCGCAGGCTTTATCATCTTAATATTATCGGATACCGTCTGACAAAAAATCATCCTTTGGAAAGCCAGTTTACTCCAGACTTTGTCTGGCCAGCAGGAGTCAGCATTATGGCTGTGACTGATAATCAGCATTTGGATAATTTACGTGAAATAGTGAAGTAGCAGCTAGGAGTCCAATCGGGACCAACTATCGGTAGTTCTTAGGAACTCGGCACCTTTCTATTATATGAAGAAAAAATGGATACATAGGAGCTCTTTCAGGGCTCTTTTTTGAAACCAGTTGCAAAATTTATTATACTATCACTAGAAAAGGAGTGATTTTATGAGCTTAACCAGCCAGATCATTACAGCAGATTTTCCAGATTTGGATAAGGTAGAAGCCTTGAATAATGAAGGTTTCCCAGAAGAGGAAAGGATACCGCTCAGTGAATTTTTACGATATGAGGAACAGGAGGATGCTAATTTTTTCGCCTTTTATCATGAAAAGGAATTTGTTGGTTTTGCCTTTGCCATCTCCAACGCGCAAGCCTTTTATGTTAGTTTCTTTGCTATTATGCCCCACTTGCGCAGCCATGGCTATGGCGGTGAAATCATCGAAAAGCTGGTCAATTTCTATCAGCGAACCATGCTTTTAGAAATCGAGCGCCTAGATGAGCCGTGTGATAATCTTGAACAGCGTCAGGCTCGCTGGGAATTTTATAAAAGCAAGGGTTTCCGCTCGTCGAATGCATTTCTAGAATATGAGGATCTTAGCTTTGAAATTCTTTATCGAGGGGATTCTTTTGACGAAGAATCTTTTTCGATACAAAGTCCTTGCCAGCCTTCCTCGCACCCATCCCAGTAGAAAAAGCGCTCCAGATTTTTAGGTCTGCCAAATAGCTTAGCTATGACTTTGGCTATAATAGGAATGCCCGTATTTTCCAGGAGCTCAATATAGGGGCCTTGACTAAAGTATATTAAGGCATTGTTGGGTTTTTTCCTTCTGCCGTATTCGACGACAAAACCCTTTGCTTCCCATTCCTTGACCGCTTGCCGTAAGCCTTTTACCTTGTAAATCAGATGGCCGCTTCTTATCATAGTAGCCCCTCCTTTTCGTATTCTGCCTTTACCTTAGCATAGATTTTTAGGAAAAACAAGCCTTGAGATTAGCCTTCATTCACAGTGCAAGCAACTGCCTCTTCTAACACGAATCTTGGTTGAATATGAAAAAATTTTGGTATATAATTTTGGGTATTGGGATGTCCTTATTCTGCTAGTAAAATAGCTAGCTCTCAGATACTAGTGTGTGCCCAGATAATATTTTTAAGAATTGATTGGAAACATTATGAAAGAAAAAATAATCAAAACAAAAGTAGGACAGCTATTTGTATCTTATCAACCTGCGGAAAAGATTGCTGTATTTTTAAGCGGTGCAGGGAGTTTGCCGACCTATGAAAATTTTTTGCCAGTTATTCGGAAGTTACCTAAAAATTGGGGCTATTTAACAATAGATTACCCTAATGCTGGCCAAAGCCCACTGAAAAATCAAGAAAATTTTGTTTTGGACGATTTGGTTCAATCTATTATAGAGGTTTTATCACATTTTAAAGTCATCCAGTATGCTGTTTGCGCGCACAGTATTAGTGGTATTGTAGCAGTTAAGGTTGCTGAGTCAGAGCCGTTTTGTCAGGGACTAATCTTGATTGAGCCGACCACTTATTCTGTTCTATATGGCGAATTAGCTCAGAATCCTTATCCCGAATTTTTAGCCTTACAGGAGAAAGTTCAGACGCTCGGTGGAGGATATGAATATCTGAAAAAAATAGGACAAGAGAGTTTTTCAGCAGCTGATTTTAAAATCTTATGGGCGAAGGCAGAAAGGAGTTCAGATAGATTAAAAACTGTACAAGAAGGATTTCAACATTATTGCAGTATCGCAAAAAGCGATTTTCAAAACTTAGATATCTCTTTTCAATTCCCGATTTTTATCCTGAGTCAGGCCTATCGAGAACAAGAATATAAAGATTCCGAATTTGCTTCACAAAATACCCAGATTATTTTAGGAGGCAGCCATCATTATTTACATTGGAGTCAGTCAGAAAAGATAGCTGAGTTTCTTTTAGAAATGTGATTGTGAAGCCAGCATTTAAGATGATGGTGTGTAGAGAAAGTTCAAAGTAATATAAAACATTCCTTGTTAATGAGAAATATTATCCTGTATTTTTTTGTAATAGTTTTGCAAAGACATTATAATAAAAATGCTACAGATAAATGTTAGTATGTTTAATAAAGGAGAAAAAAGATGTCTGAAATTAAGAGTAGTATGTCAGATGCTCAGAACTATGCAACCAAAATCAAACAAGGGAGTTCCAATTTATCAGGAATCGGACAGGCCCAACAGGATGATAAAACGACCGTTTCGGGTAATTCAAATGCTCATGAGGCTATGAAGGCATCCCAAGTTGCCAGACAAGGCATTTCCAATGCTCTCTCTGAAATGGTGACGAATATCCATAGTGTTGCTGGCGAATTTGAAGCAGTGGATCAGCAGATAGCGGAGTCTGTAAATGGTTAAATAAAGTTAAAGATACTCCGCTTACCCAGAAATCAAGGAGAACAGACTGCTCATGGAAGAAGAAAATACAGAGAAGAAGCCAATTAAGTTTATATATGATCCTGATATGACTCTGGCAGAGCGCTTGCGTGCGCAACGCGAGCAGCTGCAAAATCTGCGGGAGCAGGAAGAGCTGAAGCGAATGCTGGCTAATCAAGATAAGGTTATGTATAAGATAAGCCAGCGATATCAGAAAGAGCAGGAAAAAATAAAGTCCCCAGAGGAGCAGATTGAGGATCTTTGCCGCAAAGAATCGGACTTATTGGAAAAGGAATATCAGATAGATGGTGATTTAAAAAAGATTACTGAATACTATGAGTCTGTAGAGTCTGATGCGCATCAAATGCATGCTTTTTTAGATGATCTGGCTTATCGCTACAGTTCTCAAAATGGCTTTGAGCATATGCGCGATGATTTTTTTCAGAACTGGCAGAGCTTTCAGGGAAGTTTTGAAGAGGAAAGCGGTGCTTTAAAACAGCAAAGAAAAGAAGTCTCTGAGGAGCGTGATAAAATCCATCATGAGCGCGTTCGAATGGTTAACAGTTTAGAAGATAAGGGGAAACATTGATGAGTATAGACATGTATTTAGGAGATTCGCAGTCTCAAGCGAACAGTACCCAGACAATGATACAAGAGGAAATTAGAGCTTATGAAGAACTGGAAAGAAGTCTGACAGATTTTGAATCCAGTGCGGAATCGCTAAAGGGAAAAGCTTATGATTCTGCTCGAAATTATTCTGCCCGAGTTCTTCGCCCTTTGGCCCATGGTGGAAAACTATTATCGGAAGCAGTCGGGAAGACAGTCAAGCAATTTCCAGAATTCTATGTCATACAGGTTGCCAATGAAAGCTTAAAGGAGTCTGATTTAGAAGCTGATATTCAGAAACTAGATGCCTTGATAACAACCACTAAAGCTTCCATGCTTTCAAGCGCATTGGTAGCACCAGCATTAGTGGCAGGCCATCAGAAGATGCTCGATATTTTAAATGAGGCGCGACGAGTACTCCAAGAAAAATTACAGAAACTAAGAGCTTTCAATCTTTCATCGCCCCAAATTTTCTCAGAGATTGAAATTCTGAAAAATCTGCTTGATATCGGTCTGAGTCAACTGAGTACTGGCTGGGATGCTAATAAGGGTGTTTATGTTCTGCCAGCGAATTTGACTTGGGCAACTAAATTGATAAATTATAAACCAACAGACCTTTCGAATTTACAGCCAGAAGAGCGAAAATATGTCGAAAACCTTATGGAACAGTATGGTTTCAATCAAGAAACAGCTCTTAAAATACTCAAACTTAAAAAGGGGATAGATACAAAATACCCTGATAAGTCACAGGAAGAGAGAGATTACCTGCTCAACCGAGCTTTAGGAGCTCCAAACTATGATGGTTTTTCGTGGGATAATACTGCAGGTAACCTTGAAGGAGATTCCCCTCAGGAGTTCTATAGAAAAATGGGGCTGACAGATGCTGAAGCTAAAAGCTTGTATTATGAAATCAAAAAACAAAATGACTTTTCTGCTTTAGATCCTGGCGAGGTGGTAGATCCTACAGCAGATAAAGCGCGCTATGCTGAACGTTTAAAGCTATACAAGGAGAATCATGATACTTCAGGCATGTCTGATTCTGAGATAGAAGCTGCCTTCCTAAAAGACTGGAGGGAACAAAATGAACGCTATGCTAATAAGACCGACTTTGCTCATCAGTCCATCACAACAGCTACTCATCTGTATTCTGGTTGGGGCTTGGCAAGAATGTGGTTTTGGGGTAAAAAAGATCTTGAGGAAGTTTCAGGTTGGCGCGGAGATGTGACAAAAGATGCAGAAGCAAAACCTTCAATGGGGAATGCTGATTATAAAGCTGATTTAGATGCCGTAAATATTACAAATATTATGAAAGAAAAGAATGTTTCTTATGTTGAAGCATCTAATTATTATTACAATCAGCTGGAAGAAAAAGCAGATCCTAATACAGACAAGATGACTCGCTCAGAGCTCTTTCTTAAATCTACTGATATCAATCACGTAAAAAAAGAAATTTTCGATATGGTTCCGCTAAAAATGGTACCTGCATCTAATAAAGATGGATTTCGATATGTCAGTCGGACTGATGAAGAAAAACTCGCCTATATTAAAGAACATTATCCTGACTCTTATAACTTCCTCAGAAGTTTAGAGGAGCGCGATAATCAACTGGGAAATTATGCAGAAAGTGAATGATAATTATGAAAAAGAATCTAATTTTTATATCAGTTCTTGCCTTACTTTTGGTAGTTATTTTTCTAGTCTTTTACTATCAGAGTAGTCAGTCTAGCAGTATTTTTGATGAGATTTACAAGGATGAAATCCAATATGTGGGTTCTGGCGATAAGAGTCAGATGAAGCTCTTGAAAATAAAAGGAGCAGACCTTGTCACGGAAAAGGATAGTTCGGACTTTCAGGCTGGAACAGTGATGGTAATCTATAAATCAAAGAATTTCCCAGAAAACAGCAATCTCAATATTATCGCAAATAAAAATCAGATGCTTATTTTTGACTATGAGGAGAAATGGGATGAGAACGTTCAGCTTTCCTTGACAGCTAGTTATGATATAAAGACGAAGTCTCTCACACAGGAAGCTAAACTGCTAGACTATGACAGCAAAGATATTGTCATTCCTAGAGATAAGTTTGAAAGTTATGGCTTGACTCAAGCTAAGATTGAAGAAAAGTTTTCTTTGTTTGAGAAAGTTTTCCTCAAAGAATGGGAAGCTGTTTCAAGCGGCCGCTTTTCTCCCGGTGATAAAGGCAATGTAAAGGTTGTAAAAAAATGGAAGTAAGAGAGGCATAGCTGTGATAATATGAATTACCTTTCTAACAAAGAGGTAGTGGAAAAAATTTTTTAATAGTCAAAACGCATAAAATTAATGCTTCTGTGAACATTGGTTTTATGCGTTTTTTATGTAAACTATTATCATATTTGAGTTTGAAATTGACGGTCTTTGAAATAAGTAAACCTTTCGTCAAGCTTGCCGTTTATTTTTTAATGACTTCGTTTGTTTTAGCTGGTAATTTTAATATTAAAATGAGTCTACCCAAGTATCTCAGCAATAGCATCTCGAATTTCCTGAACGGTTGCGGATTTGCTATGGTCACTGGTATCAAACTCGATATATTGGCCATCATCATCAACAGTTCCCCCGACAGGCCCTTCGGATCCATCGACTGATGTTCCAATGGCAGGGGGGATGCTTGTATCTGCATAGTCTATATCAATAACGATAATGCGCGTATTGGCCTCTAAATCATCTATCATTGGAAGAGACGATGTGGAGGTCATATTCTGATTAGCATAGTATTCCAGGAAAGCCTTGATGGTTAGGTTATCAATTTGAGCAATTTTTTCGTCAAGGGCTGAGACATTTCTAGTTTCCTCGTTTCATTTTCCATTGCTTGGCCTTTTTTGACCTGTGTCAAAGCAGTCAAACTGGCGGCTGTGGTAGCTAGAATAGCAGTAGAGAGAAGGAGTTTGCTTAACTTTTTTCCCATAGGATCACCAACTTCTTTCTGGTTTTGCGTAAACACACTTGGGTGTTTATAGTGTTGAGGTTCTATATGTATAATTATACGTTAAGTAGCAACTTTAATCAAATAAATATAGGCAAGAGAATTCCCCCTTATCTCCCTTGTACATTCCCCTATATCATGATAAAATACTAGGCAGAGTATAATATGTTGGAGTCGAGATGAATTATTTTAATGTTGGAAAAATCGTCAATACGCAAGGCCTGCAAGGTGAGATGCGGGTTTTGTCAGTGACGGATTTTGCAGAAGAGCGTTTTAAAAAAGGCAATACCCTTGCCCTGTTTGACAAGAAAGATCAGTTTGTCATGGATGTGGAGATTGCTAGCCATCGCAAGGTCAAGAACTTTGATATTATCAAGTTTAAGGGGATGTACCACATCAATGACATTGAGAAATTCCGTGATTTCACTCTGAAAGTCCGAGAGGAAGATTTGACGGACTTGGAAGACGGAGAATTTTACTACCATGAAATCATCGGCCTTGAAGTCTATGAAAATGACATTCTTCTTGGTACGATTAAGGAAATTCTGCAGCCAGGAGCCAATGATGTCTGGGTGGTCAAGCGTAAAGGCAAGCGCGACTTGCTACTGCCTTACATTCCGCCAGTAGTGCTGGGGATTGACATTGAGCAAGGTCGGGTTGATGTAGAGATACCGGAAGGACTGGATGATGAAAATTAATATTTTGACTCTCTTTCCGGAGATGTTTGCGCCCTTGGAACACTCTATCGTCGGTAAAGCTCGGGAAAAAGGCCTCTTAGAAATCAACTACTACAATTTCCGAGAAAAGGCTGAAAAATCCCGACATGTAGACGACGAGCCATACGGCGGAGGCCAGGGGATGCTGCTACGGGCCCAACCTATTTTTGATGCCTATGATGCCATTGAAAAGAAGCAACCGCGTGTGATTTTGCTGGATCCTGCTGGTCGGACTTTTGACCAAGCCTATGCTGAGGAGCTGGCCAAGGAAGAGGAACTCATTTTCATTTGTGGTCATTATGAAGGCTATGATGAGCGGATCAAGACTTTAGTGAC
>ERZ773090.367-NODE-367-length-27135-cov-9.94173_pt1 | contig 27135 bp, 23 predicted proteins | sample MGYA00580579_ERZ773090 | MGnify/ENA primary metagenome ERZ773090 (study PRJEB29015, sample SAMEA2738014) | human oral metagenome | biome: human oral; feature: human-associated habitat; material: dental | place: China | collected 2132 ... | reverse complement strand
AATCAGGCGTCCCAGAAGATCCAATGGAAAGGCATATATTATGGAATCACACTCATACAGCCACGCTGGAAGACTACAGATTGAATGACAATATGCTTTACCATCCGGAGGTGATACATGCTAAAGCCTGGTGAAATATTGCTAATCAAATTGATTCGTGATAATGCTGGAAAATTTAATTTTTATACCCTTGACAGGGCAGCGCGAAGGAATGGGTGGCTCGATCTAAATGATGGATATTTGCTTGGCATATTTTATTCTCTAGTTGATAGGGGATATGTCCTTGCAAATAAAGCAGAAGGCCAAATAGAACCCCACTATTGGATAACAGATGCGGGCGCTCGCGCACTGCAAGAAGCTACAGAAAGAAAACCATAATTTTTATTAGTGCAATTGAATTGCATCAGTCGCTGTCACTGAAGATGAATTTTTCACGTTATCTGTCAGCGAGCGCAGGCTGATTATTCGCGGCAATCACACTTCCGTGCCCGTTACTCCAGAAATGGGGCGTGAATTGGCCCGCCAAGGATGGCGTTGGTCTTCGCATACCCATCCGGGCAGTGAACGGAATGTATTGCGATCTTCAGATGGCGACAGAGCTGTCTCGGGTGCAATGGAACAGGTAATGGAGCGCCCTGTAAGTATTCCTCTGAAAAGCCGAATATTCAATAGCAGAGGGGATTCTATCTTATTCACTCCAAATGGCGATAGTTTACAGGGATGGAAGCCATGACAAAAAAGATACGCAAGCTTGATATCAAAAAAATGGAACCTATTGCGAGAGAAGCGACCCGTAATGCACTAAAAAAATACATTTGGCCTTCTGAAAGAGATGAGCATCTCACTCTTGGCGTTTTTCTAGAGGAGGAATATGGTATCTTTGAATTATATTTTTCTGGCAAGCGTCCGGAAGATGCCGAAGTATTAACCGAGGCACGTGTAAACCGGATCACAGGCGAAGTTTCAGTCAAGGTTTTTCTTCCGAAGAAACCGGAAGTGAGTAACCCGCCCGCATGAATGACTGGCCATCCGCTAGACCAATGCAGCCGCTGCGCATGCGCCAGCGCTGCATATGAGTTCTTTATGGCGACTATGGCAAATAAATCATTGCGTCAAGCTCGAAGTTCCTGTTCCATTGATTGGACAGCATTTGCGGGCTTGGCCGCCGGATGATTAAAGGCCACTCAGCTGGCCCGGCTCAACCGTTTGGGCGGACGAGTCACAGGCCGCAATGCGCGCGGACTGAACTTGAGAGAGCAGATCGAGCGCATCCGCGCGCAAGCGCCTGCTGCGTCTGCTGCGCCCATGCGGCCCTCAAAGCCAGCGCTGCCAGAGCGGGCCAGGCCGCAGGATTTGGCGCCGACCGTGGAAAACGCCAGAAGGCTGGGGCTGCCGCAAGCTGCGCGGCCTGAAGCCCAGCATGGCAGCCCGGCCCCTTCAACCGCGCAGCAGCCTGCCGAACCCAGCTGGGGCCAGCGCTTGAACCGCAACATGCGGCAGTGGGGCGAGGGCGTCATCGACCGGCTGGATGAGGCGGCCGTAGCCGATGGCGGCGGCCTTGTGACAGCACTGGCTGCCTTGGCGCGTACACCGGCAAGGTCATTCACCAGCTTCATGCAAGGCACGGCAGGCACGGTTTCGCTGCTGGATGGCCGTGTGCGCGGAGAAATCTCTGATGGCCTGAGCCAGGTGATGAGCGACCCGGGCCTGATTGGGCGGGCGGCCAGCGATTACTGGCGCAGCCGCACGCTCACAGACATGGCAGCAGACCTTTATGCCAATGGAGCGGCTGGGGCCATGATGGGCGGAGCAGGAGCCGCAGCGCTTGGGCGGCTCAATCGCTTACCGGGGCTGGAGGCGCTGGCGGATGCCGTTGCCAATGCAAAACCGGCGACGGCACGGTTGCGGCAGACTGGGGCCGTGGGGGATTTGAGTGGTTCCGTCCCTTACGGCTTGCCACGTCCCGGACTACTTGTGCCCCAGGGACTTTCTCCTGCGACGTTCGACCGAATGTCGGCCACTGTGCGTCGCACAGCTGCGGAGATGGGTTTGGGAGATGATATTTATGTGATGGGTTCACGCGCTGGTGGAACCGCAACTGCCACCTCAGATATTGATATCGCCATACGGGTATCGCCAGCGCAGTTTGACATGCTGATTGAGAGAGCATTTGCAAGGGCCAGGGGATCAGCATTGAACACAAGAGCGACGGCTATTGAACGCGGCCGGATTCATACTGGTGAAGCGGGGCTGCGTGGATTGCGTGATCAAATAGAGGCCCAAACTGGCTTTAGAGCTCAGGTTTCAGTTATACGTGCGGGCAGCATGTTTGATAATGGACCGCAAACACCCCTTGCCTTTACATTCAAAAGGAAATAAACATGGATTATAGCAAGATATACATTGATGCGGATTGCTCGATGCATGAGCTGGAGAATATATTATCCTCCAATAAAGATAATATATTTGGAAATGGAAATCATGTCAGAGTGTTTGTTGATAAAAATGACAGCACCGATGCTGAAAGGAGAGAACCGAGAGCCGTTTTTTCACCGGCAGTCAGGGCTACATTCTATCTTGAAGTATATACAAAAGAAGAAGGAGATACCATTGAATTTAAAGAAAGAGTCGCGCAGTTTATCATATTCCTTCGCAAGCACTGGCCTTATGTCGTTGCTTCATGTGATTTTGAAGATTTTATTATTGAAAAGACCGGTTGGAACTGGACGGAAGAAAAGCCGCTGCCACCTCCAATGATTGACGGCAGACCTGCTTGAGGCCAACAGTCGCGCGCCACAGGCAGCGCCTTGCAAGCGCTGGGCAACCCAATGACCCGGCCGCTGCCTTCGCGCAGGACTTTCTGGGCAGCGTCATGAGCGGCCTGCCCATGCCGCAGGCACGCCCTGCCGCCACGCGGGATGCGCGCGAGGCCACTCTGGCGCTGCTGGACGAGACCTTCGGCAACACCGCGCGCGATCCGCGCGACACCTTGCTGCTGGCCGCCGGGCCGGGCGCTGGTGCCTGGAGCGAGTCACTGAGCCGCAGCTTTGACTTTGGCCGCGGCTACGCAGAAGGCCGTGGCATGAGCCTGCTGCAAACGGGCGAGGCCATTGCCGCCGTGGCCCGCAACCCGGGCCAGTTCATCGATGGCGTGCGCGCTCATCACCAGCAGCCAGGCGCGCCAGCAGCTGGGCGAGGCCATCGTCAATCGAATCAACTACGACCTCCGGGAGTTCAACCACGCCTACAACACGGGCGACTGGCGGCGGGCAGGCCAGCAGTTCGGGCTAATGATCAGTACCTTGACGCAAGCGGCAGGCGGCGCGCAAGGGCTGGCCAGAGGCGCGCAGGCCGCCGCCAGAGGCGGTGCGCGCCTGGCCGGAAGAGGGCTGGAGGCGCTGGGCGAGTCGCTTAGAAATGGCAACCCTGCGCCGCGCGGAGCCGGGCGGTTTCAGACTGGGGCCGTGGGGGACTTGGGCGGCCCTGGCGCTACGCCATCTGGCGTGCGAACGCCCGCCACATCAGGCGGCACAGCCAATTCGGCCTCTGGCATGGAATTGGGGCTGGATTTGCGGACGATTCAATCTGCAAATGAAGTGGTTGAAAGCTTGCAACGCACGGGGAAATTGCCGCCTAATTATGTGACCAAAGATGTTGCGCGTAGATTTGGATGGGAGCCGAACAGGGTATTAAATAATCATGTGCCAGGAGGACAGATGAGAGGAGATATTTTCAAGAATAAGCCGCCCTATGTAGTGCCTCAAATTAGTGGACGCATTTGGTATGAAGCAGACATTGGGTTGCAAAATACAATCTCAAGAGCGAAGCAGCCTGGAACACGATTGGTGTATTCCAATGATGGATTGTTGTATGTGACGCGGGATCACTATGAAAATGTTATATATATAGGGCGATAGAAATGAGTGAAAGACACATTGAAATCAATGGGCAGGACATTTTTTGTGAAAAAGATTTCCACAAACAGATAGCCGAAAAACTGAATTTTGGGTCATATTATGGCCACAACCTGAATGCATTGTGGGACATGATGAGATCCGGAGCTGGTGATGGGGTTGTGTTACACTGGACCCACTCACATTTATCGGAAACTCGATTAGGAGTCGCGTATAAATATATTGTTGATACTTTGGCGGAAGCGCGCGATAATGATATAAGGCTGGGATTGCCGGAAAAATTCAATTTCAGATTGGAATAATGGCATCATGCCCAGCATGAATAATATTTCTGCATAAGGATGGCTAGCATAATTGGCAAGCCCTGACGCGCGGCAGGCGAAGTGCGCGCGCGCATTGACGCCAGCATTGCCAGCCAGCTGAACCTTTCGTCCAGCCAGCGCAGCATGATGCGCCTGCTCTCGCGCGCCACAGGCAGCGCCTTGCAAGCGCTGGGCAACCCCAATGATCCGACTGCCGCCTTCGCGCAGGACTTTCTGGGCAGCGTCATGAGCGGCCTGCCCATGCCGCAGGCGCGGCCTGCCGCAACGCGGGATGCGCGCGAAGCCACTCTGGCGCTGCTGGACGAGACCTTCGGCAACACCGCGCGCGATCTGCGCGACACCTTGCTGCTGGCTGCGGGGGGCGGACGCTGGCGTCTGGACAGAATCGCTCAGCCGCAGCTTTGACTTTGGCTGCGGCTACGCAGAAGGCAGCGGCATGAGCCTGCTGCAAACGGGCGAGGCCGTCGTCAGTCGCATCAACTTTCCATTTTGGCCGCCTGAATTGAGAGCGGGCTTTGTTTGGCGGGCTTGCCCCGCCGCCGTTTTGGATTCAGTCGCAGCCAGAACAGCCTCTCTGCTTGGAAAATCAAAGGCGGAAAGGGCTGTGGATGTCTTGGCGCCGCCCTGAAAGCCTGGAATTCAGGCTTTGCCCTGCTGCGGGATGGGCGCGGGCGCTGCTGGCGGGGTTGTTTCTTCCTGCACCCATTGGGCGAAAGCGGGCAGGGCCGCCGCCAGAGGCCAGCCTACGATGGCGGGCAGTTCATACGGATGCCACTGTGCCAGCGCCGCCTGTAGCGCGGGCCAGGCGCGTGCCGTGGTTTTGAATAGCACGCGCCACTCGGCTTCTTGCAGCACCTCGCCTTGCCAGCGGTACACGCTTTCGATGGCGCTGATTTGCGCGCATGCCGCAAGCCGTGCCTGCACTGCGGCTTGCGCCAGTTCGCGCGCTTGGGCGGCGCTGCCTACGGTGGTCATGGTCAGCCAGAGGGCATTGGCGGGTTCTTGCGCGGAGCGGGGCATGGCTGCGATGGTTTCCTGTAAACGCGCAGATCAGCGTTGTGGCGCGGCAGCGTGTGGGCATTGGGCCAGTAATGCTGGCAGCGTTTGCTGATCCAGCTGTCCCGCGTGGCGGGCGCAAGGCCGCCCGTTCGTCATGAGCACAGTAAATGGCAAGGCGCCACGGGTATTGCCCGCCGCGCGCATGAGCGCCGTCAGGCCTTTGCCGCCGCGCGCGACGGGCAAAGTGCTGCCCACGCGCTGCATCGCGCGAGCTGCGGCGGCAGGCGTGTCTGCCGTGACCAGCAGCACGCGCCAGCCGCTGGGGCCGTCGGCCAGCTGTTGCAGCAGGGGCATTTCGGCCAGACACGGAGCGCAGTCCACGCTCCAGAAGTTGATGAGCAAAGGCCCCGGTTCCTGGGAGGCGGTGATGAAACGCCCGCCATCCAGCGAGGGCAGCGTGAAGTCCCAGTCATCTGGCAAAGGCTCAAGCACTTGTGCGCGGGCGGTCAGAGCCGCGCTCAAAGCCAAGGCCGTGAACAAAAGGCGCATCAGGGCGCGTGTGAAAGGAAAAGGCATGCGGAGAAAAAGCATGAACGCAATCCGTTATGTGGCAAATATGTTTTTGCGAATCGGCGTTGAATGCAGGATTGCTTTTCGCAAATCATGCGCTTTGAGGCGTATGGCGGCACGGCATGCTTTTGCGAGTTTTCAATATTCAGAAATTCCTGGCGTGGGGTTCATTTTCGCGATACGGGTCACTGATACTGTGTGGCTGTGATGCCGGGCATATTTGCTCAGGCATGCCAATATGGCAATAAAAATATTGGCGCTTATGTTTGCTGTGAAACGACTGGTCGTTTTCGCTGGCAGCGTACATTGAACGGGCTGTCAGAGGCGTCAGCAGCAGACGGTGCAGAGGCGAGATGCTTTCAAAACAGGAGCAAATTCAAAGCGCCAAAAAGGCATGTCGCGCAGTATTGGCGGGGAGGTCTAGCTATTGAATAAAGAGCGGATTGAGGGGCTGAGCTAAGCTTTGCGCCGGGCGCGGCTTTCGGGCTGCGCCCTGGAGCCGCCGTCCGCACTTTTTCATGTGAACGGTGGCTCTGAAAAGCACGGTCAGAAGTCCAGCTTCACCCCTGCGTAGATGTAGCGGCCCCGGTTCGGCCCCCACAGGTGGGTGACGTCCATTTCGCCGTCGCCGTTGATCCACAAAAAGCTCTCTTTGTCCACCTGGCGGTAGTTGAAAAGGTTGTCCACGCCCAGGTAGAGGGAGACGTTTTTGCTGATGCTGTATTGGCCGCGCACGTCCACGGTGGCGAAGGTGGGGCTTTTGTCGCGTTTTTTGGTGCCGTCGAAGTTGTAGCGGCCTTGCTCGCCGCTGCCGTCGCCGTGGAATTTTTTCAAATCCATCGGGCCGGTGACATTGACTTTGGCGGTAAGCGTCCAGGGGCCTTGCTCAAAGTCCACGCTGGCGAAAAAGCGCGATTTGGGGCGGGCAAAGACGAGAGTGCCGGGGTCGAACTTGTAGTGATACAGCTCGCCGCCCGCTGAAAGAGTCAGCGAGGGCGTGAGCTGGTAGCTGGCGTTCACGTCCACGCCTTGCACGGTGACGGGGCGCTTGGCGCTGGTGAACAGGGTGATGGGGTTGCCCTGCGCGTCTTGCGCGCCCGAATCGAGCACGGCCATGTGCTTGATGCGGTTGTAGTTGTAGGAGGTGGTGACGGCAAAGCGGTCGTCGGCAAAGTTCAGGGCGTAGCTGAGGTTTTCGGAAACTTCGGGCTTGGTGACTTCGCGCACGATGCGCGTGGTGCTCAGGATGCCGTGGTCTTGCTCGAAAAAGCTGGTGGGCGCGCGAAAGCCCTTGCCCGCGCTCAAGCGGCTGGAGAGGTGCGCGGTGTGGTGGTAGAGCAAGTTGGCGCGCGGCGAGACGATGGTGCCGTATTCGTTGTGCCGGTCCACGCGCACGGAGGCGTTCAGCTCCAGCCGGTCGCCCAAAAAGGTGCGGTAGCCCTGCAAGTACAGGGCGGGGGTGCGGAAGGTGTAGTTGTCCAGCCCCACAACGGGCGCACCGCCTTGTGCGCCCAGCGTGCCGTGGCTGCGCAGGTCTTCATAGCGCCAGCTCGCGCCAGCGGTGATCAGCCAGCCTGCCGCCGGGAACTGGTAGTTGCCGTCCAGGTAGTACTGGCGCTGCTTGGCAAAGTAGTAGTCGCCTTCGTAGAAGCTGTCTTGCTTGTGCTGGGCCGCGCCCATGGCCAGGCGCAGGCGGCCATCGCCCAGGCGGCGTTCGCCCTGGTGCACGATTTGCGCGCGCTTGGTGAAGATGATTTCCGAAAAGCCCCCGCGTCCGCTGTCGTAGGGCAGGAAGTCGCCCGAGTCAGGCGCGTACCAGCCATCGGGCCGCTGCGAGCCGCCCGCGCCCCGGCTGAAGTTGAAGGGGTTGCCGCTCATGTTGTCTTTGATGGCCTGGTAGTCGCGGCCCAGCGCGCCGCCGCCGCGCTTTTCGTCCACCAGGTCGAAGCGGCCGCGCATCTTGAAGCCGCCCACGTCATCCAGGAACCAGCCCATGCCGCCCATGCGGCGGTCGTAGCCGGTGTATTCGGAAATGCCGTCGCCGTTGCCATCGACCGAGTTGTGGCGGTCGTAGTGCACGGCGGCCGTCACGGCGCCGCCTTGCAGGGGCTTGGCCAAAAACACGTCCAGCCGCCGGGCGCCGAAGTTGCCGCCTTGCACGCGCATCTGTGCCTCATCGCGCGTGGGGCGCTTGGTGACGATGTTCACCGTACCGGCCAGCGCTTCGGGCGCAATCAGGCTGGCGCCCGCGCCGCGCGCAATGTCGATGCGCTCCACGCCATACAGGCCCACGCTGTCCAGCCCGTAGGCGGAAGACACGGAGGAATACATCGGAATGCCGTCAATCAGCAGCGTGGTGTAGCGCCCGGGCAGGTTGTTGAGCAGCACGTTGCGCACGTTGCAGATGGAGCATTCCACCTGCACGGCCACGCCGGGGTTCTTGTCCACGGCCTCGTTCACATTGGTTGCGCCGGTTTTCTCGATGGCGCGGGCGCTCACGCTTTCGGTCATCACGATGTCATCGCGCAGCGCGCCGGGACGCATCTGGCGCTGGGTGCTCGTGCCCAGGCTGTGCACCGTCACTTCGGGCAGCGTGCCGCCTTCTTTGGAGGCCGTGGTCTTGACGCGGGCCACGCGCTCCGGCTCATGGTGATGTCCGTCATGCGCCTGTGCGCACATGGCCCATGAGGCCAGCGCCAGCGCCGTGGGCGCGGCCATGAAAAAACGCCGCAGAGCGCGGCGGTCGGATGCAGACATGGTGTACTCCTCTTGTCCAGATGAAAGCAAAAGCAAAGCGTTTGGGGCGGATTCTCAAGTTGCGAGCGCTTCGCATTTTTGAGAAATATCAAAAGAAGTTACGGTATCACTTGCGTGGTGTAGCGGTTTCGCCAGCAGCAGGCCCGAAGCGCTTTTTCTCCCTGGCGCAACCGGCCTCGTCCGCTCTCTTATCGCCGCCTGTTAAGTGCGCCAGAATCCGCCAACCTTATAACAATCCTCACGCCATGAACATCCATATCCGCCCCTATTCCCCCGAACATTGCCAAGCCGTGCTCAACCTTTCCCTGCGTGCATGGCAGCCCGTGTTTGCACAAATGCAGCCCGCCGTGCCGCCTTTTGTTTACACCAATTTTTACCCAAACGGCTGGGAAGCGCGGCAGTTATCCGACTTACAGGCCGTATTGGACGGCGAGCCGGAACACGTTTGGCTCGCCTGTGCGGGCAATGAAATAGCAGGTTGGACAGCCATCCGCCTGCATCCCGAGGACCGTATGGGGGAAATCTACATTCTCGCCACCGCGCCCGAATATCAACGGCAAGGTGTTGCCACATTATTGATGGAACACGCCTTTGAGCAAATCCGCACCGCTGGTATGGACATGGTGATGGTGGAAACCGGCGGCGACCCTGGCCACCTCGCCGCACGGCAGTGCTACGAATCCGCAGGCTTTCAGCCTTGGCCGGTGGCGCGATATTTCAAACCTTTGTGAACTGCCGCCGCAACAGGACAGGCTACGCATGGCGCAGTGATTTGGCAAAAATCGAACGGCCGGATGGCACGCAGTTTCTCGAATGTCCCAAATCAGGCGCGACAACACTGTTCCGCATTACCCAAACGCAGTTCCTGCCCACGCGTTGCTTTGCGCAACAACGCCTTGGCACGGCAGGCGGCTGATAAACCCAACGCTTTTCAGGTAGCCCTTCCTCCGTAGTTCCCGTAGGGTGGGCACTCGTTGCCCACGCGTTGCTCTGCGCAAAACGTCTTGGCGCGGCAGGTGACTGATAAACCCAACGCTTTTTTGGGCGCCAACAAATACCGCCGCGCGCGTCTTCAAGCTCACCGCGACGGCAGTGGTGGCATTGCCGCGTGGTCAAAAATGGCTGCGTGTGTATCGCCAGGCCACATCAGGAAAGCCGCCCATGCGCCCTCCCAAAAACCGCCCCGCCAGCAACACCCAAGTGCTGCACTTGCGCCCCGCCGTCGCTTCCTCTCTGAGCTTGCAGCACGCCTTCAACTTCTTGCGCCAGGGGCAGGGCGAGCGCGCCATGCCCCTGCTGGAAAAGCTGCTGCAAAACGATCCGCAGAACTTTGACGCGCTGCACCTGCTGGGCCAGCTGCACCTGCAACGGCGCGAGGCAGCGCAGGCTTTGCAGTGCCTTGAAAAAGCGCGCGCGCTCAAGCAACCTACGGCTGCGCTGCTGAACAACCTGGGCATCGCCCTGCGCCTGCTGGGCCGCGCCAGCGAGGCGCTGGACTGCTACGCGCAGGCATTGGCGCAGCAGCCTGATTACGCCGAGGCGCTCGTCAATCAGGGCAACGCCCTGCGTGACCTGGGCCAGAGCGCCCAAGCGCTCGCCAGCTACGAAGCCGCGCTGGCCTTGCGGCCCGCGCATCCGCAGGCGCTCAACAACCGCGCCCTCGCTCTGCGCGAACTGGGCCGCCTGCCCGAAGCGCTCGGCTGCGCCCGCCAAGCCGCCAGCCAGCACCCCGGCTACGCAGAAGCCCGCTACAGCCTGGGCCTGCTGCTGCAAGAAAGCGGCGACGGCCTTGCCGCCCTTCAGGCCTACGAGCAGGCGCTGGCGCTGGCGCCGGGCGACCCCGAAACGCTCAACGCCAAAGGCAGCGCGCTCGAAGCGCTGCAACGCCCGCAGGAAGCGCTGGACTGCTACGCGCAGGCCCTGCGGCAAGCGCCCGCCCACCCGGACGCGCTGGCCAACATCACCGCCTTGCTGGAGCGCCTGGGGCAGCCGCAGGAAGCGGCGCGCTACCGGCAGAAAGCGGCCCAGGCTGGCGGGCCGGCGTCAGGCTGAAGCCGCTTGATTGATGCTCCTTCTTTTAGAGCATGATGTCCTAGTGGAAACTGCGCCAGAGGTCATTTCGCACCCCTTGTATTTGCTCCTCTTTTTACTTCTTCCTGGTGGTTGAATGCGGGAAAAAAAGCGGGCGCGGATTGCTCCGCGCCCGCTGCCGTCATGCAAGCGTCAGGCTGAATCAGTCGTCCAGGCGCTCGCGCTCAATAGCGCCCGTGTAGGGGTTGATGTGCAGCTCCACGCGCTGGCCAGCGGCGTTCACGGCGTCGGCTTCCCAGCGGCCATGTTCAAACTCCAGGTCATGCACGTTGCGGTAGCCCGCAGCTTGCAGGGCCGCCACAACTTGCTGTGCCGTCAGAATGGGCGTGGGGTTGGGGTTGCCCGGCTGGGCCGCATTGCCGCCGCGAGACACCTGGGAGATGACTTCCAGCGTGACGGGGTGCAGATGCAGCTTCACCTTGGCGCCGCGCTCGTGCTGGCGAACCTTGGCTTCCCAGAGGCCGTCGTCAAACTCCACGTCGTTGATGACGGCGAATCCCAGCTGGCGCAGCTTCTCAATCACTTGGGAGATGCCCGGCAGGCGCGTGCCGATATCGGCGCGCGTGAAAGCCAGGAATTCACCTGTGGCATCGTTGAGCAGCAGGTAGTGGCGCACGCCTTCCTTGGAGAGGGCCTTGGCTGTCCAGTAGCCATGCTCGCGGTCAAAGTCTTTCACGCCGTAAAAGCCGTGGGCCTGCATGGTCTGCAAGGCTTCGGGCGCCGTCAAGGCAAAGGCCGGGCTGGATGCCAGCGCGAGGGCGGCGGCGGCGGCGGCGATGAATTTCTTGGCTTTGGTCATTTGCTTGCTCCTTTCAGGTGCGGTTGAGAAAAAACATGGTTGAAAAACCATGGCTGAATGATGAATCGATGCATCTAAATGCAATATGAAGACGCCGTTCACGGGGCATTTAAAAACCGTCTCCACAATCAGGAAGAGGTCTGTATCCACATGAAACACACCAAACTTTTTCTTTCGTGCCTTGTTTTCAGCCTCTTTTTGGGCGCTTGGGGCGCGGTCCAGGCGCGCGGCAGCGACCAGGAGCAGGCGCGCCTGGGCGTTATCAGCGGCGCTTATCGTCCGCTGGCGGCCATCCTGGATGAGGTATCGGCCCAGCACGAGGCGCGCGTGGTGGATGTGGAGTCGCGCCAGGGCGCGCGCGGCGAGCTTCAATATGAAATCACGCTCATCACCCGGCGCGACGGCCAAAAGCGCGAGCTTCTGGTAGATGCCGCCACGGGCCGCGTGCTGGCGCAAGAGCAGGACTTCTCCCGCCAGGCGGCCTCCTTGTCGGCGCTGGCGGCCTGGCTGCGCCCGCTGGAGCAGCATGACCAGCGCGTGGTGGAAGCCGAATTCGAGCTTTCGCCGCAGGGCCTGCCCGCCTACCAGCTGCAAATCGCTCCGGCGGCGCAAGCCTCGCAGCGCATGCTGCTGGATGCGCGCAACGGCGCTGTGCTGGAGCGCGGCAATCAGTCCGCCGCTGGCGTCATCCGCCCCATGCATGAAATGCTGGAGACGCTGTCCCCGCGCTTTTCAGGCCTGGTTCGTGAGGTGGAGCTGGAGCACGACACGCGCAACCAGCCTTTCTACGAGCTGGAACTGCTCCAGCCAGATGGCAACACGCTGGAGCTGAAAGTGCACGCCCACACGCTGGAAGTGCTGCAACGCAAGATCAAGCGCGACTGAAACCGGCCTCACTCCTGCCAATTCACCTCTGCCAAAAAAAGACCTTTCCCATGCGAATCCTCATCGTGGAAGACGACGCGGCCCTGGCCGAGCAAATGCGCCAGGCCCTGGCCGAAGCGGGTTTTGTGCCGGATGTGGAGCACGACGGCGAATCCGCCTCCTTCGCAGGCAGCGTGGAGTCTTACGACGCGGCCGTGCTCGACTTGGGCCTGCCCGCCAAAGACGGCCTTTCCGTGCTGCGCGACTGGCGCGAGGGCAACTGCCACTGGCCCGTGCTCATCCTCACCGCCCGCAACCGCTGGAGCGACAAGGTGGCCGGCTTCAACGCAGGCGCTGACGACTACCTCACCAAGCCCTTCATGATGGAAGAAGTGGTGCTGCGCCTGCGCGCCATGCTGCGCCGCCAGACCGGCAGCGGCTCCACCGTGCTGCGCGCGGGCGGGCTGGAATACGACGTGAGCGCGGGGCGCTTCACTTGGCACGGCCAGCCCTTGGGCCTGACGGCGCAGGAGCACAAGATACTGGCCTATCTCATGCACCACCCAGGCCAGGTCATCACCCGCGCCCACATTGGCGAACACGTCTATGCCCGCGATCTCGATCCTGACTCCAACACCATCGACGTGCTTATTGGCCGCATCCGCCGCAAGCTGGGCGACCCCAGCTTGATCGTCACCGAGCGCGGCCAAGGCTTCCGACTGGTTGCGCCATAGCCTCGTGCATTCCGCCGTTTCGCCTGATGGCGGGCAGCGCTCCGCTCTTTTATCCATAGCGGCTAGCGCCCGCTCCACAAGGGCTTGCGGCCAATTCGGCATCTGAATTCAGGGCGCTGAAAGTGCCTGCCAGCAGCTGCGAGAGGAAGGGGCGGCTTTGTAAAATTTGAAGCTTTTCACTTCCCACACCTTGCTAGCGGAGCTGAATCTCATGGCAGACCCGACCCTCATGGCCAACGCCATCCGCGCCCTTTCGATGGACGCCGTTCAACAAGCCAAGTCGGGCCACCCCGGCGCGCCCATGGGCATGGCCGACATGGCCGTGGCGCTGTGGAGCCGCCACCTGCGCCACAACCCGGCCCATCCGCAATGGGCGGGGCGCGACCGCTTCGTGCTCTCCAACGGGCACGCTTCCATGCTGCTGTATGCCCTGCTGCACCTGACGGGCTATGACCTGCCGCTGCATGAGCTGAAAAACTTCCGCCAGCTGCACAGCAAAACGCCGGGCCACCCGGAGCACGGCGTCACCCCCGGCGTGGAAACCACCACCGGCCCGCTGGGGCAGGGCCTGGCCAATGCCGTGGGCATGGCGCTGGCCGAAAAGCTGCTGGCCGCCGAATTCAACCGCGAAGGCCACACCATCGTGGACCACCACACCTACGTCTTTCTGGGCGATGGCTGCCTGATGGAAGGCATCAGCCACGAAGCATGCAGCCTGGCGGGCGCGTGGAAGCTCGGCAAGCTCATCGCCCTGTATGACGACAACGGCATCAGCATCGACGGGCAAGTGGCCCCCTGGTTTGCAGACAACACGGCGGAGCGCTTCAAGGCCTACCACTGGAACGTGATCGGCCCGGTGGACGGGCATGACGCCGCCGCCATCGACAAGGCCATCGCCCAGGCCAAAAAAAGCGCCAGCCAGCCCACGCTCATCATCTGCAAGACGCACATTGGCAAAGGCAGCCCCAACCGGCAAGGCACTTCCAAAGCGCACGGCGAGCCGCTGGGCGCAGACGAAATCGCGCTGACACGCCAGGCGCTGGGCTGGCAGCATGGCCCCTTTGAAATTCCGGACGAGGTCTATGCCGCCTGGGACGCCAAAGCCATTGGCGCCAAAGCCGAAGCGCAGTGGGACGCCGCCTTTGCCGCCTACGCCAAGGCTTACCCCGAACTGGCCGCCGAATTCACCCGCCGCATGGCCGGCGAGCTGCCCGCCAGCTTCCAGCAAGTGGCCGTCGATGCGGCCATGCACGCGCACGAAAGGGCCGAAACCGTGGCCAGCCGCAAGGCCAGCCAGCAGGCGCTGCAAGCCTTGACCGCCGCGCTGCCGGAGCTGCTGGGCGGCAGCGCCGACCTCACCGGCTCCAACCTCACCCAGACGGCCGCCACCGCGCCGCTGCGCATGAACGCCCAGGGCGAAGTCGAAAAAACGAAAGACGGCCAGATTGGCCGCCACATCAACTACGGCGTGCGCGAATTCGGCATGGCCGCCATCATGAACGGCGTGGCGCTGCACGGCGGCTTCATCCCCTACGGCGGCACCTTCCTCACCTTCAGCGACTACAGCCGCAACGCCATCCGCATGGCCGCGCTCATGAAGCAGCGCGTCATTCACGTGTTCACGCACGACAGCATCGGCCTGGGCGAAGACGGCCCCACGCACCAAAGCATCGAGCACGCCGCAAGCCTGCGCCTCATCCCCAACCTGGATGTCTGGCGCCCGGCCGACGCCGTGGAAACCGCCATCGCCTGGGCTGCGGCGCTGACGAGCAAAGACCGGCCCACCGCCTTGCTGCTCTCGCGCCAGAACCTGCCCGCGCTGCCCAAGGGCGACATGGGCAACATCAGCCGTGGCGCCTACGTGCTCAGCGAACCGGTGGATGCGGGCCTGAACAAGCCCGCGCAAATCGTGCTGATTGCCACCGGCTCGGAAGTCGATCTGGCCCTGAAAGCGCAGGCGCTGCTGGCGCAAAGGAAAGTGGCCGCCCGCGTCGTCTCCATGCCCAGCGCCACCACGTTTGACCGGCAGGGCGACGCCTACAAGCGCGCCGTGCTGCTGCCGCGCAAACCCCGCGTGGCCGTGGAAATGGCCAGCACCGCCGCGTGGTGGAAATATGGCGTCAGCGCCGTCATCGGCATCGACGCCTTTGGCGAATCCGCCCCCGCCCCCGTGCTGTTCAGGCACTTTGGCTTCACGCCCGAAAACGTGGCGGCGCAAGCGCTGGCCGTGCTCAAAAAACGCTAACTTCCCTTTTCGACGCTTCAATTTCAGGAGAACGCAATGACCATCAGAATCGGCATCAACGGCTTTGGCCGCATCGGGCGCATGGTGTTCAGGGCGGCCGTCAAAAGCTGCCCCGACATCGAAATCGTCGGCATCAACGACCTGCTCGAGCCTGACTACCTGGCCTACATGCTCAAGTACGACAGCGTGCAAGGCCGCTTTGACGCCGACGTGCGCGCCGAAGGCAACACGCTCATCGTCAATGGCAAAAAAATCCGCCTCAGCGCCGAAAAAGACCCCGCCGACCTCAAATGGGGCGATGTGGGCGCGCAAATCGTCATCGAATCCACCGGCCTGTTCCTGACCCAGGAAGCCGCGCAAAAACACCTGGACGCCGGCGCCGGCAAAGTCATGATGTCCGCCCCTTCCAAAGACGACACGCCCATGTTCGTCTACGGCGTCAATAGCGACGCCTACGCGGGCCAGCGCATCATCAGCAACGCCAGCTGCACCACCAACTGCCTCTCGCCCGTGGCCAAGGTGCTGCAAGACAAATGGGGCATCAAACGCGGCCTGATGACCACTGTGCACGCCGCCACCGCCACGCAAAAAACCGTGGACGGCCCCAGCAAAAAAGACTGGCGCGGCGGCCGGGGCATTCTGGAAAACATCATCCCCAGCAGCACCGGCGCGGCCAAGGCCGTGGGCGTTGTGCTGCCCGCGCTCAAAGGCAAGCTCACCGGCATGTCCTTCCGCGTGCCCACCTCGGACGTCTCCGTCGTCGATCTCACTGTCGAGCTGGAAAAACCCGCTTCCTATGCCGACATCTGCGCCGAAATGAAAGCCCAAAGCGAAGGCAAGCTCAAAGGCATCCTCGGCTACACCGAAGACAAAGTCGTCGCCACCGACTTCCGGGGCGACGCGCACAGCTCCATCTTCGATGCGGGCGCCGGCATTGCGCTGGACGACACCTTCGTCAAACTCGTTGCCTGGTACGACAACGAATGGGGCTACTCCAACCGCTGCCTGGACATGGCGCGCGTCATGAGCCAGAAATAAGCCCGTCCCTGCCCCGGGAACCTGTCCACAAACTGTCCGTGGGTGCGGAAAGCTTGCCCTCAGGGCCAGGTTCTGAAAAGCCCATGCGCCGCTTTCGCACGCATGGGCTTTTTCGCGCATTGGCCCCAGCGATGCCTGCGCGCCCTGCATCGCTCCGCGCTCCGGCGATGCGCAGCCCGTTTCATGCCTAAATCGGCCGCAAGTCCTAGTGGAATGGGCGCAGGCAGCTCCCTTTTTAATAGCGAATCAGGCTTTCAAGGCTCGAAAACCACCTTCAGCTGCGCCGTGGGCAGCGGTTGCAGCCGGCGGGCGTAAAGGCGTCCTTCGGCGACGCGGGAGAGATCGGCATGCCAATCGGCGCTGGCTTGGGGCTGGCCGCGCAGCCAGCTGAAAAGGGCGGCCACGGGCAGGGGTGCGCCAGTGGCGCGGGCCGTCATGTCTTGCAGGCTGGCGTAGGTTTCGGTTTGCGCGCCTTGCTGCAAGCTGGCCTGGCCGGGCTGCCAGCGCATAAGAGCAAGGGTGCTGCCGACGGGAGAAGTCAGGTGCAGCTCGCCCGCCTCAGGCGTGCCGGAGAGGGTGAAACTGGCTGCGTAAGACTGGGGCGGCTCGCTTTCCACTTGCAGGGCGAGGCGTCCTTGCCAAAAGCGGCGCCCGGCTTGCGCTGGCTGGCTGGCGAGCGGTTCAGGATCGGAGGGCGCATGGGCGCATCCCGCCAGGGCGGCGAACAAGGCGGCGGCCAGCGCAGCGGCGGGCAAACGGCACGTCATGGCGCGGCGGCTTTGCCCAGCGCGCCGGGCTGAACGCCCAGGCGTTTGAGCGTTTGCGCAAGCGTCTGGTTGCGGGGGTCAATGCGCAGAGCTTCGCGCCAGATGGCCTGCGCCCGCTCACGCTCGCCCTGCACCCAGAGTGCCTCGCCCAGGTGCGCGCCGATTTCGGCTTCGGGCTGGCGCTCGAAAGCGTCTTCGAGAATGCGGCGCGCTTCGTCCAGCCGCCCCTGGCGGAAGGCGATCCAGCCGAGGCTGTCTTGTATGAAGGGGTCGTGCGGAGCGAGGCTGACGGCTTTTTCAATGAGTTCGCGCGCCTCAGGCAGGCGCTGCTTGCGGTCGGCCAGCAGATAGCCCAGCGTGTTGTAGCCGGGAGCCGATTCGGGCCGCAGCTGGATGAGGCGGCGCAGCAGGCGCTCGGTTTCCGCCATGTCGCCCGACTGCTCGGCGGCCAAGGCTGTTTCGTAAAGCAGGTCAGGGTCATCAGGCGCCTGGTCAAGCGCCGAGCGCAGCAGGGCGAACGCGGCGCGGGGCAGTCCCTCGCTATGCAGCAGATTGCCTTCGGCCAGCACTTTGGCGCGGGCGTCAAGCGGGCCGTCTTCCGGCGCCTGGCGGATGAGGCTGATGGCTTCATTCATGCGCCCCTGGCGGGCCAGCAGGCGTGCGCGGGCGATGAGCACGGTGGCAGCGGCCTCGCCTTCGTCCAGCTCGATCTTGTCCAGCCACCGCGCGGCCTGGGCGTAGTCGCCCTGGCGCTCGGCCAGTTGCGACAAGGCCAGGCAGGCGCTGGCGCGCTCCGGCTCGGTGGCTTCGCTTTCAGGCGCCAGCTCCAGATAGCGCCGCAGCGACTGGCGCGCGGCTTCGTCCTGATGCACGCCCGCCTGCGCCAGCCCCAGGGCCAGCCAGCTTTCCTCGCTTTGCGGGTGGCGCTGCGCCCAGTCGGCCAGGAACTGGCGGGAGGCGATGTCCTGCCCCAGTTCGCGCAAGGCGGCGGCGTAGGCCACGCCCATGCCGGGCGCGGCCTTTTCGCGCTCCAGGTAGCCGCGCGCCAGCGCCTGGGCCTCGTCCATGCCGGCATTCACCCACAAGTGCAAGGCCAGCCGGGCGGGCCATTCGGAATCGGGCGCCTGCCGCGCGCCTTCCTGCGCGGCTTGCAGCGCGCCTGCCGCATCGCCCGCCTGCAAGCGCATGCGGCCCAGGGTGGCCCAGGCGGGGCCGGCGGCGCCCGGCTCGTCAATCACGGAGGAAAGCGCCTTCGTGATGATTTCAAGCGCTTTTTGTTTGTCGGACATGCGGCCATAAATGGCCGGCAGGGCGTTGATAAGCGAAGCGCGCTCCTCGTCTTCCAGCAGCGGCAGCATGGCGCGCAGGGGTTCAGCAGTTTCGCTGGCGCGGCCCATGAGCAGCAGGGTCTGCAACTGGTAGCGCAGCGCCACGGGTGAATCGGGATGGGCGCGCAGCCAGGCCTCCACGGCTTCCAGCGCCGCTGTGCCAGCGCCCGCTTGCAGGGCCATGGCGGTGGCGCGCTCGTAGGCCGCTTCGTCGCCCGTGCGGCGGGCGGCGTCAAACATGAAGCTCACACCCGTGCGCGCGTCGCCGCTTTGAAAACTCAGCTCACCCACCAGCAGCCTGTAAAGCAGCGAGGCCGTAAGGGCAGATTGCGGCGGCGCGGTTTTTTCGGCCTGCGCGGGCGGCGGCTCTTCAGCCGAAGAGGCGTTTGGCTCCTGCCCCGAAGCGGGCGCGCTGCAAAGCGCGAAACAGGCCAAGGCAAGGGCAGAAGCGGCGGCGGAAATCGGGCGCCGCAAGGACGGGCGCGCTGGCGGGCGCAAGGGCTGATTCAGGGGCATCAACCCATAATAAGTCATGCCCGAACTGCCAGAAGTTGAAGTCACGCGGCGCGGCCTTGCCTGCCGCCTGCCGGGCGCGCGCATCGAGGCCGCACGGCCCGGCAAACCCTTGCGCTGGCCGCTGGGCATCGCCCCCGAAGCCTTGCGGGGCCGCACCGTGGCCAGCGTGGGGCGGCGCGGCAAATACCTGCTGCTGCGCCTGGCGCCGGACGGGCTGCTGCTGGTGCATCTGGGCATGTCGGGCAGCCTGGACTGGCAGGCCGCGCCGCCGCCGCCCGGCCCGCATGACCACTTTGATCTCGTGACCAGCCAGGGCGTTTTGCGCCTGCATGACCCGCGCCGCTTTGGCGCCGTTGTCTGGGCGCCCGACGAAAACTCCGGCATGGCCGCCAAGCTGCTGGGCGGCCTGGGCATGGAGCCGCTGGACGGGACGTTCGACGCCGCCGCCTTCCATCAGCGCCTGAAAAAGCGCCGCGCACCCATCAAGCAAGTGCTGCTGGCGGGCGGCGTGGTGGTGGGCGTAGGCAACATTTACGCCAGCGAGGCGCTGTTTCACGCGGGCCTACACCCCGCCGTGCCCGCTTGCCGCGTCTCACGCCCGCGCGCTGACCGCCTGCATGCCGCCATCCGCCAGGTGCTGGCGCGCGCCGTGGAGCAAGGCGGCAGCACCCTGCGCGACTTTGCCGCCATCGACGGCCACGCGGGCCACTTTCAGCTGGAAGCGGCGGTTTATGGCCGCGAAGGCCAGCCCTGCCGCGCCTGCGGCACGCCCATCCGCCGCATCGCGCAAGGGCAGCGTTCCACCTGGTTCTGCCCGGCGTGCCAGAAAAGATGAAATGGCGAAGCGCCCGCTTCCCGATCAGGAACGAATCCACCCCGAATCAATACGCTAATGTCTAGGGTTTATTGAGAATTCCAGCTTCGGGCATGCTTTCCTTTCCCCCTGCTCCGCTGGTTGCGGCTACTCCTTTTCTTCTTCCTGCTGCGCCTTGAGCGCCTGCTGGGTTTCGCTCAAGCGGGTGTCCACGATGGCCGCCTCGATATGGTCGGCCTGCGGATGCTGGCGCACCCAGTCCTGCGCGGCGCGAAAGCGCTGGGCCGCGCCAGCCAGGTCCTGCCAGGCCAGCTGCGCCTGCCCTTCGGCGCGCAAAGCGTGCAGGGGCTGCCCGCGCTCGCGCCAGGCGGCGGCCAGCAGCTGCCAGGCCGTGCCGTCATCGGCGTGCAGGCTGACCCAGCGTTGCAGCCGTTCGGCGGCTTGCTGCGCCTGGCCGCTGGCCGTTTCGGCCTGCGCCAGAAAAAGCTGCTCGGGGCGGCCTTCGGCGCCTTCGGGCACGTGCGCTTGCAGCAGGGTTTTGACTTGGGCGTAGTCCTTGGCGCGCAGGGCCAGATCGGCTTGCAGCAGGCGGGCCTGGCGCGCAGCGGCGGGCTGGCTTTGCACCAGCGCGGGCAGCTGGGCGGCCAGCGCTTGCGCCTGGCCCAGGTGGCGCAGCTCGGCTTGCGCCAGCGCGGCGGCGTAAAGGGAGGCGACGCGCCGCTGAAGCGGCAGGCCGCGCTCGCCCGTGCCTTGCGGCGCCTTGGCCCAGTCGCGCAGCTTGTCCACGCCGGGGCGCGAGAGCACGCGGGCGCGGGCGGCAATTTGCGCTTGCGCCAGATCAGGCTCGGCGCTGGCTTTGCCCGCTTCGCGCGGGGCGCGCAAGCGCGCTTCGGAGATGCGCTCGGCCGTGAGCGGGTGGCTGCGCAGCCAGGGCCAGTCGCCCCGGTCGCTCAGGCGCGTGGCGTTTTGCAGCTTTTCAAACATGCTGGCCATGCCTTGCGCCGAAAAACCGGCCTGCTGGTAGATGCCGTGGCCGATGCGGTCGGCCTCGCGCTCCATGTCACGCGAGTAATTGAGCTGCTGCTGCAAGGCGGCGGCCTGCCCGCCGGTGATGAGGGCCGCGCCCGCCTGCGGGTTGCTGCCCGCCGCCAGCGCGCCCAGGATGAGGCTGGCCAGCAGCAAGGGCGCCTGGCGCGCCTGGCGGCTGGTCATGCGCGAGATGTGGCGCTGGGTGACGTGCGCCATTTCGTGCGCCATGACGGAGGCCAGCTCGTCGCGCGAGTCCACCACGCCAATCATGCCCAGATACAGGCCGAAGTAGCCGCCGGGCACGGCAAAGGCGTTGATTTCGCCCTCGCGCCCCAGCAGCACGCGCCAGGCGTAGGCTTCATCCAGCTCCGGCGGCATGTCGCCGCGCTGGCGGGCGGCGGCGCGCAAAGGCTGCCAGATGCCGTCCACCCACTGGGTGAGCACCGGATCGTCAAAAAAGGAAGGGTCGCGAAACATCTCGCGCGCGATGCGGTCGCCCAGCTTGCGCTCTTGCAGCGGCGTCATCTCGCCCGCATCGCCCAGCGAAGGCAGCGCCGCCGGCGCGGCCTGGGCCACCTGCACGGCGTGCGGCCAGTGCGCCGCGCCGTCATGAACGCCATGCGCCCATGCCACGGCAGGCAGCAACAAAGAAAAAGCAAGGGAGAAAGCGCCTGTTTTCATGGCATCTATGATGCCCCGCTTTTTTCAGCGCCCCTTGCGGCAACGGGGCCACGCCATGAAACACATTCCCCGCAAACGCTTCGGCCAGCATTTTTTGAGCGACGAAGCCGTGATTGACGCCATCGTCCGCGCCATCGCCCCCTGCCCGGGGCAGGCCGTGGTGGAAATCGGCCCCGGCCTGGCCGCGCTCACCCAGCCGCTGCTTCAGCGCCTGGGGCGGCTGACCGTCATCGAGCTGGACCGCGATCTGGCTGCGCGCCTTCGCGGCCAGCCCCATTTGCATGTCATCGAGTCGGATGTGCTGAAGGTGGACTTCGCGCAACTGGCGCGCGATCTGGCCGCGCAAGCCCCCGCCGGAACGCCTGCCGAAACGCCCGCCCCGGCCAAGCTGCGCGTGTGCGGCAACCTGCCCTACAACATCTCCACGCCCATCCTCTTTCACCTGCTGCCCTTCGCGCCCGTCATTGAAGACCAGCACTTCATGCTGCAAAAAGAAGTGGTGGACCGCATGGTGGCCGCGCCCGCCACGGCCAGCTACGGACGGCTTTCCGTCATGCTGCAATGGCGCTACGAAATGGAAAGCGTGCTGCACGTGCCGCCCGAAGCCTTCAGCCCGCCGCCCAAGGTGGAATCAGCCGTCGTGCGCATGCTGCCCCTGCCCGCGCCGGCTGATGTGCCGCTGGCCGGCTTTTCCGAGCTGGTGCAAGTGGCCTTCAGCCAGCGCCGCAAGCTGCTGCGCCACACCCTGGGCCGCTGGCTGCAAGAGCGCGGCTTTGCGGGCGTGTTCGACGTGCAGCGCCGCGCCGAAGAAGTGCCCGTGCATGAATACATCGCCCTGGCGCAGCAGGCGCTGGGCCGCGCGCCCGCCGCCAGCCCATAGGCTGAACCGGATGCGGGAGAAAGCTGGATGAAGCGTTATTTCGCTCCGCTATTCATAGCAAGAGGTCCTAGTGGAACCTGCGCGAGAAGGTGCTTTCGACCCCTTGAATTTGCTCCTGTTTCTGATGTCTTTCCTCAGGCGAAGCCGACCTGAAGGCGCTGCCTCATTCGTCGCGCAGACCAGCCGTGCGGGCGGGCCGTGAACAGAGGCTCTCAGAAGGGAATGTCGTCGTCCATGTCGCCCAGGTCAGCCGCAGGCGGCTGCGCTGCGGCGGGCGCTGGCGCTGGCGCGGGAGCGGGAGCGGGGCGGGCGGGCGCGGCGGCGCGGGGGGCGGGCGCGGCGCGGCGCGGCGCGTCGTAGCTGGCATCGTCGCCGCCAGCGGCGTTGCGGCTGCCCAGCATTTGCATGTTGTCCACGCGGATTTCGCTGGTGCTGCGTTCCTGGCCGCTTTGGTCTGTCCATTTGCGGGTGCGGATGCTGCCTTCCACGTAAATTTGCGAGCCTTTGCGCAGGTATTGCCCGGCAATTTCGGCCAGCCGGTCATTGAACACCAGGCGGTGCCATTCGGTGTGCTCGCGCATTTCGCCGCTTTGGCGGTCTTTCCAGCGTTCGGTGGTTGCCAAGGTGACGTTGGCCACCTGGCCGCCGCTGGGGAAGGTGCGCACTTCCGGGTCACGGCCCAGGTTGCCGACGAGGATGACTTTGTTCACGGCCATGATGAAGAACCTTTGCAAAAGCGGCAAATTATGCGGTGCCCGGCTCTTTGGCGGGCGCATGCACGGGCTGCTTCCAGCCCAGCGCCAGCCACAGCGCCGACAGCGCCGCGCCTGCCACGAAAACCGCTGCCGCGCCCTGCTCTTTCAGCAGCCAGCCGCCCAGCGCGCCGCCTGCGAACAAGCCCAGCGATTGCAAGGTGTTGAACACCCCCAGCGCCTGCCCGCGCACCGCCTGCGGCGCCAGGCGCGACACCAGGCTGGGCAGGCTGGCCTCGATGGCGTTGAAGGCCACGAAAAAGAGAAACAGCGCCACGCCCAGCGCCCACAGCCCCGGCTGGCGCGGCGCAATCCAGCAGAAGATGAGCTGCACCAGCAGATACAGCACGATGGAGCCGCGCAGCGCCAGCGCCAGATGCCCGCGCCGCTCCAGCGAAAACAGCCCGCCCAGCAGCACAAACGAGGCCAGCACCGCCGGCAGATACAAATGCCAGTGCTCGGCCTTGCCCAGCCCCGCGCCCACCAGCAGCCCCGGCACCACCACCCACATGGCCATTTGCACGGCCTGCAACACAAAAATGCCCAGGTTGAGCCGCCACAGCAGCGGATGCCGCCACACGCTCACGGGCGCGGCGGCGGGATGGCTTTCGGCCTCATGCGCTTCATGCAGCTTGTGCGGCGGCTCGGCGGGCGTGACCCACAACACCAGCCCCACACCCGCCAGCGACAGCGCGCCCGTCAGCCAGAACAGCCCGCTCAGGCCGCCCAGCCAGGCCGACAGCGGCGGCGCGGCCAGCAGCGACAGGGCAAACATCAGCCCGATGCTTGCGCCCACCAGCGCCATGGCCTTGGTGCGCACCTCATCGCGCGTTTGATCGGCCAGCAGCGCCGTCACTGCCGCCGAAATGGCCCCGGCACCTTGCAAGGCGCGCCCGGCCATCAGCCCATACACGCTGCCAGCCAGCGCGCCCACCAGCGAGCCGGCGGCAAAAATCAGCAGCCCCAGCACAATGACCCGCTTGCGCCCGAAGCGGTCCGAGGCCATGCCCAGCGGCGCCTGAAACACCGCCTGCACCAGCCCATACAGGCCCAGCGCCAGGCCCACAAGCACCGGATCGCCCCCTCCGGGGTAGTGCGCCGCCTCCAGAGCGAACACGGGCAGCACCAGAAACAGCCCCAGCATGCGCAGCGCGAAGATGGACGCCAGCGAAAAGCTGGCACGGCGCTCGTCATTCGTCATGGACGCGCGGCGAGAAGGGGCAGATGGCGTGGCGGGCATGGGTAACAAGGCAAAACCAATGCGGGCGATTGTCATGGATGCGCTGGCGGCCACGCGAAAATGCCGCCCAGCCGGCCACCCGCAAAACGCCAGATGCCGCGCTTTACCCATCTTTACCCCTCATTCATTCCGGCGCAGCGCCCTGAGGGCACCATGCCCGGCATGAACGACGCAGACATGCCCTCACGCCTTTTGATGATTGAAGACGATGCCCGCCTGGCCAGCATGGTGGGCGAATACCTGGAGCAGGCCGGCTTTGCCTTTGCCCACCAGGGCGACGGCGCCAGCGGCCTGGCTGCCGTGCAGGAAAGCGCGCCCGATCTGGTCATTCTCGATCTCATGCTCCCCGGCATGGACGGCCTGGAGGTGTGCCGCCGCATCCGCTCCCTGCCCGGCGCAGCCGCCAGCGTGCCGGTGCTCATGCTCACGGCCAAGGGCGACGCAATGGACCGCATCATCGGCCTGGAGCTGGGCGCGGATGACTACCTGCCCAAACCCTTCGAGCCGCGCGAGCTGCTGGCGCGCATTCGCGCCGTGCTGCGCCGCCAGTCGCCCGGCGCTGCGCCCACGCAGCCCGTGCTGCGCTTTGGCTCGCTGGAAATCGACCGCGACGCGCGCACCGTCACCGTGGCGGGCAAGCCGGCGGAGCTGACCAGCTACCAGTTCGACCTGCTCGTCACGCTGGCCGAGCGCGCCGGGCGCGTGCTCTCGCGCGAGCAGATCATGGAAGCCGTGCGCGGCCGCGAGCTGGAAGCCTTTGACCGCTCCATTGACGTGCACATGGGCCGCATCCGCGCCGCCATCGAAACCGACGTGAAGCACCCCAAGCGCATCCTCACCGTGCGCGGCGTGGGCTACGTGTTCGCACGGCAGCAAGACTGAAAGCCCGCACCCCGCCCCGGCCTGCCCGCGCCCATGGCCTGATTTCACGGCCTGATCTCATGGCCTGATTTCATGGCCAAATCGGCCGCAAGTCCTAGAGAAACCAGCGCAGGCCACTATCAAAACAAGAGCAAAACGGGCGCCCGCCCGCCACTTTCCGCCGCCTCCCCGCCATGCAAACCATCATCGCCCGCCACCTTTACGCCCGCATCTGGCTGGCCGCCGCCGCCTGCGTGACCGTGCTGGGCCTGCTCATCGCCTGGGGCTGGCACGCCGCCGAAGCCGAGCACGAGCGCGACCGCCAGCGCGAGCGGCAAAGCGCCACCGAACTGCGCCAGCACCCCATGCGCGAGCTGATCGTGCGCGACGCCGACGGCAGGCCCATTGGCCGTGGGCAGCTGCAATGGAAGCATGGACGGGGGCATGAATTCGCCGTCGTGCTGACCGACGGGCGCGTGCTGCTCATCCAGCGCGCGCCGCGCGTGCAGGAAGACGCCGCTGCGCTGCCGCCGCCCCCTCCTTCCCCATCCGGCGGCGGCCCCCATGCGGCGCCGGATGAGCCTGGAAAAAACACTGCGGGAAAAACCGCCCCCAGAAGCGCCGGCCCGCGCGGCGGCGAGGGCGACGGCCCGCCTTTCTGGCTGCGCCCGCCCTTCGGCTTTCTCTGGGTCATCGGCCTGGCCGGGCTGGCTGTCATGGCGGGCATCTACCCTGTGGCGCGGCGCCTCACCCAGCGGCTGGAGCGCCTGCAACGCGGCGTGCAGCAATGGGGCGAAGGCGATCTCGCCGTGCGCCTGCCCGAAGACGGCCACGACGAAGTCGCCGACCTCTCGCGCCGCTTCAACGCCGCCGCCGCGCGCATCCAGTCGCTCATGGCCGCGCAAAAGTCGCTGCTGGCCAACGCCTCGCACGAGCTGCGATCGCCGCTGGCGCGCATCCGCATGGCGCTCGAACTCATGGGCGAGCGCCCCAGCCCCGCCGTGCGCGCCGAAGTGACCCGCAACATCGCCGAGCTGGACCAGCTCATCGACGAAATCCTGCTGGCCAGCCGGCTGGATGCGCAAGAAGCCGATCTGGGCAGCATCGAATCCGTGGACCTGCTGGGCCTCATGGCCGAAGAATGCGCGCGCACCGGCGCGGACTTCGCCCCCGCCAGCGGCCTGCACGAAGCCGCCGTGCCCGGCGTCGCCAAGCTCCTGCGCCGCGCCGTGCGCAACCTGCTGGAAAACGCCGCCCGCTACGGCGGCGAGCAGCCCGCCAGCGCCACCCTTGCGCTGGAGGCCGCGCCCGCAGGCAAGCCGGGCCAGCCGGGCAAGGGGCTGGCCGTCATCCGCGTCAGCGACCACGGCCCCGGCGTGCCGCCCGAGTTGCGCGAGCGCATCTTCGAGCCGTTCTACCGCCTGCCCGGCGCCAGCGAGCGCGAAGGCGGCGTGGGCCTGGGCCTGGCGCTGGTGCGCTCCATCGCCCAGCGCCACGGCGGCAGCGTGCGCTGCCTGGCCAGCGAAGAGGGCGGCGCCTGCTTCGAGCTGCGCCTGCCCCTGGCCTGAGAACCTGTTCAAAGCCTGTCCGCAAGCAAACCCCAGCCGTCGAACGGCCCCAAAGGCGCTGCTTTCGCTGCCTTTTTAATAGCAACAAAGCCCGCCAGAAGTGCGGCGAATGCGTTTTCAAGGGGCCTGAATTTGCTCTCAAACAAAGAGTCAAATGCGCCGAGGCCATGCCGTGCCTGGCTTGCGCTTTCGCGCCTGCGGCCAGACTTTGAACAGGCGCTGGAAAGCGCCCCCGGCTGCACGATGCCAATGGCGGGGGCTTTATTCCAGCCGCATTTCCGCCGCCCTGGCGTGGGCCTGCAAGCCTTCACCGTGGGCCAGCACGCTGGCGATGCGGCCCAGCTTTTGCGCGCCGGCTTCGCTCA
>ERZ773090.365-NODE-365-length-27414-cov-4.93344_pt1 | contig 27414 bp, 16 predicted proteins | sample MGYA00580579_ERZ773090 | MGnify/ENA primary metagenome ERZ773090 (study PRJEB29015, sample SAMEA2738014) | human oral metagenome | biome: human oral; feature: human-associated habitat; material: dental | place: China | collected 2132 ... | reverse complement strand
TTATAAGACATATATAATAAGTATTTGTATATTGAAATAGTTCGAAAGATATTTTGTATTTTTATCATTAATAAATTTAAATTGATACTTAATGAAAGGAGAGTTATGGTGGTTTTTAGAATTATCATGCAATTATATTATGCGAAATATAAATGAATTAGTTAGAATAATAAATGGCATTAGCTATGATGATAATAAGTTAGAAACTAAAATTGAATACTTAAGAAATTGTGTTAAAGATAGGAAAAATATAGGTATTGATTTAATTGATATTTTAGATAAGCCTAATGTAATTGATAGTATTCATAGGTGCGCTGAAAGAGAATTAAAAATTTCTTTAGATTCATATTCTGGAATTCAAGTTAATGACCCTGAAATAGTATTTATATCTCTTGTTTTAATTGGAATGCTTTATTATGATGGATCGTTTTATGAATCTGTAAGAAAAAACTATAAGAATTTATATTTAAATTATTCAGAACAAAAGATAGAAGGACTTATTAGGACATTATTAAATACTTATCTACCAAAGAATGAAGATAGTGAAGTGAAGACTCGTATTATCAATATAGTATTAGCTGGATCAATTGTACCTAGCCACTATTTGGGGTCATTTTTTGATTTTATTTATGATATTTATAAACTAAACTTTGATAGTGATTTGCCTGAAAATCTATATGAAGAGTTCCAATTTGTTTATGAGGGATTACATAATATTATGTGTTCTGAAAGTGATACAGTTCAGGTTAACGTAACAAAAAAAACATATAAGCTAATTAAGTCAACAAAACAATTAATTATAAATCCTAGTTATAATGATGCTGTTATTAATCTTAGTATTATTGTTGCTGTTTTAATTGATAAATATATTTGGGGAAAAGAGGAGACCGTATATAATCCATATTTAAAAAGTGGGTATGATAATTGGATATCCACAATCAATAAAGATAAAGAATATAACCATCGTAGAAAAACTGAACAGTCAAGATCTAGATGGGAACCTGAGTTTGTATTAATAGGAGAAAAAGTATACATAGTACCGCCTACTCATCGAATTAAGGCTACTTATGATTATCAAGATATTCGTATTCTTGTTAAGAATGATAATAGTATAATTTATGATAACTATGTAGAGGATATTCGTGAGATTATAGGTGGATATCAAATAAAGTCAACTGAAATTCAAGTTAATAATCCTATTGGTAGAATTGAGTATCAATTAATTGCAAAAGATGAGGTGATTTATTGTAGTAAGAACAAACTACACCGAGACTTTATAGTATTTGACATGCAAGGTAAGGAAATAACAAATAATAAGGATTTTTCAGGAACAGTTATTTTTTGTACAAAAAATAAAGTTGATAAATTAATTCTGTACACTAATCAAGATTTTTATTATCTATCTTCATATAATGCACGTATTGGAGATGCTGTTTTTGTTGAAGATAATGTTTTTAATTTTTCAGAAATAATTAAACCTGGTGTGTTTGGAGAAAAATATGATGGATATTTAATTGCAAAAGATGATTTTAAGTTTGAAGTTTTTAAGAGTGATATAATTCTAGTTTTTGAAAGTGAGTTTAAATATGATAAGTTTGAAATTATAATAAATAACCGTTCATACAGAATTAATGAATTTGAATATTCAGTAGCTGAAAGAAAAGGATTTAACAAAAAATATTCTATAAAACTTGATATTTCAACATCAGGAATATATAAATTAAGAGTGAATGCTTTATATTCAGGAAAGAAAATTTGTGTAGTAGAAGACACACAATTTGCAATTGATAAAAATTTAAATGTAGAGTACGTTTATGAAAATGAAAATACCTATTTTGTTTCTATAGAATCTGATTTACTTAATAAGGAAATATTTGATGAAATTTGTATAAATAATTATATAGAAGATTGGCTTAGATTTAGCTACAATGGCAATGAGTATATTTACTTTATTCCATTTGAATTTCCTATTTATAGGTTAAACAACAGCACATGGAAATGTTTTTCAGAGAACATATGGATTGGTGATATTACTAGTGATACTACAATAGATATTTATGGATGTGATTATGATAGAATTACTCTATTAGCTTGCACTGGAAAAATTATTGAAGAAATTACCAAAATAGAAAATAATGGAATATTTTCAAAGTTTTTAGCTAGATTTTTATACTCATATAAATCTAATTATGATTTTATTAGAATTTTATTATATTCAGGAGAATGTATTAAAGGTGATATTATATGTTATTTTCGATGTGTAATTGATGAAGACAAAACTTCTGTTACCTATGACTATAACAATAATGTTTTAGTCATTAACCCTTATTTTTATGGTCAAGGAAATATTTATTTTAAGATATTTGACGATAAGAACAATAACCTTTATACGAGTTCGTTTTTAAAAAATAATGTTAAGGTAAAAGTAAATAATTTAAATTCTTTTATAAATTATAGAGTAAGATTTTTTGAAAAGGGGATAGGATTACTTTTACAAAAAGAACGTAATTTAGCTGAAATACCAATAATATTCTATAATAGAAATGACTTAGTAGGAAAAAATTTTAAAGTTAAAGAAGTTGAATATGATCAACTTGTTAGAGGTGAGTTTTTAAGAAAAAAACACTATTTCAATACGACATTTATTTCTTTTACTAAAATGAAAAGTGGAAATGAATTTGAAGGAATAGTATTTGTAAAAACATCTAAAGGTAAATTTTTGTTAAATAATGTAAATCCTGTTGATATAGAAATTTGTAGTGATGTAATAGAAGGAGTTGTAGAATTATATATTACTAAAGATGGTGATGGATTATTAATGGATTTTAATCATCATGGAATTATGAATTCGATGGATGATGATAAAGCTGTAGATATTTATTCGTATAGTATTGATATGAAGGAGGTTGATTTATAATGAGTAAAAAAAATGCAATTGAACGTTCTGAGTATATAAATAAACAGTATAAAGAATATCTTAAATCTTCTTTTAAGTTTAATAATTCAAAATTACAAAAACTATTTGAACAACAATTAGAGAAAGAAGATTTATTTAAAGGGCCTTACGTTGATTTGAATTTACCATTTCAAAGAGGAATGTCCTTGGATGAAATGATTGCAGATGGTGCGGTATGTAAATCATTTCGTAGATTGGGAGATATGAATTTCGATAGACCTTTATATTCTCATCAGGAAGAGAGTATTAGGTGTATTTGCTCTGGCCGAAGTGCAATTATTACAACAGGTACTGGTTCAGGAAAGACAGAGAGTTTCTTATATCCAATCTTAAATGAATTAATGTCAGATGTAGAAAATGGTAATAGGGAAGTTGGTGTTAGGGCAATATTTTTATATCCAATGAACGCTCTCGTAAACGATCAGATTGATCGTGTAAGAAAGATACTTACACAATGTCCTGAAATTACATATGGATTCTTTACAGGCGAAACGAAAGAACAAGTTCCAAAGGACTATCGTGAGAAATATGGGGTAGAGAACGATACCTTTATCCCTGAGAATGAATTGGTTTCGAGAGAAGAGATCAGAAAGAGCCCGCCACATTTGTTGTTCACTAATTATTCCATGTTGGAATATTTACTGATCAGACCAAATGATTATTCGATTTTTGCACCGGAGAGGCTAAACAATTGGAAGTTTGTTGTTCTTGATGAGGCACATTCATATTATGGTTCATTGGGAATCGAATTATCTTTGTTAATGCGTAGATTGACTGGATTAGCACCAAAGAAACCGCGATTCATTCTAACCAGTGCTACGTTGGGAGAACAAGGTAAATCCGAAAGTGAAATTGTGAATTTTGCAAGAAGCCTTACTTCTGCAAGTTTTGATATTCAAGACATAATTTTTTCTAAAAGAATTATGCTTTCTAATTCGAAGCTAAGTTATACGATTGCTGGAGAAGATTATTCTGAGATAAAGAAAGCGAAGCATGATATACTGACGGTTAGAACCATTGGAAATAAATACAAAAATGTAGATTCAATGGAATTGAAGAGTTACCTATATGAATTGTTTGTAGGCGACAGAAATGTGTTTCATCTATATGAAGTATTAAAAGATGGTAGTAAGAGTTTCAAAAGTATTCTTGCTAGCTTTAATAATCAAATAACGTCTGAACAGTTGATAGATTTGATTGACCTCATCAATATGGCAGAAAAGGACGGGATAGGTATTTTCGATTTAAAATACCATTCTTTCGTGCGACCATTAGCTGGTGTATATGTCACTATTGGAGATGATCCACAATTAGGCCTTACTAAAACCAATATGATTGGAGAGTTAAAGGCTTTCGAAGCTGGTAACTGTAGATATTGTAATTCACCATACATAATCGGAAAGATTCAGCGTAATGAAGCCGATGAGCTTGAATATCTGTATCAGAACAAGGAAGTTGATATTTACGAAAATTATGGAAATAACGAATTTGTAAGCATCGACTATTTCTTGATGAGCAATGAATTAAATGAAGAGGAAGTTGACCACGATATACTTGAAGAATATAAAGTTTGTGCAAAGTGTGGTGCGATTCATCCCGCAGGAAATTTAAATGCACGCAGATGTAATTGTGGAGACAGCTTTCAACATTCGATATTTAAAGTCCTCCAATCAAAGAAAGATGGAGAAGAAACGGCGTTCAATAATATAAATCAGTGTCCTTGCTGCGGTCACAAAGCAAGAGCCGGTGTTGTTAAGAGTTTGAATGTAGGTAAAGATGAGGGAACTGCATTACTTGCTCAGATTTTGTATGAAGCAATTGATGATGGCACAGAGACTAAGAAGAAAATTGGTAAACTTTCCTTAAAGAGAAAAGAAACCGTTCAATCAGAAACAGAGACATCAAATGTAAAACAATTTTTAGCATTTTCTGATAGTCGTCAACAAGCAAGCTTTTCAGCGGCTTTCTTGGATTCTAACCAAGTTAGAATGTTACAGAAAAGACTGATCTGGAAAGTAATAGAAGATAATCAATATAGAAATTTTTCTGTAGATCAGCTTACTGCAACTCTTTCGGGAATGATTAAAGAGGGTAACTTATTTCAAAATGAATTAAGTGCTCATAAAAATGCTTGGATTACAATACTTGTCGATTTGCTAAAGGTTGATGGTTCGAACGATGGTGAAGGTTTAGGGTTATATTTCTTTGATGTAGATCTAACTGACATAATGTCTCAAATTGACGAAGAGGACGTTGAAGATGAATTTGGAGAATATAACATTACTAAGAAGGATCTGGAAACAATTATGCAGGTTGTATTTGGTGTGTTCAAAGTTACACCTGCTATAAATTCTATCAAATCAACATTAACTCCAGATGAAAAGATGGAAGCTTTGGAATATAGAAGATTTGATAACTACGTAATGTTTAATTGCCCTAAGACAATAAATGGTGTTAGAAGTTTTTTACCTGTAAAAGGAAAGGATAATATGGTTGTTCGTTATGTTCAGAAGGTTTGTGAATGTGACGAAGAATCAGCAAAAGCATTATTGGAGGTTGTTTTTAATAACTTGGCCGTTGAGGGTGAATTGTTTAAGAAGCATGAAACGAAAGAATGCTATCAAATTGAGGCGAGTAAGTATGTAGTCAAGAATTATAAAACCTCAAAATATTATATTTGTTCTAAATGCGGTCGTTTGACTCCATATAATGTCCATAATAAATGTGTTCAGGATAAATGCGACGGTATCTTGAGCGAAGTAGATCTGGATAAAGCACTTGCATCAAATTATTATAGAAGACAATATAAAACAAAGAAAATCGAGAGTATCGTGGTAAAGGAACATACTGCTCAGCTTGATCGCAAGAAGGCAAAACAATATCAACAAGATTTCAAAAATAAAAAAATCAACATCTTAAGCTGTTCAACAACTTTTGAGATGGGTATCGATATTGGTAACCTCGAAACAGTATTTATGCGTAATGTGCCGCCTTCACCTGCAAATTATGTTCAGCGTGCAGGACGTGCAGGTCGTAGAAAAGATAGTGCGGCATATATTTTGACTTATTGTGGAACGGGCTCTCACGACTATACATACTTTTGCAATCCAGAAAAGATGATTTCAGGCGTTATAAAGCCACCTTATTTTAATGTGGTAAATCATAAGATAATCGTTCGTCATCTGATGGCTACGTGTTTAGGATTCTTCTTTAGACAGCATCCAGATTATTTCATCAGCATTGATGAATTAGTCTTTGGGAATGCGTTAGAGGAGTTTAAAAACTATATTTCGAGCCATCCGAGTGATTTGAATATCTACATCAACGAGAAAATACTGCCTGGTGATACATATCGAGCTTATCATAACTTTAAGTGGGTTGATGAAATCGAAGGAAATGATGAAAAGATGGAGCATTTTGTTTCAACGATTAAATCTATTGCAGAAGAATATGAAAAAGCAAAGAAAGAAGCGGTAACAGAAGAAAATTATAAAGAAGCGGATTATTACCAGAGACAAATTGAGAATTTGCATAAGGAAAAGGTAATTGATTCACTTTCAAAGTATTGCATCATTCCTAAATATGGGTTCCCGGTGGATGTTGTTGAATTGCAAATATATAAAGAAGGCATTATGGATAATAGCTATGATTTGAGTCGCGATTTAAAAATAGCGATCTCAGAATATGCACCGGACTCAGAAATCATTGTTGATGGTAAGAAGTATACTTCTAAGTATATATCTCTGCCTAAAACAGGAGAGTATCCACGTAACTATTTCTGCACTTGTCCTAACTGTAAAAAGATAAATGTATCTGTAAGTACAAGAACAGGAAATGAGTGTAAGTATTGTGGTGAGCCTCTTGGCACAGTTTCACAAGAATTTTATATTGAACCGATAAATGGATTTAAAACTGGTATTACGAAAGAAAGTACTCGTGCTAAGCCAAAGAGATCTTATGCTGGCGAAGTATCATATCTTGGTGGTGGGATAAAGGACGAGAATATTGTTTCTTTATCAAATGCTATTACCATTGAGACAAGCACCAATGATGAGCTTCTTGTAATGAATAAATCGTCATTCAATATGTGCCCGATATGTGGATATAGTGACATTATTAAAAGTAAAGTGATAACACCTACTTCTTTAAAGAAGCATAAGAATTACAGACAGTTTGACTGTTCATGTGAAGAGCTTACTCAAGTCAAGCTTGGGCATAGATTCCAAACAGATGTAGCACGATTTACAATTCCTATGTTAGGGTCCTTTACCAAGGAAGATTATGCGATTGCGTTGTCATTTATGTATGCATTTCTTGAAGGAATAAGTATTGGTCTTGGCATTGAAAGAAATGATATAGATGGTGTTCTTGAACTTAATCTTGAACAGCATAGCTACGATATTTTGATCTACGACAATGTCCCAGGAGGAGCAGGTCATGTTAAGCGATTAGTCGAAAAGAATGCTGTAATCACATCGTTAAATGCAGCGTATGTTAAAGTATCCCAGCAGTGTTGTGATGAAAACACTTCTTGTTATAACTGTCTTAGAAACTATTATAATCAGACAAATCACAGCAAGTTGAAACGTAAATATGCACGTGATTTTATTGAGGATCTACTTAGACTAATCGGAGTTAAACCTGATGAAATATCTTGATATACGAGAGATGTTTTTTAAGAAAGAGAGTTGATTTTAAGTGGAAAGAACGATAAGAGTAAAGGGAAAAGGCAAAATATCTGTTAAACCAGATATGATTAGACTTGATATTATTGCTAATGAAGTATGTAAAGAATATGATGAAGTAATTGAAAAGTCTGCATTGTGTAGTAAAAAAATCAAAGAAACAGTTAAAAAAGCTGGTATTAATGATAAAGAACTAAAGACAGTAAAATTTGATGTAGATTCAAAGTATGAGAGTTATCGCGACAAAAATGGCAATTATAAAAGTAGACTTGTTGGATTTCAATACACTCAAAAGTTCTATATTCAGTTTCCTAATGATAATTCACAACTTGGGAAAATTCTGTATGAACTTTCACATTGTGATATTAACATTGAGTTTTCTATAAAACATACAGTTAAAGATATTACAGTGGTTAAAAATGAGTTACTTGCTAAAGCAGTTGAAGACTCTAAAATCAAGGCAGAAATTCTTTCTAAGGCTTTTGGAGTAATACTTGGAGATATAATAAATATAGATTATTCTTGGGGAGAAATAGAAATTTATTCAGAACCTATTCAAAACTATTATCTTGCTGAAAGTACAATAAGTGAACCATACAATATTGATATTGAGGCTGATGATATAGATGTGCAGGATACTGTTACTATTGTGTGGGAGATAAGATAAAGGTAATTAAAATGTTAAACAAAATTAAATCACACTGGTATGAGTTAAAAACAGAATATGAAAACAGATATAATAAATCATTTTTAAGTGATTTTGAAACTTCAAAAGAATATCTCGAAAAAATGAAAAACTATCTTTTAGATAAGCAAAGTAAATGTCCATCGAATGTTGATGTTATTTGCACTCTTGCTTCTGTTTGTGTGGAACTTAGAGATGAGGAATTTGATTATATTGAATTTCTACAAGACTTTTTAAATGAGTTTGAAAATTCTTTAAGTGATATCGATAAATCGAGAATTTATACTAATCTAGCTTTTTGGGATGATTTTTCTAAAGATAGTTTAAAGTATTTTAATAAAGCTAAAGACTTGGGTTCTCCATTTGTAGAAACTTATACAGGTCTTGGTCTTTATTATTTTAGTGAGTATGAATACTCTAAAGATGAAAAGAACTTATTAATAAGTCATGATTATTTCAAAATAGCAAGAGAAATAGATGAAAATTATATTACTTCTTTAAACTATGCAGTATCCTTATTTGAACTTAAAGAATATGAAAAAGCAAAAGAAATATTTTTAAACTTACTTGAAGTTTATCCTAATAGAATGCGTCTATTGTTATGTTTGGCTTATTGTGAAGTGTATCTTGGCAACAAAGACGAAGCAATGTTTTATGTAGAGAAAGTAAAACCTGGACAAGATTTAAAATATAATCTAAATACAGATGATATTTCAGAAGACCAAATTATTGATGTCTATTATGCACTTGAAGAGTATGATATGTTTTTAAATCTTTGTGGAGATTGTGTTGAGTACTATTATATCGCAGAATGGGAAGAATATTTTTATGTTCTATGGTTAAAAAATCAAAAGCAAAGATTTTTTAGTCTTGAAGAAAAGAATCGAAAATATTTTGAAGAAGCTATAAATGAAGCTATTGTTGATGAAGATTATGAGAGTGAAAAAGAGAAACAGGAAATTATTGCTAGTTGGGAAGAGGATAAAAGAAAATTTGAGGAAATGATTTTTAGTATAAAGAGTGGAGCTTCAAGACCTGAGATTAAATTGAAGTTATATCCTGAGTATTCATGTTTTATGGTGGATTGTGTTAGACATAAATTTATTTAATGAATTTCGGTTTATAAGGATAAGAAATAGGAGATTAATGGATAAACTTATTAATTTTTTGAAAGACAAGATAACTGATAAAATTTCATTTGAGGAAATTGTCAATGTATTCGAACAGATGTACAAGATATCACTTGAATAAGATATGATTTTGTTTGAAACAGGAACATTTACCATTTTTGGAGATGAGCCAATGTTTCAAATTTCCTTAGTTAGACAATTTTCAAATGAAGATGAAGAATTTTATCAAATTCATGTAGATATTTTATATGAGTCCGATAATGAAAATAAAATGATGAGTGAGTCAATATGCGATGAAGATTTAAGTGAAAATATATTTACCTATATTAGAAATTCAAAAATTTTTGCTTATGCGAAAAATAAAAAATATAGTAAAGTGAAAATATGGTGTGATGAAACTTAAATTGGCAACTTTCAGTTTTCGGAGCTTGCTATTCAATTTAATACTTTAAGTAGAACATATAAAAAATTTAATTGTAAATTTAACGGCGTATTATCTTTTACTAATAAATAAATTATTTTTATAAGGATAAAAAATTAATGCAGAATACACGATTAATACCGACAAATAACACTGGCGATAAAAGAGCTTATTTGGTATAGTATATCTGTGTAAATATATAAAAAATTGACAAATAATGGAAATTTTAAATACGGATTTATAAAGCATGTTATATGTAATTAGTAAGAGTATTTACCTGATGGATAGGTATGTATTCTTACCAATTTTTTATAAGAAATACGGAGGATAAAAACAATGCAAAGGTTAGTAAAAAAATCTACGAGTTTAGTTTTGGCTCTACTAATGATGTTCAGTGTATTTGCCGGTACTACAAAAGTATTGGCTGAAGAAATGCCTGAAAAAGAAAAGAAACTAACAAAAGACAATTATTGGGCTGAGTTAAGTTGGTATAAAGATTCGACTCATAAAGGGGTTATGCCATCTTATTTAAAGGATTATTTTGCAAGTAGTCGTGTAAAATGGGCTAATAGACTAAATGAGTATTCTTTGGTTCCTTTCTTTCCAGATGCAGGAATTTCTTCAGATGATGAGGTAGATAAAGATGTTGAAGAGATGGTAACACAATATTTAGCTCCATATGCTAAAGATTATCCGCATAAAGAACATCCTGATCCAGCTCTTAATCGTTGGAAAGGTGGAAAACAATGGAATCCATATAACTTTAATTATGCGAATGATCTCTTAACGGAAAAAACAACTGATTATAATGTGCGTGCGGATATCAAAGAAAGAGGTCTTTCCAGTACAGCTATTTCCAATCATCGTATAGGCGATAAAATCAATTTAGATTTTCATGTTGATTTATCATTGTTTAGAAAGATTAAAAATACTGTACTTATTGCTGTAATTAATTCGGAATTTCCGGCATACTATATGATGAAAAATAATATGCCTGAAACTGCAATTACACAATCCGATGCTGAATTGGTATTTGTCTTAGATTTGCCAAAAGGTTTAGAATCTCTAGATACAACTAAATACAAATTATCCGGTATTGATGGTTTTGATGATTTATCTGTTACAAAAGAAAAAGGTGGCAGAAGAATTGTTGTAAAAGCAAGACTAAAGGCACCACATACTTATGAAACATTAAAGGAATTATACAAAAAAATTCAAAAGGTTAAATCAGCAACACTAAGTGTGGACGGATTACAAGTAACTTCTGATGTTGAAATTAACAAAAACAATACTGTTACAGGATATGCTTATGGTGCACATGAAAATATCTTTACTACTGATAATAATGTTATTTTTAATAAAGATGATTCGGCTATTCAAAAGGATAATAAGCATTATTTCTTCCGTCAAGCTATTGTATATGCAGCGAAACAATCTGTGGATGGAAAAGATGAAGCTGGTGATGTTAATAAACCTAATTTGATTACTTATACATTCAGAGTAAATCATAATAAGGTAACTTTCATGAACGATAGTGCAACGTATGCAACAATCAATGTGGAAAATGGCAAAGCAATTGATACGGATAATTTGGCTGATCAATCTATGCCTGCTAATCCAAGTAAAGCAGGATATACATTTAAAGAATGGAATACATCTGCTGATGGAAAAGGTATGAAGTTTACAGGTACAACTGTTGTAAATGAAGATACAACTGTGTATGCTATTTACGACAAGAACGTATCTCCTATGAATGAAGCACCTACACTTGAAGTTAAAGACAAAACTATTAAAAAAGGCGAAAAATTTAATTTAATGAGTCTTGTTGTATCTGCTAAAGATAAAGAAGATGGTGATTTAACTAAAGATGTAAAACTTATTGATGATGGTGGTTTTAATAAGGATAAGATAGGTAAATATACTGTTACGTTTAAAGTAACTGATAAAGATGGAGCAAGTGTAACAAAGAAAGCTGTTGTTACAGTTGTTGAAAAAAGCAAACCTGCTCTAAAACCTGATAATAATTCCGGAAAAAAATTACCAAAAACAGGTAACGATGCAAACATAATCCTATATGCTACATTATTAGGATTATCAGGAGCAGTGCTTACTGCAGTAGGAATTAGAAGAAAAAAAGAAAATTAATTTTAGATAGGACTTAAATATATAGTTCATTAATTAAGGTTTGGGGAGTAAATTTTAAAAAATACTCCCTAGCTTTTTTTATTACATAAAAAATATAAAATAACTTAAAATAGTTGTAATCTTGATTTTTACATTTTTAATTTATAAATAAATGAAATAATATTTAAAAATTTGAGTGGATTTTAGTATAAAACTTATTGTTATAAATTACTAATATCTTTAAAAGGAGTATTATGGAATTAATTAGATATTTGAATGCATATTTTGCATTTAGTGTTTTGGGCTGGATATGGGAAAGTATATACTGCACAATCGACCAAAGAAAATGGCAAAATCGTGGATTTTTGTATGGACCATTATGTCCGATTTATGGTTTTGGTTCGATTTTAGGATTGATTTTTTATGATCTTATTTCAATGGGTAAAATTTCTCATCTTTCTTGGTGGCAAATATTTATTATGGGATTTATTGCTAGTATGGTATTAGAATATCCAACATCTTATGTGCTTGAAAAAATGTTTCATGCTAGATGGTGGGATTACAGTGATATGCCACTTAATATAAATGGAAGGACTTGTGCGATTACTTCTATTGGTTTTGGTATTGGAGCAATTGTTATAATGGAATTTTTTATTCCACTTTTTGAAAAAATTTATGTGACAATTCCAAATAATTTTGCAATAGCTCTTGCTGTTGTTTTACTGGCTATACATTCTTCTGATTTTACACTTACAGTTTCAGGATTGACTAACTTCCAAAGAAATATTGCTGAACTTGAAGAAGAGTTCCAAGATAAAATGACTTTGACTGTTGATAAAATTTTTGAAAGACATAGCAGATTATATGGTAGAACATTAAGCAGAATTGCTTCTTTTAGGATGGGTGAATCTCGTAATATGATTGCGGATAAATTAGTAAAAATAAGACGTGATTTAAAAAAGAAAAAATAATTTGTTTTATTAATTTGTAGTTATAAAAAAATATTAAAAAAATTTCAATTTAGGTATTGACAAAATGTTTTTTGTCCCTTATAATCTATAGCAAGACGTTGAAGAGAAGAGTAGAAAGTTATTCAATCAATACAGAGACATTTCGTTTGGTGAGAGAAATGAGAGAGAAGCTTTCGAACATGGCCTTGGAGTCATCACATCGAGATCTATTTTTAGATTTAGGTTGTGACGGGTGTGCCCGTTATAGCATTGCGAGTATGATAGTACTCAATAAGGTCTTTTTAGTGATAAAAAGATGAATTAAGGTGGTAACACGTGAGTTTTCGCTCTCGTCCTTTGTTGGATGGGAGCTTTTTTTATTCTCATAACTAGGTGCGCAACTAGTTCCTTAAATCTTTATTGTACTTCTCATTCTCTTTAATAAATATGTTTAAATACAAAGGAGAAGATTATGAAAAAAGAAAAGAAAGATATTTTTATAGTAGGATTAGCACTATTTGGGTCCTACTTTGGTGCAGGAAATCTTATATTTCCTTCTCTATTAGGATTTTTATCAGGAAGTCAATGGTCTTTGGCTGCAATAGGATTTTGCATTTCAGCAGTTTTAATGCCAGTAGTTGGATTATATGTAATTTCGAAAAATGGCGGTTCTCTTGAAGCTATGACTGAAGATATACACAAAAATTTTGCAAAGTTTTTATTATTATTTATAATGGTTTTTGCAGGATGTATTTCTGTGCCTTGTACAGGAGCGGTTGCTTATGAATTAGGATTTAAATCACTTTTTTCAAGTGTATCTATTGTATTATTTATCATTGGATATTTTGCTATTGCACTATATTTTTCATTGGATATAAATAGGATGATTAATAGTGTTGGGAAATTTTTAACACCGGTTTTGGTAGTAGTATTACTTGGAATTATCATAAAGGGAATCTTTACTCCAATAGGAGTTCCAACACTTCCACAACAAAGTGGAGTTTTTACTCATTCATTTTTAGAAGGTTATCAAACAGGAGATTTAATAGTAAGTTACCTTATAGGAACTGTTTTTATAGGAGATATTGTTTATAGAGGATATCGTACAAGCAGAGAAAGAAATAAATTAACTACTTATTGTGGAGTAATAGCTTTAATTCTTTTAGCGGTAATTTATGTAGGACTTGTATATCTAGGAGCTTCAGTAAGTAGCTATTATCCAAAAGATATAGATAGAAGCCAGCTGTTATTGGCAATTGCTGAAAGAGTTTTAGGAAAGAATGGAATGTTATTCCTTTCAATAGCTGTAGTTTTGGCTTGCGTAACAACTGCCATCGGTCAAATTACATCTATAGCAAACTTCTTCCATGACTTTTCGAATGGAAAGATACCTCACAAGATAGCTGCTGTAGTTTCATCAGTTGTTGGTGCTACAATTGCAGTACTTGGAGTTGAAAATATAGTTTACTATGCAACACCAATTTATAAGGGAGTTTATCCTAGTTTAATAGTATTAATGATTTTGGGTATTTTTCGTAAATTTATACCTAATAAACAAAGTTTTAGATATGCATTAATTTTTACATTGGCAGTAAGTGTATTAGAAGCAATTTTATCTGTAGCTAATGTCCCTAGTATCAAGGCATTTATTGATATACTTCCACTAAGTGGTCTTGGATTTGCTTGGGTATTACCTGCTACACTTGGACTAGTTATAGGAGCTGTAAGTGGCAGTGAACCTATAACACAATTTGAATAAAATAATTTTAAAGGAGAAATAAAAATGACAAAAAAATATAATACAAGCACAATCTGTGTACAAGGTGGTTATGAACCAAAAAATGGAGAATCGAGAGTGGTTCCAATAGTACAATCAACAACTTTTAAATACGAATCATCAGAAAAAATGGGAGATTTATTTGATTTAAAAGATTCAGGATATTTTTATACAAGACTTGCAAACCCTACAAATGATGCAGTAGCAAATAAGATTTGCCAACTAGAAGGTGGAGTTGCAGCAATTTTGACATCATCAGGACAAGCAGCAAATTTCTATGCAATATTAAATATAGCTAGTGCAGGGGATCATATAATTTCAACTTCTGCTATCTATGGTGGAACTTATAACCTTATAGCAAACACAATGAAAAATTTAGGAATTGAATCAACTTTTGTTGACCCTAATATCTCGGTTGAAGAGTTAGAATCAAAGTTTAAACCAAATACAAAATTAATTTTTGGCGAAACTTTATCAAACCCATCACTCAATATATTAGATATAGAAAAATTTGCAAAAGTTGCTCATAAAAATGGAGTGCCACTAATAGTTGATAACACATTCCCTACACCAATTTTCTGTAGACCTTTTGAATGGGGAGCTGATATTGTTACACATTCAACTACAAAATATATGAATGGTTCTGCAAATGCAGTTGGTGGAGCGGTTGTAGATTCAGGTAATTTTGATTGGACAAAGTATAGTGAAAAATATCCAGGTCTAACAACTCCTGACGAAACATATCATGGAACGGTATATACTGAAAGCTTTGGTAAGGGTGCATATATTACAAAAATGACAACTAACTTAATGAGAGATTTAGGTTCTATACCTTCACCACAAAACTCATTCTATCTTGGGGTTGGTTTAGAAACTTTACACTTAAGAATGGAAAGACATTTTGAAAATGCATTTGCTCTTGCTAAACATTTAGAAAAACATCCTAAAGTGTCTTGGATTTCTTTCTCAGGTTTAGAAAATGATAGCCAACACGAATTGGCACAAAAATATTTACCTAATGGATCCTGTGGAGTAATATCATTTGGAATCAAAGGTGGTAGAGAAGCTGCAGTTAAATTCATGGACTCATTAAGACTTGCTGCAATTGTTACTCACGTAGCAGATACAAGAACTTGTGTTCTACATCCTGCATCAACAACTCACAGACAAATGAATGATGAAGAGTTAATAGCAGCGGGAGTATCTCCGGACTTAATTAGACTTTCAGTAGGTATAGAAGATATTCGTGATTTAATAGACGACATTGACCAAGCTTTAGAAAAACAAATTAAATAAAATACTTTAAAAGAGTTGTTTATAGTTGATTGGATATTCAAGTATAGCAACTTTTTTTAGTAATACTAAAGAGAAAAGAATGACAAGTTGTGATATAATATATTTGATAAGTTCAACTATGGGGGATGATATTATTTGGATAGGAAAGAACAGTTAAGAAATTAATTAGAAGAATAGAAATTTGTAATACCTAATTTAGAATCATATTTTATGATAAAATATACAAATGATAATATTATATTTATAATTAATTTGAAAAAATATTGAAGTAATAATGTTGTAAGAAATGATTAATAAGGAGTAAATATGAAAAAGACTAAATGCCATATTTGTAAAAATTTTAATGATTTTGAAATACCAAATGAGATTATTAATGCAGTAGAAAAAGGAAAATTGATATTATTTTGTGGAGCGGGAATAAGCACAGAATCAAAATCAGTTTTACCACAAACATTTTATATTAATATTCGTAATCAATTAAAAAGAGATTGTAAAAAAGAAATTGACTCCGACTTACCATTTTCGGATTTGATGAGTTTATATGTTGATAAAATTCCTAATGGAAGAAGAAAGTTGATATGTAAGATTAAAGAAAGATTTGATTATATTAGTTCATTTCCACAACTAAATACTTTAGCAACAAGATTTCACAAGGAAGTTTCTTTTAATCCATATATTAACACTATTATTACTACAAATTGGGATACTTATTTTGAAGAAATATGTGGTTGTACTGCTATAATAGATGATAAAGATGTTTCTTTATGGGATACTTTTGATAAAAGAGTATTTAAAATACATGGTTCAATTAATAATATTGGTTCTATAGTTGCAACTAATGATGATTATGAAAAATGTTATGATAGACTATCTAAAGGATTGATAGGAGATCGATTAAAATCTATTTTAGCAAGTAACACAGTTGTATTTATAGGTTTTTCATTTGGTGATAAAGATTTAAATAAAATAATAGAAACAATTTCAACTAGAATGGGTGAATTTGCAAATCAGTACTATCTTGTTACTACTGACAAACGATGGGAAACTAATTCTGATAAAAAAATAATACCAATTATTACAGATGGAACATATTTTATACAAAAAGTAAATGAAGAATTAATTAAAAAGGGATTAATTAGCTCTTTTGAATTATATGATTATGCAGAGAAAACGAAGTGTTTTGTGGAGGAAATTCATTCCAAATTTGTTAATTCAAGTAAACTTCATGTGTTATTAAAAAATTATCCTGAATTAATATTATCTGTAGCATATCAAGATGGTTTTATTCATTCGCTAGAGAGATGTATAGCTAATAAAAAATATGGTGAATATCTTTTTAAGGATTATTTTGAAGAACTTATATCTGGATATGACTTTTATTTTTCAAAAAGAATTGAAGAAGAAAAATTTGATATGGCTTATTACGATTTGGGATATCTAGATGGACTAATTTCTTTATGTTTATTTACTAAAGATGGGAAAGGTGGATTTCCGGGTTTTTTTGTTTTTTGTGATGAATACTTTGATAATGCTAAGGAAGTAGTTGAATTTTTGAAAAATAATAGAAAAGATAATATATATAAATTTTGTAAGAAACAAACAGAAAATCTAGATGTTGAAGTAGTACCACATTATATGCCATGGTATTGTTAGGTGATTAGTTTATATTTTCAATTTATTTCAATTATATAGCGATCTGATTAAAGTATTAGTATAAATCTAATTTACTAAAGTTAATAGCAAATATGGTATGATATGGAGGACTAATAAATGAAAATGGAGGAATCTGACAGATATTTCATAGAAAAATTATATAATGAAAAAAGTGGGGAAAATATTTGTAATATATTTGATTCTTTTTCAAAATCTTATAAAGAATGTAGATTAATTTATTTTAATCTAGGTACAAATCCTTTGATGGAATCTTTTAAAAATACGAGTATAAATGGATATAGTATTATTGGGGTTTCTGATTATGAAAAATCTTATATTTTAGATAGTAGATATAATTCAAAATCAGATAGAGAGCTTAAATTAGCAAAAATAATAAATTTAGATTTAAATGTTTTGACCTATTTATATAAAATATTTGAAAATAACAATTTAGAAGACAAGAATAGATTTATTGATTATTTGAACTATATAAAAGAAAATAAATATAATTTAAATATGGGAACTTCTTTAGCAGAAAGAATTGGTAAACCAATAAATTTAAAAATTTGGTCAAAAATTATTTTATCTTATGTGAAATATGATTCATTAGGTATCTTAAATGAGCATACGCTAAAAGAAAATAATGCACTTCCTGAGTCTAAATACCAATGGGCAAAAGATATATTAGACTCATCTAATTATTCAGAGTATCTTTCTGAACAATTTAGTGCTGTTTCTTGTTTATTAGGCAAATCTTTATTGTTAAAAATGGAAAAAAGTGATTTAAAAACTAAATATTTGAAATTATTAGAATACTCACTATATGAATTAGACATTTATTTAGAATTTGAATTATATTTAATGTATAAGTATTTGTCTAATGATGAAGATATTCAAAGGACTTTTGGAAAAATTCAAAATATATCTGTGAAAATCATAGATAATATAAAAAATACATCTTGGGATATACTTCATATAAGACTAGTAGAACAGCAAATGATTAATGATTTAAGGAAAGACTCAATAGTATTTCACTATATAGGAACTAAAGACAAAGGATTACAAAAAATAATAAATATTAATCCTTTAAAAATGGTTGGTTATTTAGATAATCAACCAGTCATAGTGAGGGAAAATAATATTAATGATATTATTTCAAATGATCAAATTAACGATATGTTAGATAAATATCGAAAAAATAATAGAACGCTTAATGTAAATCATAAAGAAAAGTTTAGTGAAATTTGTAAAGAAATAGAAAAATTAGTTTAATAAGATTATTTTCTAAATAATAATTTAGGATAAGTTTAACTATGGGTGATGATATTATTTGGATAGAAAAGAGAATGAAAGTATTCGTTCAAAAATTTTAGGTATTTGTTTAATTTTATTTATTTTAGCAATTGCTTTTTTTACATTTAGTCAGCTTCTCGTAAGAGATGATACTTATGTCAATATTGAAAGAAGTGGACAGAGAATTGACAATAGCATTTTTTATAAATATGATAATAAGATTTATGCACTTATTCCAAGTGGGGGATATTATATTGTAGAGGATGCAGATGTAGATTCTTTTAGTATTATTAATTCAGAGAATACATATGATTCTCGTGTTGTTGGAATTGATAAAAATCATGTTTATTTTGGAAATGTAAAAATTGAAGACCTTAATCCAAAGGAAATAACTAATGTTGGAAATGGATATTATACTGATGGTAAAAGTACTTATTTTTGTTCTTCACTTTCTGAGAGAAATGATGAGATTTCTTATGTTTCAGAAATTTTTGGACATATAGTTCATGCTTTTTTTAAGGATAAAAAGCCTAAGTCATATATTTATCCATATCATAAATTAAATACTGAAAAGAAAATTTCGAGAATTAATAATTTAATATATTTTGCAACAGATGGAGATGTGCTATATTACAAGGGAAAGGCTCTTGAAAACGCAGATGCAAATACTATGAAGCAGGTTTCTAAACATGGAGAGTATTTTTGTGATAAAAATAATGTTTATTATAAAAATGAACTTTTACCAATTAAAAATAGTGGGAAATTAAAAGTTGTTTCAGTTGAGCAGGGAGAGGATTTGCTTTATGATAAAAAGAGTGGAGAAGTTTTTAAAGGTAATTTTAGATTTGATGAAAGTTCCGCCCCTTATAAAGTAATTGGAAATAGTAGTTCTCATATTCATAATCTATTTTTTGCTTCAAAAGATGGAGTATATTTTTATAATCAAAGAAAAAATAAGCAAGTAAAAATTGGAGAAAATAATTTTAAAGGTAATATTGAATTTTTAGATGAAAATGTATTTTGTGATGAAGAAAATATGTATTTTTTAAATTCTTATGAAACGTATATTGTTAGATTTAGAGTTCCACATATTAGACGATTGTATTCAAGAAATTCTCAAATAGTTAGCTTTGATAAAAAAGAAGGTTGGGAAAAAGTAAAAGACATACAAAGTAATGTAATAGGCTCCGTTTGGACAAAAAATGGGAAATACTATTATTTTGACAATTTAGGGAATAGTCAGCTTATAAAAGATACTGTATTTGAAATTACTGACAAAGAAGTATTAAACGAATTATTATCAGATGAAGGCAAAATAACTGTCGATAGAATTAGAGAAATAATAAAAGAAGAAAAAATGCAAGTTGTATCAGGAGAAGTTCAATATACAGCAACTGTAAAATATAGTTATTACTACCTTTATATGATTTTATTATTTCCTTTTGTAATTGTTGGTAGCATATTAAAACAAAAAGGAAGAAGAAAATTGCTTAAATATAATGAAAAATATAGGTAAAATATATACTACTATTAGTTTTTTTAAAAATGTTTGATTAAAATAATACAGAATATATCATATAATGTCAAAAATGTTGACTTGTGGATTTTTGTGTGATTACAACGGTTATAGATAGTTGTATTCTAAATAACTTTGTGGTATAATTGCACTGAAAGGTTGTCAAAAGTATTGACAAATGTCGAAAGATGAAAGTTGTTTATTTATTTTTATACGGATAAATGAATTTGTCATTTTGATATGGAGGAAAATAAAAAAGGAGATGAAAAGATGAAGAACAAAATTAAAAAGTTCCTTTCTTTTTTTACAGCGTTAGTGATAGCTTTGGGTGTAATAATACCCGGAGCGTCTTCTGTTCATGCTGCAAATACATTAAATGTAGCACAATATACAAAAACTAGTGGAGTTGTAAAAGGAGTAAAAGGTAGCAATTCCGGAACTTATGAAGGAAAGTGGGATGCAAAGATTCCAATGGGAAAAATGATGTCAGAAATTGAAAGCGACATGAAACAAGCTGCAGCAAAAAATTTGTACCCACATGGTAAAGACGGAAAAAACAAGATAGCATATGTTGAATACAAAGTTACATTCCCTGAAGGCGTAACTATTGACAGTACTAAAATTTCGACTGCCAATTCAACTAGCATGTTTAATAAGGCGGCATTTACTCATACTGTAAACGGACAAGTTGTTACATTTAAATTCCCATTACGTGATGAGAATTGGGCAGGTATATATAAACACTATAATGAAGATGGTGGTGCTGCTTCAAATAAAACTTTAGATATCAGTATTCCATATACTGTAAAAGCAAACAGTCTTAATGAAGCCAAAGCCTTAGAATCTAAAAATATAACTGCAAAAGGTGACTTTGAAACACATCCCAGTGGTACACTTTATTGGTTTTCTAAGAAGGTTTACAATACAGATGTTAGTACAAAACCATTAGCATCTGATTTTTCAAAGTCTGATGTATTCGTTAAATCTACAGAACAAGATATTTCACAAAAAGGAAATTTAGACGGAGATTTATTGGTTAATGGAAATACACAACACGATAAGGTGTATGAAGCTAACAAAAACGATTCATTGACTATGACCGGACTTTTAAATGTTTCTCCTATCAAGAAACAATTGAAAGAACTTGAAGATAAATATCCTTCTTCCGGTGTTGCAACAGATATTAAAGTAGAAAATGTAAATACCAGCTTTACAGCTAAAATGACTTTGCCGGAAGAAATGAAATTTGCAGATGGTTATACAGTTGAATTAGCCGGAGCAAATGGTAAGTTTAAGATTACCGAACAAAAAGTAACAGGCAAAACAATTACTGTTACTCTTACTGTTGCAGATAACATCAAAACTTTTAAAGAAGTTAAAGAAGCTGTATATGGAGTAGAAAATGATTTAAAAGTTAATGTAAAAGGTGTTAAATTTGATACAGATAAGGCTAAAGCTAATACAAATTATACAATTAACGGAATGGTTTCTGGTAAATTCACAGCAAAGGCTACAAACATTCTTACAGGAAATGTAATCAATTTTGATTATATTTGGGAAGGTGTTCAACTTGCCGGAGGAGAAGATTCAACTGATCCTACTACTAAAGATATAAAATTAACACTTAAATATGTAGAAACTGCTGAAAATACATTCGAAGCAACTCAAAAATTATTAGGAGATATCTTAGTAGGAGATAATACAGAACATGATAAAGTTTATGAAGTTGAAAAGGGAACAAAAGTTGCTTTTACCGGTTCTTTAGATGTATCACCGGTTAAAAAACAAATGAAAGATATAGAAGAACAATTCAAAAAGACAAACACAGACCCTTCAACTATTAAAATTTCTGATTATAGTTCAACTTTTACAGCTACATTAACATTGCCTGAAGAAATGGATTTCGAAGGAAATCCGCAAGTATCATTATTGAATGATAATGGAAAATACAGGATAGTTAGTTCAAGTGTGAGCGGAAAAACTATAAAGGTAGTGATGACAGTAAATAAAGAAGTAAAATCATTTGCTGAATTAAAAGATGCTGTAAACGGAATGGAAGATAAGCTTAATGTTGTAGTTAATGGTGCTAGATTCAATAATAAAGCATTAGAAAATACAAATTATACAGTTAAAGGAACAATGACCGGAGAACTTAAGGCAAAAGCTAGAGAAACAGCAACTGGAAATGTGATTAATTTTAAGCTAAACTGGTATGCAGAACAACTACCGGAAGGAGCTGATGCAATTAATCCTACAAGTAAAGACATCACATTTACATTAAAATATGTAGCTAAAAAGCCACCGGTTAATCCAACAAATCCAACAACACCTAGTAATGAGAAACCAAATAATAAATTACCAAGAACAGGTGCAGGAACAAGTATAGCTTTATATACAGTTCTAGTTGGAATATCAGGAGCTTTAATTGTTGGATTAAAAAGAAGAAAAAATGAAAATTAATAACTGTTAATTTCATAATAAAACATAAATAAATCGACCTTTGGATACGACTGAGCTATTTCTAGAGGTCGATTTTTGCATATTTATAATGTTTTTAGTGGCTTAATTGTAAGGGAGAAGATAATGGGAGTAATTTATTTCTTTGACAGGCATTTTAAAAGGTATCTTTTGAAGGGTACAAAAGCACTTAGTCCATCTGATACCGGTATTTTTCCAAATGGAATTTCATGTGTTAGGGAAGCGGATGTGAATATGTGGTTTTATACTAAAGATGGTAATACTATTGCCTTTGATTCAGGACATATGAATTTTCCGAATGTCAATCTTGAGTTTGAAAAAATTAATATAAATCCGGATAATATTAAACATGTTTTTTTAACTCATGTTGATGTAGATCATGCCGGTGGAATTGATAAGAATGGAAAGAATATTTTCCCAAATGCTCAAGTGTATATTGGCGAAAATGACGAACAATATTTAACAGGACAACTTTATAGAATAAAGAAATTAGGATTTTTAAAGCTTAATATTGGTGTAAGTTTATCTCCTGGATACAAGCTTATCCAAGACGGACAAGTTTTTGATGTTGAAGGGATAAAAATAATTGCTATTCATATTCCTGGACATACAATTGGACATATGTGTTATATTGTTGATGGCAAAATTCTTATAAGTGGAGATTGTTTAGCTATTAATAAAAAAGGTGGTTATCCATTCTTTGACTTTTTCACACAATTTCCGGAAATGAATAAAAAATCCTTAATTAAATTAAAAGAAAAAGTTAAGAGATATAACATTGAAGCAGTCTGCACCGGTCATAGCGGATATAGAAAATTTGATGATAATACTTTTGCTCATATTGGCGAGACTGCAGACTTTGGCAGGAAAAATCATTTTGATGAAGATGCTCCTGATGACTGTATGAAATATTAGTTATAAATGAAAAGTTTAGTATGAAGATAATTATATATTCTATCTTAATTAATATAAAATTAAATAGGCTCCTGAATTACTGCTAGGAGCCTTTTAAGAAATTCAAAATATGTTTTAAGGATTATATTTAGGGCAAATTATAATAAAATATAGAGCATATTATGAGGAGTACAAAATGGAATTAAAAAGTGTAGTTGAAAAGCAAAAAGAATTTTTTAACACAGATGCTACAAAATCTGTTGAATATAGAATTAGTATGTTACGAAAACTTGAGAATGTAATTAAAGAGAATGAAAAGCAAATACTATCTGCATTAAATAATGACCTTTCAAAATCAGAGGTAGAAGGTTATCTTACTGAAATTGGAATAGTATATGGTGAAATTCGTGAGGCATTGAAAAATGTAAAGAAATGGAGTAAGCCTAAAAGAGTGAGAGGAAGTCTTGGGACATTTCCTGCTAAAAGCTATGTCTATTCAGAACCTTATGGAGTTGTATTAATAATATCTCCTTGGAATTATCCTTTTAATTTGTCGCTTTCTCCACTGGTTGCTGCTATAGCCTCAGGAAATTGTGCTGTTATAAAATGCTCAAAAGAGAGCAAAAATACATCAAAAATAATTAGAGATATAATAAATAAAACATTTGAAGAAGAATATATTTACTGTGTAGATTCTGAACTTGATTATGATGAAATTCTTCATCAAAGATATGATTTTATATTCTTTACCGGAAGTGCAAGAGTCGGGAAAATTATAATGCGTGTAGCGAGTGAAAATTTAATTCCTGTATCTTTGGAATTAGGAGGAAAGAGTCCTTGTATTATTGACGAAACAGCTGATATTAAACTTTCAGCAAAACGTATCGTATGGGGGAAACTATTAAATGCGGGACAGACATGTGTTTCAATAGACTATATTGTTGTTCATAAAAATGTAAAAGAAGAACTTATTAAATGCTTGCAAAAAGAAATTGGATTGAGATATCCTGATGCTGTAAATAACAAATCTTATCCAAAAATTATTAATACTCGTCATTATGAACGTCTTTTAAATTTAATAAAGACTGAGTCAAAAGTAATTGGCGGAAAAAGTAATGATAACGAAAGAAAGATTGAACCTACAATATTTCCTGATGTAGATTTTAATCACGAGATTATGAAAGGTGAAATTTTTGGACCTTTATTACCGATTATTGAGTATGATGATATAGATAAAGTTATTAATATAATTAAAGAAATAGAAAAGCCATTAGCATGTTATATTTTTTCTCAAAGAAAAGAAAACGCCGAGAATATTATTAACAGTCTTTCCTATGGAGGAGGTTGTGTTAATGATACTATAATGCAACTTGCAAATAGTCATGTTCCTTTTGGTGGAGTAGGAAATAGCGGTATGGGCTCTTATCATGGGAAACATGGTTTTGATTTATTAAGTCATAAAAAAGGAATTGTAAAAAATAAAACAATTTTTGATTTACCATTTAGATATGCACCTTTTGATTTGAAAAAATTGAACATATTTAAACGTATTATGTGATATATATATGAATAAATGTTGTTATATTAAAATATAATATTTATAATTAAATTTTTTGTCGATTTTAAATAGTATTTATAAAAGAGAGTTCTTTTCTGATTGTTCAGTGGGATTCTTTTTTTGTGGACTTAATCTTAGATTATATTATAACATAATTATAACAATTAAAATATTAGACTTTACTGTCATTTTATGGTATAATAGCCTATGACTTTATATTTTATGTAAAAACTGGAATTAGTATAAATTTGTTATGGATTTTTGAATTTTTATAAATGTTGGGGAACGTCTAATTTGTAAATTTTACATATAATTTAAAGTCTGAGTTTATTATGAAACAAAATAATAAAGTTTGAAAAGGTACTAGAAAGGGGAAGAAAAATTTGAAAAGAGATTTAATTAAAAGAAGTTTAAGTATTTTTCTCGTAGTTACGATGGTTTTTTCAATTATATTACATGCAAAGATTACAGCACATGCTGATGAAGTGCATTCAAATGTAATAACAAAGGCATATATTACAGATTTGGAGGGTAAACCGATTACGGAGCCAATGCCTGCTTGGAAAGCATTTAGGATAAATGCGGAGTATGCATTGCCAAATAATCAGGTAAAAGAGGGGGACACTACAACATTGACATTGCCTAAAGGCTTTTCGCCGGCATCTCCATTTGATTTTGAGATTAAAGCTGGAAATGATGTTGTTGCAAATGGAAAAATAGTTGATGGTAATCCTGCAAAAGTGGTTATTACCTATACAAAATATGCCCAAGAACATTCTCATGTTAAAGGATCATTTTATTTTAATATTCAAATTAATAGTAACACGCAAACTCAAACAGGTGTTATTCCGGTAACACTTACTGCAAAGGGAGATGGAACAGTTGTTCCTGCAGGCACTGTTACTTATAATCCGCAACAAGTTTCACCTGTACAAGTAATAAAAGGTGGCTGGATGGATAGTAAAGATAAAACTATAGGTCATTATAAAATAAGTATTAATCAATCCAATAAGGAAATGGTAAATGCAAAGGTAACTGATGAACTTTTGAATCCGGGAGTTCAATATGTTGAAAATTCATTCCAGATACTTGAAGGTAAATGGGTTAAAAATGCAACAGGAACAGATATTTTATTTACTAATGAGGTAGATGTAACTGCAAAATATAAAGACAAACTTAAGATTGAGGGCAATAAGTTTACACTTGATATTGGAAATAGACCAGAAGGTAAAGGATTGATGATTAGATATAAAGTTAAAATATCCTATGAACCTGTGGTTGGTGAAGAATTTAAAAACAAAGTGGAACTTATAGATGCCGGAAAAACTTTTAAGCATAATACGTCTTATAAAATTATAGATGCCAGTGGTGGTGGCGCAGGATATGTATATAAAATTAAAGTGCATAAAAAAGGAAATGACGGATCATCATTATCCGGAGCAATGTTTGATGTCATTCGTGTGCGTAACAACCAAAAAGTTGGAACTATTACTACCGGTACTGATGGAAAAGGTGAACTTGGAAATTTAGTTTTGGATAGATATAAACTCGTTGAAACAAAAGCACCTGACAATTATCTACCTTTAAAAGATCCGGTTTATGTTGAAGAGAAAGATTTTGATGAAAATAGCAGAATTGCATTAAAAACCATAGAAAATAAACTTAATGAAAAAATTTCTATTCCAGTAATTAAAAAATGGATTGGTCCTGCAAAAGATTCAGTAACTGTACAACTTAAAAAAGTAGGAAGTAATGATGTAATTCAAGAACATGAACTAAAAGCAAGTGAAAATTGGACATATACATTTACAGGACTAAATAAGTATGAAGCAGATGGTTCAGAAATCAAATATGAAGTAGTTGAAAAGAATGTACCTGAAGGATATACTTCAGAAATTACCGGAACAATGCAAGATGGATTTACAATTACGAACAAAAATACTGAAAAAGTAAAAATTCCTGTAGAAAAGAAATGGGAAGATAATAATAACCAAGATG
>ERZ773090.364-NODE-364-length-27454-cov-4.09832_pt1 | contig 27454 bp, 24 predicted proteins | sample MGYA00580579_ERZ773090 | MGnify/ENA primary metagenome ERZ773090 (study PRJEB29015, sample SAMEA2738014) | human oral metagenome | biome: human oral; feature: human-associated habitat; material: dental | place: China | collected 2132 ... | reverse complement strand
TAGGCCTGCACCACGAAGCCGATGCCGGCGAAGTCCTTCAAATCCGGGTCGCTGAGCAGGGCGTCCATTAAATCCAGCGACAGTTCCAGCCGGCTGGCCTCCTCGGCGTCGATGTTCAAACCAACCTGATACTGCTTGGCCAGCAGGAACAGCGCCTTCAGCCGGGGCAGCAGCTCCTTCATAACCCGGTCGTACTGGGCGCGCTCATAGCGCGGGTGAATGGCGGACAGTTTCACGGAAATGCCGTTACCATCGTAGATGCCCCGGCCCTGGTTGCTCTTGCCGATGGCGTGAATGGCCTGGACATAGTCCTGGTAGTAGCGCTGGGCGTCGGCGTCGGTCAGGGCCATTTCGCCGAGCATGTCGAAGGAGAAGCGGTAGCCCATTTTTTCCCGTTCGGCGCCGTTTTTCAGGGCCTCTTCGATGGTTTCGCCGGTAACGAACTGTTTGCCGAGCAGCTTCATGGCGAAATCGACGCCCTTGTTAATCAGCGGCTGGCCGCCCTTGCCGATGATGCGGGTCAGGGCTGCGCCCAGGGTTTTCTCGTTGCCCACGTTGGTGAGTTTGCCGGTGATGAGCAGGCCCCAGGCAGCGGCATTGACGAAGAGCGAAGCGCTCTGGTTGATGTGGCTGCGCCAGTTGCCCTGGGCGAGCTTGTCCTTGATGAGTTTCTGACGGGTGGTTTTGTCCGGAATCCGCAGCAGCGCTTCGGCCAGGCACATCAGCGCCACGCCCTCCTCGCTGGACAGGGTGAATTCCTGCATCAGCGCATCGACGCCGCTGGCCTTGCGTCGGTCTTCACGCAGTTTTTCCACCAGCCCCCGGGCCATTTTGTGGGCGTTGATTTTCTCCGCTTCGGACATCTGGGCCTGGGGCAGCAGGTCGGCGATGGCCGTGGCCTCATCGCGGCGATAATTCGCCGTAATGGCCTGACGCAATTCACTTTTCTTTTGGGAAAACTCGAACATAAATACCTCATAGGAAAGATAGATTTTGGATGCATTTATTCTACTGAACTCCCCCTGGCGCGGCGGATAAAAATGAATTTTCGGCAAGGTTGGCGCGGCCGGCACCCCGGGCCAATAAAAAAAAGCGCCTCCAACGAAGCGCTTCGGTTTGGGAAGGGCGGGTGGCCCCCTTCGGTTAGAAAGGCGGCCTGCCCCCCCCTTCGATTAGAAGGGTATGTCCTCATCTTCCGTAAAGCCATCGCCGCCGGGCATACCCAGCGGGGCCGGATGGCCGGGGGCTGGGCCGGGCGGATTGGCCGGGCCGAAGCCTTTGGCCGGAGCCCCGTTGAAACCGTCGTCCGGGCCCATTGGGGCGACGTTGTAATTATTGACCGGCGGCCGGCCGTAGCCCCCGCTGGCCGGGCCACCGTTGGCGCCGGGCCGGGCGGTGTAGCTGCCCGGATAGTCGCCGAAGCTGTCGTCATAGCTGGCGGCACCCTCGTTTTTCGGGGTCAGGAATTGAATGTTATCGACGACGATTTCCGTGATATAGCGCTGGGTGCCGGTCTGCTGGTCGTTCCAGCTGCGGGTTTGTAGCTTGCCTTCAATGTAAACCTTGGAACCCTTGCGGCAGTATTGGCCGATGAGTTCGGCGGTGCGGCCGAAGGCCACCACCTTATGCCACTCGGTTTTTTCCCGTTTTTCGTTGGTGGTCTGGTCAAACCAATAGTCGGAGGTGGCCAGAGAGAAATTGGCAACGGCGTTGCCATTGGCGCCGTAGCGCATATTGGGGTCGCCCCCCATGTTTCCAATCAAAATGACTTTATTAACGGACATGATTTTTTCCTAATTTAAACAACATTAAACTTCCTAATCCTGCAATAAATGCCAGTATTATCAGCACTATCTTAATTTCAAAATACTTCCAAATAAAGCCGGTAAAGCCGGCGCCAACAAAACTCCCAATGAATTGACTGGTGGTGAAATAGCCCATTAGCCGCCCGCGAATGGCCGGTGTGGCCAGGGCCGAAACGAAGTGGGGCAGGCCCGTTTCCAGCCGGTAGAAGGCGACAAAATAAACCGCCGCCGCCGCCAGGGCCAGCAGAAAGCCACCGCCCAGGGACAGCAGCAGAAAGCCGCCACAGAACAGCAGATAGTCCAGTCCCAACGATAGCAGGGCCGGGGCGGTCTTGCCGTGGCGCATGGCCCCCAGCGCCAGCAGGTTGCTGGCCAGATAGATGCCCCAAATCACCTGGCTACGGCTCAGCTGTAGCTGCTCCCACAGGCTCGGCAGCACCACAAAACTGCCGGTGAACAGGAAATGCAGCAGAAACACCGCCCCACAGCCGGTGGCCAGGGCGCCCCGGTCGAAGCGCTCCCCCCCGCCAGCCCGGGCCAGCGGCGGGGGCAGCGCGGGCAGGGCCAGGGCGGCGGCGGCGGCCAGCAGGGCGAGCAGGGCCAGCAGCCGGAAGATGCCGGGCACGCCGAGCACCGCTTCCAGCGCCGGGGCCAGGGCCAGCGCCAGCACGAAGGCCAGGCCGATGCTGCCGCCGATGATGGCCATGCTGCGGCCGAGCTTATCCGGCGGGCTGATGTCGCTGGCATAGGCCAGGGTTACCGCCGACACCGCCCCCAGCCCCTGCACCAGCCGGGCCAGAATCATGGCCTCGATGCTGACGGCGGCGGCGGCCAGCAGCGAACCGAGGGCAAAAATCAGCAGGCCGATGATAATCAGCCGGCGGCGGCCGTAGCGGTCGGAGAGGCGGCCGAAGACTATCTGCAGCGCCCCCTGGCTCAGGCCGTAGGCGCCCAGGGCAATGCCAATGGTGGCCGGGTCGGCGTGGGCCAGGCTGCGGGCATAGGCGCTGAAGACCGGGAAGAGCATGAACATTCCCAGCAGCCGCGTAACGTAGATGCCGGTGAGAATGCCGATGCCGCGCTGCCAGGGCTGCATCAATTAACCCGGGTGAGCCAGTGGTATTTATCGGGCCGGCGGCCGAACTGAATGTCCATCACCGCCGCCCGCAGTTGCAGGGCCTTGTCGGTGCTGGCCACGGGGATTTCGGCGCCGTCGAGGACAAAGGAGGTTACCGGGGCAATCACCGCCGCCGTGCCGGTCAGGGCCGCCTCGCCGCCGCGTTTAATCACGTCGAGGATTTCGCCGACGCCGAAGGGCCGTTCCTCCACGGTGAAGCCCAAATCCTGGGCCACGGCCAGCACGCTGCGCCGGGTGATGCCATGCAGGAATTCATCGGTCAGGGCCTTGGTGATGATTTTCTGGCCGTCGATGAGAATGAAGTTGGAGGCGCCGGTTTCCTGCACGTCGTCGTGGGGGCAGAACAGCACCTGATTGGCGCCGCATTCCTTCTTCGCCTTGCTCTGCCACAGCAGCGCCGAGGCGTAGTTACCGCCGGTTTTCACCCGGCCCATGTGCGGGGCGCAGCGGGCGTGGCTGCGGTCGATGAGGATTTTCATCGGCGAACCCACCTTGAAGTAATCGCCCACCGGCGAAACCAGAATGTAGAACAGGGCCGTTTCCGAGGGCGTGCCGGCCTTGCCGATGTTCTCGTCGGTGCCGAGCAGGGTCGGCCGGATATAGAGGGCGCCGGGGGCATCGGGCACCAGCTCCTTGGCCGCTTCCACCACGGCCAGGGCCATGGCCCGGAACAGCTCCGGCGTCGGCGCCGGCAGTTGCAGCAGCTCGGCGCTGGTGCGCATCCGTTGAATATGGTCGTCCAGCCGGAAAATGGCGATGGAGTCGTCGCCCTGGCGGAAGGCCTTGGCGCCCTCGAAGCAGGTGCTGCCGTAGTGGAGGGCGTGCATGGCCGGGTGCATCTCCAGTTGGTTTGAAGGCACCATTTTCCAGGGTTCCCAGGCGCCGTTGCGGAAGCGGGCCAGTGGCATTTCTCTATGGAAAACGGTGCCAAAGGGCGGGGGATTTTTGCGGTAATCGTTGCTCATGGTCTTGTCCTTGCAAAAAGAAGGGACTATACGCCAGTTATTGCCGACAAACCAACGGCGCCGGCGCCGCCCAGCCCCGAAGAAAAATAGGAGTTTCCATGCTCGAACTGTTCAACTTCCTGCTCCACTATCTTGCCAAGGTCATTCTTCTGGCCACCAATCTCTATTTTCTCTTCTATCTTCCCACCCGCATCTATCTGCTCTATCTCCTGTTCGGCCTGACTCCCCTTCACTACTACTGCCACCGGGCCGATTTCAGCGTCGGGGGCCATCTGCTCTATCTGTCGGCCCTGCTGCTGCTGAGCCTGCTCCTGCCGAAACTGAGCCGGCAAAAGCCCCCGCCACCGCCGGCCGACGATTAAACTAGGCGGGCAAACAATCTGGAGGATTTTCTATGCGTGAAGCAATTCTGGCCCTGGCCGACGGCAGCATCTTTCGCGGCACGGCCATCGGCGCCGACGGCATCAGCTGTGGCGAGCTGGTTTTCAATACGGCCATGACCGGCTATCAGGAAATACTGACCGACCTGTCCTACAGCGGCCAAATCGTAACCCTGACCTATCCCCACATCGGCAACACCGGCATCAACAGCCTCGACAATGAGAGCGAGCAGGGCAGCCGCATCGCCGGGCTGGTGGTGCGCGACTGTCCGAACCTCTACAGCTCCTGGCGGGCGGAACAGTCCCTGGGTGCCTATCTCCAGGCCAACGGCATCGTTGCCATCGCCGACATCGACACCCGCGAGCTGACCCGCCGCCTGCGTAGCCACGGCGCCCAGAATGCCTGCCTCATGGCCGGCGGCCGCCTCGACGAGAGCCAGGCGGTGGAACGGGCCCGGGCCCATCCGAGCATGGGCGGGCTGGATTTGGCCACCGGCGCCGGCGTCCAGCAGCCCCAGCACTGGGCCGAGGGCCGCTGGCAGGCCGAAACCAACAGCTATGCCTACAATCCGGACGGCGAATATCACGTGGTCGCCTACGACTTCGGCATCAAGAGCAATATCCTGCGCCTGCTCATCGCCCAGAACTGCAAGATTACGCTGGTACCCGGCCACACCAGCTACGAGGAAGCACTGGCCCTGAAGCCGGACGGCATCTTCCTGTCCAACGGCCCCGGCGACCCGGAACCGATGACCGCCGCCATCGACACCATTCGCCAGTTCATCGCCAGCGGCATTCCCCTGTTCGGCATCTGCCTGGGCCACCAGCTCATCGCCCTGGCCAGCGGGGCCAAGACGGTGAAGATGAAGCACGGCCACCACGGCGCCAACCACCCGGTGCAGAACCTGAGCACCGGCGCGGTGATGATTACCTCCCAGAACCACGGTTTCGCCGTCGATGAAAACAGCCTGCCCGCCCACATCAAACCCACCCACCGTTCGCTGTTCGATGGCACCTTGCAGGGCCTGGCCTTCACCGACCGGCCGGTGTTCGCCTTCCAGGGCCACCCGGAGGCCAGCCCCGGCCCGCAGGAATCGGAGATTCTGTTCCGCCACTTTATTAAGCTGATGGAGACCGCCTAGCGGTCTTCCCCAAGCCCCGATTGCGGGGCTTTTTTATTGGAGCGCTTCGAGCGGCAGAAGCGCTTCCCTTTTTTAGGACTTGGGCCAGTTCAGACTTCTAATGACACCGAAGCGCTTCGGCAGAGATGAGCCCGGCCCTAACGAAGCGCTTCCTTGTTCTGCTGCCTCTGGAGGCGAAGCGCTCCCTTTAAATAGCTAACTCGTCCAACCGAAGCGCTTCGGCTTCTGGCACCTGTTGGCTTTCCTGCCACTCGAAGCGCTTCGCTCTGCCAACTGATGACGAAGCGCTTCTTCTTCCAGCGCTAGAATTTTGCCGGGCCCGGTGGTTGGCCTTTTCAGACCGAAGCGCTTCGGCAGGGATTGCCCCCGGCCCGGTTATAAATCCATCGGCTGGAACGAAGCGCTTCGCCTCAGAACCCTAGATTTCTAACGAGACCTTCCAAGCCGCTGGCCAGATAGGAGGAAGCGCTTCCCTTCCCGCTCCGGGACAGAGTGAAGCGCTTCGCTGGAATGAGCCAAGATTAGAACGAAGCGCTTCACTAGGTAGAACCTTGGATTCAGAGACCGAAGCGCTTCCCTTTGGATTAACCCCGGCCCAACCGAAGCGCTTCGCTGGAATGAGCCCAGTTAGAACGAAGCGCTTCGGCTTCTAGCACCTGTTGGCCTGCTTGCCATTTGAAGCGCTTCCTTTTTCTTCTGACCGAAGCGCTTCGGTTTGAAGAACGGCTGGAGATAAAGAAGCGCTTCCCCGGCCGGCCCCGAATTAAGTCAGGGCAGAAGGAAGCGCTTCGTTGTCCTGCGGCCTCTAAAAACAAAGCGCTCCTCCGGCCGGCTCTGGAATTTTTATCGGGCCCAATGGCTGGCCTTCCAGACCGAAGCGCTTCGGCAGAGATGAGCCCGGCTCTAACGAAGCGCTTCGTTTTGGGCGAAGTGGCCGGGCCGGGGCGAATTTAAAAAGGGGGAAGCGCTCCCCCCTCTCGCCCACAAAAAAGCCCCTCCGGGGAGGGGCGCTATAGCCAGCGGCGGGCCTATTTGTCCTCGTCGCTGTAGGGGGCGATTTTGATGACCTTATTGTCCACCTGCACATTGACGTTCTCGTCGGCCTTGTGGCCGGTGGCCAGGTTGGTGGCGACGCGCATGGACACCTTTACCACCTCGCCGATGCCGGCCGGCGTGGTGCCGGCCAGTTCCTTGGTGCCCTGGGCGGTGCCGTCGATGCCGTAGACCGGCAGCTGCAGCCCCTTTTCCTTCAGGGCGCGCAGGGCCCCCAGGGCCATGGCGTCGTTATTGACGATGACCACTTCCACCTCCTTGAAGCGCTCATCATCGGACCACTGGCTAATCAGCTCGTAGGCCTTGTTCTCGTCGTTATTGGCCGGGGCGCGGAAGATTTCCTCGGCCTTCTTACCGATGTTCGGATAGTTCTCGATGGTGCGAATCACCCAGGAGGAGCGGTCGCGCATCACCTCGGTGCCGGGCACGCCCTCAATCAGCACATACTGCACGGTGTCATCGCCGTTCTTGTCCATATTGCCCTCGTTGAAGGCCTTGAGAATCTGCATGCCCTGGGCGGTGCCGACCCGGGCGTTGTCGGTGCCGACGAAATAGGCCGTTTCACACTTGGCCAGGTTTCTATCGCCCGGGGTCAGGTCAAAGTAGACGGCCGGGATTTTGTCCTTGCTGTGGCAGACCAGATTGACAATGTCGGCGGCGCCCTTCTCGGAGAAATCCACCAGGTTAATCACCAGCGCCTTGGCCCCCTTATTAATGGCCTCCTCGATTTGCTCGCGCTGCTTGGCGGCGTCGCTCTTGGCGTTGTATTCCAGCACCTTCAGATTGGGATTGTCGGCCTCAATTTTGTGGAGGGTTTGCGTGACAATGTCATAGAAGTTAGAGCCCGGCGCGTCCACCCCCATCATGAAGCCGATGGTGGTGTCCGGATACTTGGATTTTTGGGCATTCTGGGCTGCCGTGGAATCGTCCTTACAGCCGGCCACGGCCAGCAGCACGGCCGCACTCAATAATAATTTTTTCATGGGGGAAAACCTCGAGCTTAAATGACCAGAAATTATAGCAGTGAAGTGGCGCGGCGCGGCCCACGTCGGCCGGCCGTCGATGTTAGAATTCCGACATTTTTTCAGCAAACGGGATTTGCCAAATGACAGAACCATCCAACCGCTACGCCCCGGCGGAAATCGAAAGTAAATGCTATGAATTCTGGGCCGAAAACGGCTATTTCTCCCCCCGGGGCAACGGAACCCCCTACGCCATCATGATTCCCCCGCCGAACGTTACCGGCACCCTGCACATGGGCCACGCCTTCCAGGATACGCTCATGGACACGCTCATTCGCTATCACCGCATGCAGGGCGACCGCACCCTGTGGCAGGTGGGCAGCGACCACGCCGGCATCGCCACGCAGATGGTGGTGGAACGGCAGCTCAACGCCAGGGGGGAAAGCCGCCACGACCTGGGCCGGGAAAAATTTCTCGAACGGGTCTGGCGGTGGAAGGAGGAGAGCGGCGGCCAAATCATGGGCCAGCTGCGCCGGCTCGGGGCCTCGGTGGACTGGAGCCGGGAGCGCTTCACCCTGGACGAGGGCCTGTCGGCGGCGGTGCGCAAGCTCTTCGTCCAGCTCTACGACGACGGCCTGATTTATCGTGGCCAGCGCCTCGTGAACTGGGACCCGGTGCTGAAAACGGCCATCTCCGATTTGGAGGTGGAGAACCGGGAGGAGAACGGCTTCATGTACCACGTGCGCTATCCCTTCGTCGCCGGCCAGGGCCTGGACGGCCAGTTCATGCACATTGCCACCACACGGCCGGAAACCATACTCGCCGACGGCGCCCTGGCCGTGCACCCGAACGATGAGCGCTACCGCCACCTGCTCGGCAAAATGGTGCACGTGCCGCTGACCGAGCGCACCATTCCCATCATCGCCGACGACTACGTGGAAATGGACTTCGGCACCGGCTGCGTGAAAATTACCCCGGCCCACGACTTCAACGACTATGCCGTCGGCCAGCGCCACACCATGGAGGTGATTAATCTGATGAACCCGGACGCCACCATGAACGACAACGCCCCCGCCGCCTACCGGGGCCTGGACCGCTGGGTGGCGCGGGAGAAAATCGTCGCCGACCTGGACAGCGCCGGCCTGCTGGAAAAAATCGAACCGCACACGCTGAAACGACCCTACGGCGACCGCAGCGGCGTGGTCATTGAGCCCTATCTCACCGACCAGTGGTTTGTGGATTTGACCAGCGCCAAGGGTCAGGAACGCCTGACCCGGCCGGCCCTGGACGCCGTGCGCGACGGCCGGGTGCAGTTCGTGCCGAAGAACTGGGAAAACACCTACTTCCAGTGGCTGGAGAATATCCAGGACTGGTGCATTTCCCGCCAGCTCTGGTGGGGCCACCGGGTGCCGGCCTGGTATGACGACGGCGGCAAGATTTACGTGGCCGAGGACGAGGAAGCGCTTCGCCGCAAATACCAGCTGCCGGAAAATCACGGCCTGCGCCGGGACGAGGACGTGCTCGACACCTGGTTCTCCTCGGCCCTGTGGTGCTTTGCCACCCAGGGCTGGCCGGCCGACAGCGAGGAACTGCGCCTCTTCTATCCCTCCAGCGTGCTGGTTACCGGCTTCGACATCATCTTCTTCTGGGTAGCGCGCATGATGCTGATGAGCCTCTATGCCACCGGGGAAGTGCCGTTCAAACAGGTTTATGTGCACGGCCTGGTGCGCGACAGCGAGGGCCAGAAAATGTCCAAGTCCAAGGGCAATGTGCTTGACCCGCTGGACATCATCGACGGCGTCGATTTGGAAACCCTGGTACAGAAGCGCACCAGCGGCCTGATGCAGCCCCAGAAGGCGGCCCAGATTGCGGCGGCCACGCGCAAGGAATTCCCCAACGGCATCGGCGCCCACGGCACCGACGCCCTGCGCTTCACCTTCGCCGCCCTGGCCACCCAGGGCCGGGACGTGGTCTTCGACCTGCAGCGGCTGGAGGGCTACCGCAATTTCTGCAACAAGCTGTGGAATGCCGCCCGCTTTGTCTTCATGCAGACCGAGGGGCAGCCGCTGGCGGCCGTCGCCCCAGCCGCGAAGGACACCGCCGACCGTTGGCTCTACAGCCAGCTGAACCGCACCATCGCTGCCGTCCGCGAGGCCCTGGACAGCTACCGCTTCGACTTCGCCGCCAGCGCCCTCTATGAATTCATCTGGAACGAGTACTGCGATTGGTATCTGGAGCTGAGCAAGCCGGTGCTGAGTCGGAAAAATCCCGACGAGGCCGCCAAGGCCCGCTGTCGCCATACGCTGCTGGACGTGCTCGAACAGACTTTGCGCCTGGCCCACCCGCTGCTGCCGTTCATCACCGAAGAAATCTGGCAGAAACTGCGGGAACCGCTGGCCCTGACGACGCCCAGCCTGATGCTGGCGGCCTATCCCAGCCCCAGCGGCTTCGACGACCGGGCGGCGGTGGCCACCATTGACTGGCTCAAGGCCGTGCTGCTCGGCGTCCGTAAGATTCGCGCGGAAATGAACATCAGCCCGGGCAAGCCGCTGCCGCTGCTGCTCAAAAGCGACGATGCCCGGCTGGCCGAGGCCCGGCCCTTCCTGCTCGCCCTGGGCAAGCTGGAAAGCATCGACGTGTTAAATGGCGCCGAACCACCCAGCGCTTCCTTTGTGGTGGAGGGCGCCCCCTATCTCATTCCCCTGGCCGGCCTCATCGACAAAACCGCCGAGCTGGCCCGGCTTGACCGGGAGCTGGCCAAGCTCGACCAGAACATTGGCCGCCTCCAGGGCCAGCTCAGCAACGAGCGCTTCGTCGCCAACGCCCCGGCCGAGCTGGTGGCCAACACCCGGGCCCAGCTCCAGAGCGACGAGAACCAGCGCCAAACCCTCAGCCAACAGCGGGCCCAGATTGCCCAGCTCTAACCCTTCCGTGAGTACGATTTTCCATGTCTAAAAATAAACTTCTGACCTTCGGCCTGCTGCTCAGTGCCAGCGGCCACACGGCCCCCTTCACCGTTGAAGACATTCGCGTCGAGGGCCTGCAGCGGGTGGCCTCCACCACGGTGTTCAACTATCTGACCGTTAAACCGGGGGAGCGCTTCGACGTCGACAACATTCCCCAGACCAGCAAGGCCATCGACGACCTCTATAAATCCCAGCTCTTTTCCTCCATTCGCCTGCGCCGCTCCGGCAACGTGCTGATTGTGGAGGTGAAGGAATATCCGGTCATCGGCGAAATCAACATTCGCGGCAACAAGGACGTTTCCAGCAACACCATCAAAGAAGCGCTTGGCGCCGTGAACTTCGTCGAGGGCCAGCCCTTCAACCCGGCGACGCTGAAGGCCCTGACCAAGGAGCTGAACCAGCAGTACCAGGCCAAGAGCAAATATGCCGTCAAGATTAAAGAAACGGTGCGGCCGCTGGATGCGGGCCGGGTGGCGGTGGACCTGACCATCGACGAGGGCGCCGCCGGGAAAATCCGCGCCATCGACTTCGTCGGCAACAAGATTTACAGCAGCAAGGTGCTGTCCGAGCTCTTCGATACCACCTCGCCGCGCTGGAACAGCTGGTTCAGCAAATCCGACCAGCTCAACGACGAGCGCTTCGCCAAGGACCTGCAGCGGCTGGAGGAGTTCTATAAGAATCGCGGCTTCATGGATTTCCGCATCAACTCCACCCAGGTGAACTTCAGCGACGACCTGGCCTCGCTCTACCTCACCGTCAATATGAGCGAGGGCCAGGTTTATAAGGTCAGCGGCTACGACATCATCGGCGATTTGGTGGTGGACAAGCGCGACCTGCAGCGGCTGGTGGCCTTCCGCGTCGGCGAGCTCTACAACCAGAGCCTGGTGCAGAAGACCATCGAAGCCATTCAAAAGCGCCTGGCCAGCGAGGGCTACGCCCGGGCCGAGGTGCACCTCCAGCCGGAGCAGGACAAATTGACCGGTCGGGTTAAGCTCATTCTGGCCGTGGTGCCGAACCGCAAAACCTACGTGCGCAAGATTGAATTCACCGGCAACGAGAAGACCTACGACGTGGTGCTGCGCCGGGAACTGCGCCAGCAGGAGGCCAGCCTCTATTCGGCCACGGACGTGGAGCGTTCCAAGGAGCGCCTCGAGCGCCTGCCCCAGCTGGAGACGGTGGAGGAAATCATTCACCCGGTGGGCGAAGACCAGGTGGACATTGAATATAAGGTTACCGAGCGCAGCACCAGCTCCATCAGCGCCGGCATCGGCTACGGCCAGAGCAGCGGCATGCTCTTCACCGCCAACTACAAGGACGACAACTTCTTCGGCACCGGCTACCAGCTCGGCCTCGAGGGCGGCCGCTCCTCGGCGGAAACCACCCTGGGCGTGGACTTCACCGACCCCTATTTCACCAGCGACGGCATCACTGCCAGCTATCGCTTCAACTACAACCGCCAGAACTACGAGAAAACCGACATCTCCGACTGGACTTCGGACACCTGGGAAGGTTCCACCGTCTTCGGCTATCCCATCAGCGAGTACCAGAAGGTTTACCTCGGCGGCGGCCTGCGCGGCGTGAAAATCCGCACCGGCACCAACGTGGCTCCGGAAATCCAAACCTATCTGGATAAAAACGGCCACAACTTCCGTGAAATCTTCCTCACCTTCGCCTGGGCCCGGGACAGCCTCGACAATCCGCACCTGCCGACCCGGGGCGCCTACAACCGCCTCGGCGCCGAGGTGGTCATTCCCGGCAGCTCCAAGCAGTACGCCAAATTCAACGCCCAGCACCGCAGCTTCTACAGCTGGGGCGACGATGAAAACAGCCTGCTGCCCACCGTTGGCCTGCGCGGCGAGGTCAGCTACGGCCGGGGCTACGGCGATTCCAGCGACCTGCCCTTCTACCGGCGCTACTACAGCGGCGGCATCAACAGCGTGCGCGGCTTTGAGTACGGCAGCCTCGGCCCGCGCTACAGCAACGGCGACAACGCCGGCGGTAACCTGGCCGTCAATGGCGGCGTCGAACTGCTGATGCCCCTGCGCATCACCCAGCGCAGCAAGAACCTGCGCATGGGCGCCTTCGTCGATTTCGGCAACGCCTACAAGAATTTCAACGATTTCAAACTGGGCAGCTTCCGCTATTCGACGGGCCTGTTCGTGCAGTGGCTGTCGCCCATCGGGCCGTTGAATGTGAGCTGGGCCAAGCCGTTGAACGCCAAGAGTGGCGATAAGAAGGAGGCCATTCAGTTCACCATCGGCACCACTTTCTAGGATATGCGTATGAATAAACTCAAACGAAGCGCTTCCTTCCCGGCCGGGTGCCGCTGGCGGGCTAACGCATTCACCATCGGCACCACGTTCTAGAGAAATCGTTATGGCTCGTTCTTTAGAACGAAGCGCTTCGTTGAAAAGCGCTGCCCCCACCGGCCGGGCGAAGCGCTTCCCTGGGAAGCGCTTCCCCCTCGCCCTGCTGCTGTGGGCCCTGCCGCTGGGAGCCCAGGAAGCCGGCCCGATTGCCCCGCCGGCGGCCGCCGTTGTGCCAACGCCCGTTCTGAGCCCGCCCCCAACGTCGCCGGAGCCCAGCGTTGCCAACCCGGACACGGCCGGCACCGCCCGGGCCGGGGGGCTGCAGGTGGCCTTTATCAACCTGCGTCGGGTCATGGGCGAAGCCCCCCAGAACCGTTCCATTCATGACAGCCTCGACCGCGAGTTCAAGGACGACCAGAAGGCCCTGGTGGACAGCCAGGCCCACATCGCCGATTTGGAACGGCAGCTCTTCGCCCTCGACAGCAACGACGACAGCGAAGCGCTGCGCCGGGAAATCGCCGAGCTGCGCCGCGACCAGGTGCAGAACGAGGCCAAATACCGCAACAAGTACAACCTGCGCCGCAACGAGGAAATCATCAAGCTGCAGAAGCTCATCATGGAAGAGATTGTTCAGCTGGCCAAGGAACGGCACTACGACGTGATTTTGAACGACACCGGCGTGCTCTATGTCAATGAGAACGCCGATTTGACCCTGGAACTTATCCAGCGGCTGGGGGCCAAGGGCCAGCTCTAGGCCCCCGTGGTTCGAGGAGGAACCCCAATGAAACTCAGTGAAATAGCCCAACGGCTGGGCGCCGAACTGCTGGGCGCCGACCGCGACATCAGCGGCCCGGGCACCATTCAGGAGGGCCGGCCCGATGAAATCGGCTTCCTCGCCGAGGCCAAATATCAGCACCATCTGCCGGGCTGCCAGCTCGGCGCCATCATCACCGCCCAGCCCCTGGAGACGCCCATTGCCCAGCTGCGCGTCCGCGAGGTGAAACGGGCCTGGCGCCAGGCCCTGCTGCTGTTTGCGCCGCCGCCACCGCCGGCCCGGATTTCGCCCCGGGCCCTGCTGGGCGAAGCGCTTCGGCTCGGCGCCGACTGCCACATCGCCGCCGGGGCCGTGCTGGAGGACGGTGTGGAGCTCGGCGACCGGGTGCGCATCGGCGCCAATGCGGTGCTGGAACGGGGCGTGCGCATCGGGGCCGATTCGGTCATCGGCGCCGGGGCCAAAATCCTGGAACGCAGCGTCATCGGCGCCCGCGCCCTCATCGGCGCCAACGCGGTCATCGGTTCCCGGGGCTTCGGCCTCAACTTCGAGGACGGCCGCTGGCTGGAAATTCCCCAGCTCGGCGGCGTCCGCATCGGCGACGACGTGGAAATCGGCGCGGCCACCACCATCGACTGCGGCGCCGTGCGCGATACGGTGCTGGAGGACGGCGTTAAGCTCGACAATCACATTCAGGTGGGCCACAACGTCCACATCGGCGCCCACACCATCATCGCCGGCTGCACGGTCATCGCCGGCTCCACCCGCTTCGGCAAATACTGCGTGGTCGGCGGCGCCTGCGTCTTCACCGGCCACATCGAAATCTGCGATGGCGCCCAGTTCACCGGCCATTCCTCCATCAGCAAATCCATCACCGCGAAGGGCCTCTATTCCTCCGGCTTCCCCGCCATTCTCGACCGGGAATGGAAGCGCTTCATCGCCAAACTTCGCCTCTTAACCAAGGACTAAATATGAGCACCATGACCATTGAAGAAATCCGCCGCTACCTGCCCCACCGCTACCCCTTCCTGCTGCTCGACCGGGTGCTGGAGGTGGAGGCCGGCAGCCATATCATCGCCCTGAAAAACGTCAGCGCCAACGAGCCCTTTTTCACCGGCCACTTCCCGGGCAAGCCGGTGATGCCCGGCGTGCTGGTCATCGAGGCCCTGGCCCAGGCCTCGGGCATTCTTGGCGTGAAGAGCGTGAAGAAGGAACAGGGCCTGCCCGATGAGCCCGAGGAGGACGGCATCTATTTCTTCGTCGGCATCGACAAGGCCCGCTTCCGCCGGGTGGTGGTGCCCGGCGACCAGCTGATTCTGGAGGTGCGGCTGGTGAAATCCCGGCGCGGCATCTGGTCGTTTACGGCCACGGCCAAGGTGGAGGGGGTGCTGGTCTGCGAGGCCGAATTGATGTGCACCGCCGCCGGCAAGGGTTCATGAACATTCACCCCAGCGCCCAGATTGACCCGAGCGCCGAGCTGGGCCCCGGCGTCAAAATCGGCGCCTTTACGGTCATCGGCCCCGGCGTGGTCATCGGTGCCGACTGCGACATCGGCGCCCAGGTGGTTATCCACCGCCACACCCGCCTCGGCGCCCGCAACCGGGTCTATAGCTTCGCCTCCCTCGGCGGCGACCCCCAGGACAAGAAATATGGCGGCGAAGAAACCTGGCTGGAAATCGGCGACGACAACACCATTCGCGAGTTCGTTACCTTCAACCGGGGCACCGGCGCCGGCGGCGGCCTGACCCGCATCGGCTCCCACAACTGGATTATGGCCAACGTCCACATCGCCCATGATTGTCTGGTCGGCGACCACAACGTTTTCGCCAACAATGCCTCGCTGGCCGGCCACGTCCAGGTGGGCGACCGGGTTACCTTCGGTGGCTATGCCCTGATTTATCAGTTTGTCCGCATTGGCGACCACGCCATGATTGCCTTTTCCGCCGGGGTGAAGCAGAACGTGCCGCCGTTCGGACTGGTGGAGGGCTACGAGGCCCGGCTCCGGGGCTACAACGCCGAGGGCCTGCGCCGCTACGGCTTCAGCGACGAGGAAAAACGGGCCATCAAAACGGCCTACCAGCTGCTGTTCCACGAGGGCCACACCCTGGCCGAGGCCCGGCCGGCACTGGCGGAGCTGGCGGCCACCTCGCCGGCGGTGGCCCGCATTGCCGCCTTTGTGGCCGCAAGCGACAAACGCGGCCTGATTCGGCCCTGAAACCCACCACCGAAGCGCTTCACCCTCCCGGGGGAAGCGCTTCCTTTTAGGCCGATGAAACCGGCGGGGCTAGTCTTTCCGGGCCGCCCGCCGGTCTTTTTTATAGCGGCCGGCGATGATGGAAGCCAGCATCGCCAGAAAAAGCAGCGACCAAAACGCCAGCTCCGGCCAATGTTCCGCCGTCCGATTCAGCGCTGGCAGGCGCACCCAGCCGCCCAGGGCCAGCAGCGGCGCAAAAACCAGCAGGTGATAGAGCAGAAACGTGCGAAAGGAAGCCTTTTCGTGGAGATAGACGGCCAGCAGCGTGGCCAGCCCGAGGGTCAGTTTGTGGGTGAGTAAAGTCAGCAGCATATCCGGAATAAATCCAATGAAAATAAATGATTATAGCCAGGCCGAAGCGCTTCGTTAGAAGCGCTCAGCGAGGCCAGTGGCCGGGTCGAACCGCTTCCTCCGGAAGCGCCGGCTTCGAGAAAAACCAATGACAAACAGCCAACCCATTCCTATCGCCGTGGGAGCCGGCGCCGCCGCTAACGCCTTCCACGGCAGTTTTCTAAAAAACCAACCATGAATAACCAACCCTTTCATATTGCAATGGTGGCGGGAGATGACTTCGTCATGCACGCCTTCCACGTAACCTTCCTGAAAAACCGATGACAAACAGCCAACCCATTCATATCGCAATGGTGGCGGGAGACGGCTCCGCCGCTAACGCCTTCCACGGCAGTTTTCTAAAAAACAACCATGAGTAACCAACCCTTTCATATCGCAATGGTGGCGGGAGAGCACTCCGGCGACCTCATCGCCGCCCCCCTCTACGCCGAGCTCCGCCGCCGCTTCCCCGCCGCCCATTTTTCCGGCGTCGGCGGCCCGGCCCTGACCGCCCTCGGTTTTCCCAGCCTCATCAACATGGAGCGGCTGGCGGTGATGGGTCTGGTGGAAGTGCTGCGCCACCTGCCCGACCTCTGGGCGGCGAAGCGCTCCCTGCTGCGCTATTGGGCCGAGCACCCGCCGACATTGTTCATCGGCATCGACGCCCCGGCCTTCAATCTGCCCCTGGCCGCCACTCTGCACCGGCGCGGCACGAAGACCGTCCACTATGTCAGCCCCTCGCTCTGGGCCTGGAAGGCCGGCCGTATCCATAAAATTAAACGGGCCATCGACCTGATGCTGTGCCTTTTCCCCTTTGAAACCGAGATTTACCGGACCGCCGGCGTGCCGGCCGTGGCCGTGGGCCACCCCATGCGCGAACGGCTGCCCCGGCTAAGCCAGGCCGAGGCCCGGGCCGAATTGCAGCTGCCCGCGACGGCGAAGATTCTCGGCATCTTTCCCGGCTCCCGGGCCGGGGAGCGGGCGCGGCTGGGACCGGTGTTCCGGGCGGTGGCCCAGAGCCTGCAGGCCGACGGCTACCAAATCCTGACCCAGCCGGCCCCGGATTTGCCGGCCGATTTCCTCGTCCGCAGCGGCGACAGCGCCCGGCTGATGCTGGCCAGCGATGTGCTGCTGCTGAAAAGCGGAACCATCACCCTGGAGGCGGCGCTGCTGGGCCGGCCCATGGTGGTGGGCCATCGGGTCAATCCCCTGACCGCCGCCATTGCCCGGCGCCTGCTGACGGTGAAGCGCTTCGCCCTGCCGAACATTCTCCTCGGCGCCGACGTGGTGCCGGAGCGGATTCAGGAGCATTGCACCGTTCCGGAGCTGGTCGCGGCCCTGCGCCAGCTCGACGGCCCGGCCCAACGGGCGGCCTGCCAACGGCTAAACGAGCTGCTCCCCGTCAATGCCAGCGCCACGGCGGCGGCGGCCATTGCCACCCTGCTGGAACGGCCATGCTAATCGCCGGCGTGGACGAGGTCGGGCGTGGGGCCCTGGCCGGTGAGGTGCTGGCGGCGGCGGTGATTCTACCGGCAAACTATGATTTGCCCGGTCTGAACGACAGCAAAAAATTGACGGCCCAGGCCCGGGAGCGCCTGGTGCCGCTCATCAGGGCCCAGGCGTTGGGCTGGGCCATTGGCCGGGCCAGCGTCGCCGCTTCTACGGCGACGCGAGGGGGTTTTTTATGCTAATCGCCGGCGTGGACGAGGTCGGGCGCGGGGCCCTGGCCGGTGAGGTGCTGGCGGCGGCGGTGATTCTGCCGGCGGACTACGATTTGCCCGGTCTGAACGACAGCAAAAAATTGACGGCCAAAGCCCGGGAGCGTCTGGTGCCGCTCATCAGGGCCCAGGCGTTGGGCTGGGCCCTGGGTCGGGCCAGCGTCGCCGCTTCTACGGCGACGCGGGGAGGTTTTTTATGCTAATCGCCGGCGTGGACGAGGTCGGGCGCGGGGCCCTGGCCGGCGAGGTGCTGGCGGCGGCGGTGATTCTGCCGGCGGACTATGATTTGCCCGGTCTGAACGACAGCAAAAAATTGACGGCCAAAGCCCGGGAGCGCCTGGTTCCGCTCATCAGGGCCCAGGCGTTGGGCTGGGCCATTGGGAGAGCCAGCGTCGCCGAAATTGATAGCCTCAACATTCACCACGCCACCCTGCTGGCCATGCAACGGGCGGTGGCCGGGTTGACGCTATCCCCGGAGCTGGTGCTGGTGGACGGCAAATTCACCCCGGCCCTGCCGATGGCGGCGCGGGCGCTGGTGGGGGGCGACGGGCGCGAGCCGGCCATTGGGGCCGCCTCCATTCTGGCCAAGGTGCAGCGCGACGCCGAGATGACCGCCGCCGCCGCTTGCTACCCGGCCTATGGCTTCGAGCGCCACAAGGGCTACGGCACGGCCCAGCACCGGGCGGCCCTGGCGGCCCTCGGGCCCTGCCCGCTGCACCGTTCCAGCTTTGCGCCGGTGCGTCAGGGCCGGCTGTTCTAGGCTAAAATGCCGCATCTTTTTGATTAAGAGGTAGTCATGATGAGCATCATCGAACGTATCCAGGAACAAATCAGCAGCACGCCGGTGCTGCTCTATATGAAGGGGACGCCGGACTTTCCCATGTGCGGTTTTTCGGCCAAGGCGGTGAACTGTCTGAAGCAAATTGGCCTGCCCTTCGCCTATTTCAACATTCTGCAGGACCCGGAAATCCGCAGCGAGCTGCCGAAATACGCCAACTGGCCGACCTTCCCACAGCTCTGGGTCAAGGGCGAACTGATTGGCGGCGCCGACATCGTTAGCGAAATGACCGAGAGTGGCGAACTGGAAAAACTGCTGCAAACGGTGGAATGGCCGGACTAGCCGCCATTGCCTCCCCCAGCGGCCGGCCGAAGGGCCCGCCGCTTTTTTTGTGCCCGGGATTGGGCCGCGCTGGCAAGGGGGAAGCGCTTCGTTCTCCGAATCGGCTTCGCACCGAAGCGCTTCGATTACCCCCGCCCCATTCCAGTGAAGCGCTTCCTCTTCGGGGGCTGCGAACTGCCGAAGCGTTTTGGTTTGATTAGGCAGAAGGAAGCGCTTTGTTCCCGGTCGTTAGATTTTTGGCCAGCGCAGGGAAGCGCTTCCTTTGAAGCTAGCACCGGCTTCATCTTCGTTATCTAAACCGCCTTCGAGTCGAAGCGCTTCGGTTTGAAAAATCCCAGAACAGGGGGAGCGCTTCGTTCCGACGCCTTAGGCTTTTAGAAGGGAAGCGCTTCCGCTTCGGGAGCTACGAACCACCGAAGCGCTTCGGTATCCAATTTAAACCGGGAGCGCTTCCCCAATCAGCGCCGGCCTCATCTTCCCTATCCGAACCCACTCCAAGCCGAAGCGCTTCGGTCGGATTGACCTTGACCCATAAGGATTGCTTCCAAGCGACGAAGCGCTTCCCAAATGGACGCTGGCCCGGCTTCGCTAGCTGAGCCGACTCCACACCGAAGCGCTTCGGTTTGATTAGGCAGAAGGAAGCGCTTCCGCTTCGGAGGCCGTGAACCCACGAAGTGCTTTTACGGTAGATTGGGACGAAATCATCATCCATCCGGAGAAAAGCTATGAATTTGAAACTTATCGCCCCCAATGAAACCCACCGGCCCTGGCTGGAACGGCTGCGCGCTGATTTTCGTGCCCGCCAGCTCACCCCTGGGGGGTTCAGTGGCTGGGAGGAAATCGACGACTACGAGCGCTGGTTGGCCTACATCGCCAGCCCGGCCGGCACCAACTGGCTCGGCTATGCCAAGGTGGCCGACAGTGTTTTCATTGCCAGCGTGGGCGGGGCGCCGGTGGGGATTCTGCAGCTGCGCCACGAACTCAATGAATTTCTTGAGGCCGGCGGCGGCCACATCGGCTATGCGGTGGCACCGGACTGCTGGGGCCAGGGCTATGCCAGTGAAATGCTGCGGCTGGGTCTGGAGGAACTGCGCCGGCTGGGCGTGCGGCCGGTGCTGGTTTGCTGTGCCGAGGACAATCCCGCCTCCCGTCGGGTCATCGAGAAGAACGGCGGCCGCTATGTCAATAGCCGGCCCTGGGCCGGGAAGATGGTCCGTCGCTATTACTTTGATTAGGAGAAGCCAAAAAAAACGCCCCGGCTGGGGCGTGAGCTAGGGATTGTCGGCGACCGCTTCCGCGCGCAGATAGGGCTTCAGCAGCCAGAACTGGCCGAGGATAAAGAGCAGGCTCAGGCCGAGCAGGCCCCAGAGTTTGAAGCCCAGCCAAAATTCCTCGGAAAATTGGTAGGCCACCAGGGCATTGAGGCCGCCCTCGACGAAGAAAAACACCACCCAGGCGAGATTCAGCCGGGCCCAGAGCGGTGCCGGCAGCTGGAAGACGCCGCCGAGCATTTTTTCCGTCAGATTTTTCTTCAGCAGCACCGGACTGAGCAGGAAGAGCAGGCCGATGAGAAGGTTAACCACCGTGGGTTTTAGCTTGATAATCAGGGGGTTACGGAAAATCAGCGTGATGCTGCCCAGCAGCAAAATGGCGCCCAGGGTGAGCGCCTCCTTGCCGCCGATGGGCCGCCGCCGCGCCAGCCACCAGCCCAGCTGGCCCAGCGCCACCAGCATCATCGCCCCGGTGGCCCAGTAGATGGCCGCGGCCGGGTCCAGAACCCGACCGAGGCCATAGGCCAGCACGAAGACGAGGATACTCAGGTAATCGCTCATGGCGCTTACTTCAGCTTACCTTCAAGCAAATCCTGCAGCTTGATGGGCTTGCCGTTCAGCTGGGTGCCGGCGGCGCTGTGCTGCAGTTTGAAGGTGAAGATGCCGTTCTGTTCGCTGACCACGCCCTTGCCCATCAGCTCCACCAGGTCGCCGGTGCCGAAGACGTCCAGCAGTGCGCGCGGCACTTCCACGTTCACATCAAAATCAAAGAGGTTCATCGCCAGTTCGGGAGCTTTTTTCTCCTCTTCGGGGGTGATTTTATCCAGCAGGGCCTTCTGAATCAGGGCGCCGAATTCTTCCACCGGCGCATCGGCCCGGCCCTTGAAGCCAAAGCCGGCCTTGACGGTGCCGGAGTTAGTTTCACTGCTCAGGTCAACTTTAATGCTGGTTTGGTTTTTCGTCATATTACGCAGCATGGCCATCATGGCATCGGCGGCGGCCTTGTCGTTGTTGGCCACGGCGGGTGCGGACTGGCCGGCGCTGGCCTTGGCGGCCCGCTGGGCCTCGGCGTTGGCGCGCTGCTGGAGCTGACTCACCAGCTTCTGCATGGGTTCCATCAGGCCGGGATTGTCGAAGTTCTGGGTTTCCACCTTGAATTTCAGATTTTTAACCACCAGCGGGAACATGAATTTCTGGGCGATTTCCTCGCCATTCAGAATGAAATCCGCCTCGCTGCTGGAATTCATCAGTTTGTCCGCCGTTTTCTCGGTGTTGGCGCTGACCTGCACATCCATCAGCTTGAGCGGGCCACCGAAGGCGGCGCTGTCGATGCTGAAGTCCTTCAGCTGGAAGGAGAGACTGCCGGTGTTGTAGAAGATTTCGTTGTCATAGTGGAAGTTTTTCAGCTGGCCCTCGATGCCGGCGATACGGAGTTTATTTTCCTTCGGCTGGGCTCCGTCCGTTTCGGTGGCGACGATTTCCAGCGGGCCATATTTGACCTGGCCGGTGCCGTCGTTGTCGATTTCACCGCCGCCGTTGAATGGCCGTACGCTCACGCTACCTTTGCGGCCGGTGATATCCAGACCTTTGAATTCAAATAAACTTTTGCCGGCATAGGGATTGGTCAGGTTGGCTTCACTGATGGTGTTTTCCATGCGCAGGCCTTTGAAATCGTAGTCGCCGGGGCCGCCCTTCTGCTCGCCGAAGGGTTCCACCGAGGCGACACTCTGGACGTGGCCGTCGCTGAGCAGATTGGTTTGCAGGTGCAGCTTGGCCAGGGCCTCACGCAGGGTTTTGGTTTTGGCCTCGTCCAGGCTCAGCTGCTTCTGCAGCTCGTCGGTGATTTCGATTTGGTGGTCAATCTGGGCATCGATGCCCTTGGCCAGCAGCGCTTCGTTATAGGTGAAGGTGTCGCGGCTGGTCAGGTGAATTTCCTGCAGCTGGGACGGCAGGTCGGGAATGGCCAGCGGGTTGAGTTTGAGGGTCAGGGTGCTGCGGCCGGTGGCGCCGGTTTCGGTGGGGGTGAAATCGCTGCTGCCGGCTTCCACATGGCTCAGCAGGGCAAAATTATTGCCGTTCAGCAGGCTCTGATAGGAGCCGACGCGTTCGCCCAGACCTTTGTTATAGCGGGCTTTGATTTTTTCGTTGAATTCGGCCCGGTTGAAGGCGGTGGCCGGCTGGGCAGGGGCAGTTTTTACCTCCTGGGTGGTGGGGGTTTGATTTTCGGGTGGGGTCTCCTCTTTCTTCTCGCAGGAAAACAGTAATGTGCTCAAGATTGCCAGTGATAAAGCCTTAAATTTCATAAATTTACTCCGATTTAAAAGGGCTTTGATTATAAGCTAAAATGGTTTTTTTTAGTTAGCCAAGAGTTTGTTAATGACCAATCAAAAACGCCGCATCATGGTTACCAGCGCGTTGCCCTATGCCAATGGTTCGCTTCACCTCGGCCATATGGTGGAATTCATCCAAACCGATATTTTTGTGCGCTACCAGCGGCTGCGGGGCCATGAGCTGTACTATGTGGGCGCCGACGATGCCCACGGCACGCCCATCATGCTGCGGGCCGAGAAGGAGGGCCTCAGCCCCGCCGCCCTCATTGATAAAGTCCGGGCGGAACACCAGCAGGATTTGGCCCAGTTTCTGATTAGTTTTGACCATTTTCACAGCACCCACAGCGAGGAAAATCGCGCTCTCTGCGCCAATATTTACGAGAAATTACGGGAAAATGGCTATATCTTTAAAAAATCCGTGGAACAGTTCTACGACCCGGCCAAGCAGATGTTCCTGCCCGACCGCTACGTCAAGGGTCAGTGTCCGCGCTGCCACGCCCCCGACCAGTACGGCGACAACTGCGAAGTCTGCAGCGCCACCTACTCCCCCCGCGACCTGATTCAGCCCTATTCGGTGCTGACCGGGGAAACGCCGATTGTGCGCGAAAGTGAGCATATTTTCTTTGATTTACCGCAATTTTCCGACTTTCTGCAAAATTGGCTGGCGACGGCGCCGGTGCAGGAATCCATGCGCAACAAGCTGGGCGAATGGTTCAAAACCGGCCTCAGCGCCTGGGATATCAGCCGCGACGCCCCCTACTGGGGCTTTGAAATTCCCGGCGAGCCGCAGAAATACTTTTATGTCTGGCTCGATGCGCCGGTGGGCTATTTCGCCTCGCTGAAAGCCCTTTTTGACCAGCGCGGCGCCGACATCGGCCCCTTCCTCCGGCCGGACGGTGGCACCGAGATGTACCACTTCATCGGCAAGGACATCGCCTATTTCCACCTGCTCTTCTGGCCGGCCATGCTCCAGGGTGCCGGCTACCGCACGCCCAGCGGCGTTTTCTGCCACGGTTTCCTCACCGTCGATGGCCAGCGCATGAGCAAATCGCGCGGCACCTTCATCAAGGCCTCCACCTATCTGCGCCAGCTGCGCCCGGAGTATCTGCGCTACTACTTTGCCAACAAGCTGTCGGCCAAGGTGGAGGACATCGATTTGAATCTGGGCGATTTCAAGGCGCGCATCAACAGCGATTTGGTCGGGAAATACGTCAATCTGGCCAGCCGCGCCTTCCCCTTCATCAGCAAACACTTCAATGGCCAGCTGGCCGACCGCCTCGACGATGACAGTCTGCACCAACAGATTCTGGCGAAAAAAGAGCTCATCGCCGGCCACTATGAGAACCGGGAATACCATCTGGCCATGCGCGAAATCATGGCGCTGGTGGACCGGGCCAACGAGTACATCGACGCCCACAAGCCCTGGCTGAAAATCAAGGAGGAAAACAACGACGTCCAGGCCGTGTGCACGGTGCTGATTAATGCCTTCCACCAGCTCACCATCTACCTGCAGCCGGTATTGCCGGCCATCGCCGCCGCCGTGGCCGAGCTGCTGAACCGGCCGGCCCTGGCCTGGGCCGATTTGGAACGGCCGCTGCTCGGCTGTGCCATCAAGCCCTATAAGGCGCTGCTGCAGCGCATCGAGGACAAAGATTTGGAAGCCATTCTGGCCGCCACTAGAGAGGACCTGGCCCGGGAGAACGCCGGCGCCGCGCCGAAGCCGGAAGTGCCATTGATTGGCATCGACGATTTCGCCAAGCTGGATATTCGCGTCGCCCGGGTGCTGAGCTGTGAAAAGGTGGAGGGCTCGGACAAGCTGCTGCGCTTCCAGCTGGACGTGGGCGAGCTGGGCACCCGCCAGGTGTTTTCCGGTATCCAGCAATTCCACCGGCCCGAGGAGCTCCAGGGCCAGCTGGTGATTTATCTGGCCAACCTGACGCCGCGCAAAATGCGCTTTGGCGTTAGCGAGGGCATGATTCTGTCCGCCAGCAACGCGGAAACGCTGCAGGTGCTGCTGGGCGTCGGTCGGGCCGCCGCCGGCATGCAGGTCAGCTGACATGGAAAAGCTCGTCTATCTGGCCGGCCACCGCAGTTTCAAAGGGGAGCAGTGGCACTGCCGCTGGCGCAGCGAAGCGCTGGGGGGTGAAATCGATTTGCTGCTCTATCTGCCGGTCTCCTTTCTGCGCGACCAGCCCACGGCCCTGCTCTGCTATCTGCCCGAGCTGGGCCACAGTGCCCTGCGCACGGCCCAGCGCAGTGGCTTTCAGGAGGACGCCAACCGCTACGACCGGCTGGTGGTGATTCCCGACCTCTACCCCGAGGGCGGCGACCGCCACCAGCAGCTGCGGCGGGTCGGGGCCCGGCTGGAACGACTGGAGCGCTTCTTCTTCGATGAGCTGCTGCAACTTTTCGATAGCCCGGCCACCGCCACCGGCCTGCTTGGCTTCGGCCTCGGTGGCAGTCTGGCCCTGCGCTGGGCCGGCCGGGAACCGAAGCGCTTCGCCGCCGTGGCCGGTCTGGCTACCTGGGCCGGTTTCAGCCGCCAGCCCTTCTACGGTGAGGCCCGCGACCGGGAAACCCTGGCCCGGCTCGACCCGCTGGTCTTTCTGCCGACGCTGACGGCCCCGCTGCCGCCCCTGTGGCTGGCCCAGGGCGACCATGACCCGCTGCAGGGCCAGGAGATTAATTTCATGGCCCTCTGTGCGGCTCTGCAGTCGCAGCCGGAGCTGCAGACGGTGCTAGCCAAGGGCTACGACCATTCCTATTACTTTGTCCAATCCCACTGGCGCGACCAGCTGGTTTTCCACAACGACCATTCCTAAATTTGCGGAGCTTCTATGAATATCAACGACATTCTTAATCTGGTACAGGAACAGGGGGTGCAATACCTTGACCTGCGCCTGACCGACAGCCTCGGCCGTGAGCACCACATCAGCTATCCGGCCGCCGACCTGGACGAGGACTTCTTCGAGGAGGGCAAAATGTTTGACGGCTCCTCCTTCGCCGGCTGGAAGGGCATTCACAACTCGGACATGATTCTGCTGCCCGACCCGAGCACGGCCTATCTGGACCCCTTCTATGAGGATAAAACCCTGGTGCTGACCTGCGACATCATCGAGCCGGACACCATGCAGGGCTACGGCCGCGACCCCCGTTCGCTGGCGCGCCGGGCCGAGAACTATCTCAAGGCCACCGGCATTGCCGACACCGCCCTGTTTGGCCCGGAGAATGAATTCTTTATCTTCGATGGTATCCGTTTCACCAATTCCATGCACCACGTTTCCTTTGAAATTGCCAGCGAGGAGGGCATTTGGAACAGCGGTCGGCCCTTCGGTGGCGAAGCGCTTAACCTGGGCCACCGACCCAACGTCAAGGGCGGCTATTTCCCGGTGGCCCCGGTGGACACCCTGCACGACCTGCGCGCCCAGATGTGCCAGCATCTGACCGAAGTGGGCCAGGGGGTGGAGGTGCACCATCACGAGGTGGCCACCGGCCAGTGTGAAATCGGCTGCCGTTTCAATACCTTGACCCGCAAGGCCGACGAGGTACAGCAGCTGAAATACATCGTCCACAACGTCGCCGCCCAGAACGGCCGCACCGCCACCTTCATGCCGAAGCCGCTGGTGGGCGACAACGGCTCCGGCATGCACGTGCACATGTCCCTGGCCAAGGACGGCAAGAACCTATTCAGCGGCGACCAGTACGGCGGTCTCTCCGAGCTGGCCCTCTACTACATCGGCGGCATCATCAAGCACGCCCACGCCCTCAACGCCTTCACCAATGCCTCCACCAACAGCTACAAGCGGCTGGTGCCCCACTTTGAGGCGCCGGTGATGCTGGCCTATTCGGCGCGCAACCGTTCGGCCTCCATTCGCATTCCCTACATCACCAATCCCAAGGCCCGGCGCATCGAGGTGCGCTTCCCCGATTCCAGCGCCAATCCCTATCTGGCCTTTGCGGCGCTGCTGCTGGCCGGCCTCGATGGCATCAAGAACAAAATCCACCCGGGCGAGGCCATGGACAAGGATTTGTACGATTTGCCCCCGGAGGAGGCCGATAACATTCCCCAGGTGGCCTTCTCGCTGGAGGAAGCGCTTCGGGCCCTGGACAGCGACCGGGAGTTTCTCAAGCAGGGCGGTGTCTTCAGCGACGACTTCATCGACAGCTATTTGCAGTTGAAACGGCAGGAGGTGGAGAAAATGCGGCTGCAGGTGCACCCGCTGGAATTTGAGCTCTACTACGGCTGCTAAGAACGAAGCGCTTCCTCCGGGGAGCGCTTCTTTTTTTCCCAGGGTTTTGGATATTGAGCCGGGGCCTCGGCAATGCTGGGAGCAGTGTTTAGGCCGGAAGCGCTTCGGTTTTTAGTTGTTTCCGACGCCCAGCCGGGCGTCGCTGTGATTAGCGGTGCCGACACTGCTCTGCAGCTGGCCATAGACCGTCGTCGTTGGGCCGTGGTCGGGGGCGGCGGCCGGGCCGGTGCAGGCCGTCAGCAGCAGCGGCAGCAGGAAGCGCTTCGCCGGGAAATGTTTGTGGGCCATCGGCTCAAATCTTCGGCTGGCTGCGCAGAATGGCAATCAGGCTGTCCTTGCGTTTGATGTCGCCGTGCAGCAACTCCTGAATCTCCTGTTCCTGCAGCATTTTCGGGAAATTGCGTTTGAGCAGCTCGTAGCTGTCGTTGCGGCGCACATTGTCGCCAATCTCCTGATAGGCCCGGGTCAGCAGCGCCAGGGCATAGGGTGAGCTCGGCGTGTTCTGGTAGGACTCCAGCACCGACTGGGCCCGGCCGATGGCGGCCACATAGGCACCCTCGCGCAGATAGTGTTCGGCAATTTCCAGTTCGTGCTGGCCGAGCAGGTTACGCAGATAGACCATGCGCAGCTGGGCGTCCTCGCTGTAGGGACTGTTGGGGAATTTCTCCAGCAGCTCCTTGAAGGCCTCG